>ENA-UEPL01002801-UEPL01002801.1-human-gut-metagenome-genome-assembly--contig:-NODE-2801-length-10972-cov-3.444057_pt1 | contig 10972 bp, 8 predicted proteins | sample MGYA00242896_ERZ507908 | MGnify/ENA primary metagenome ERZ507908 (study PRJEB26167, sample SAMN06115518) | human gut metagenome | host: Homo sapiens | place: China:Chongqing | collected 2015-08-20...
TGTTCCTGCTCTCCCGGCTGGCCATGCGCATCCATCAGATCCCCATGGCGGGGGAGGTGCTGGACATCGCCACCTACGAAAACGGGGTCAAGGGCGCCCACATGCAGCGGGTCTACGAGATGAAGGATCAGACCGGTGAGGTGCGGGTGTCGGTGAAAAGCGACTGGATCCTGGTGAACCCCGCCACCCGGAAGATCATGCGGCCTTCCGCCTTTACCGCCAAGCCCATACAGACCTGCGGCCGGGTCATCGACTGCCCGGACCCGAAAAAGCTCCTGCTGCCCCACGAGGGGGTGGAGGAGCTGGGGACCCGGCAGGTGGTCTGGTCCGATCTGGACGGCAACGGCCACCTTTACAGCGCCAACTACGGCGACATTATCTGGGACTACCTGCCCTGTGACTTACAGGAGCGGACGCCCCGGGAATTCTACATCAATTACAACCACGAGGCTACCCTTGGCGAAACGCTGCGTCTGGTGGGCTTCCGGAACGGGGACGGCAGCTATCTCATGGAGGCCCTCGGCCCGGACGCTGCCTGCTTCACCGCACTGTGCGTGTTTTAATTTGGAATCTTTAATACAAGGACAAATGCCTCTGGCAAAAATGCAAATTGTTTTTGCAATTTGCGGCGATACCCGATATCATGTTATTATAATAAGTAATACCATTGGGGTGTTTGCACCGCAAAAGTAATGCCAAGCGGGCCTGCCGCCCACCTCTTAAAAGTGAATAGGCGCTGGGGGTGCGGTGCGGAAACCGGCGCACCCCCTGTTCAAACTGCGGTCAGCCCCCTGAGGGCTATGTCGGAATCGGGAGGAACGAACGAGCGGAGAAGCGATCGGCTGCGGAAGAAAGGAGCGGCGCATGAAGAATCTGAAAAAGCTGACGATCCTGCACTCGAACGATATGCATGGCGATTTTCTGGCCGAACAGATAGACGAGCGGCTGGTGGGCGGCGTGTCGCTGTTGTCGGGCTATGTCAATAAAGTGCGGCGGGAGGAAAAGAACGTAATCTACGCCGTGGCGGGCGATATGTTCCGCGGCAGCGTCATTGATTCGGAGTACAAGGATACCTCCACCATCGGCATCATGAATCTGGTGGGGCCGGACGTGGCCACCATCGGCAACCACGAGATCGACTACGGCCTCGCTCATCTGCTGTTTCTGGAAAAGTGCGCGGATTTCCCTATCATCAACGCCAATCTGCACATCAAATCCAACGGACGGCGGATGTTCCGGCCCTTCTGGATCGCCCATATCGACGATATGAAGATCCTGTTCATCGGCATCATCACGGAGGAGGTGCTGGCCGCCACCAAGACGGACGAGCTGATCGGGTCCTTTGTGGACATCGGGGAGGCGGCCCGGGAGGTGGGCAATATCTGCAACGCCTACAACGCCATCGACATTGATTTCACCGTGCTGCTGACCCACATCGGCTTTGAGGAGGACAAGAAGCTGGCGGCGATGCTGGACCCGGACTGGGGCGTGGACGTCATCATTGGCGGCCACAGCCACACGAAGCTGGAGGAGCCCTTCAAGGTCAACGATATCTACATTGTGCAGGCGGGCACCGGCACCGACGAGATCGGCCGGTTCGACATCATGGTGGACACCGACCTCAACGCCATCGACACCTTTACCTGGCAGATGGTCCCCATCGACGATGCCCACTGTCCCCGGGACGAGGAGGTGGAGAACTTCATTCAGCGCTACAGGAGCGCCACCTCCCAGAAGTATGACCGCATCATTACCCGCTTTTCCTGTTGACCCATCCCAAGCGCAATCAGGAAACGGCGCTGGGGGACCTCATCGCCGACATTCTGCGGGACAGCTTCGGCATCGACCTGATGCTCATGGGGTCCGGGGCCATCCGCAGCTACGCCCTCGGCCCGGTGGTCCACTACGCAGACCTTGTGGAGTGCCTGCCCTATGACGACGCGGTGTATATGCTCAAGGTCACCGGCACCCAGCTGGAGCGGATGATCCGCCATATCCTGCGGGACGAGGCATTCCAGGGGGAGCACACGGAGTTCTACCAGTTCTCCCACGGGACGCACATCGTCTGGTCCCGGAGCGAGCAGGCTTTCCGCACCCTGACGCTGGACGGCGAGGCCCTGCACGCCGAGCGGCTCTACACCGTGGCAGTGCAGAAGTACCACTACAACAACCTCAAGCCGTTTTTGGACATCACACTGGAAGAGGTGGAGAAAAACGGCAAGATCCGGGTGCTGTCCACCTCTGCCCGGGACGTGGTGGAGGAATACCTGACGGTGAACCAGCACCTCAGCGGGGAGGTGGAGGGCCGCCTGGTGGTGGAGGACTGAGGGCCGCTCCCAGAAAAGCGGCGGGATTTCCTGAATGGATCTCCGGAGCAGAAAAGCGGAAACGAAACGGCGTTCTCTGATGTGCCGCGTCAATAACCCCCACCAAATCTAACGATTTGGTGGGGGCTTGCGAGAAATCGTAAGCCCTGATTGACTACCCTAAGTGTTTCGAGCACTACGTTACTCAAGAATGTAAGAATAGGCACCGGCGGGCGTGAATCCGAACCTGCCGCACTGCGGTGTGTGATTAAAAGCTCTGAGGGTAAGGAGCGGTGTTGCACACGAAAACCTTGAGATAACATTGGGGACGGATACCTGACGGCCGAAAGGCCGCGTGGCTTTTTCGTTAGCAACAATCAAAGAAGAAGGAGGAAGGCATCATGCCAAACAAAGTGTATGTCATCAACAAGCACGGGCGTCCGCTGATGCCCTGCTCCCCGGCAAAAGCCCGTCATCTGCTGGATGCCGGGAAAGCCAAAGTGAAGAAGAGGACGCCCTTTACCATCCAGCTGGTCTACGGAAGCAGCGGCTATACCCAAGAAGTTATTCTGGGTGTGGATGCCGGAAGTAAGACCATTGGAATGTCGGCATCTACTACAAAAGAGGAGCTGCTCTCCGCAGAAGTAAAACCTCGAAATGACGTGGTGGATTTGCTATCCACCCGTCGAGAGTTCCGCAGAGCCCGGAGAAACCGCAAGACCCGGTATCGTAAGCCGCGCTTCGATAACCGAGTCCGCAGCAAGCACAGGGGATGGTTGGCGCCTTCTGTGGAGGTCAAAATCCAAGAGCACATCACCTCAATCAAGAGGGTTTGCCGCATCCTGCCCGTCAGCAAGGTGGTCGTAGAAACCGCCGAGTTCGACCTGCAGCTGCTGAAAGCCATTGCGGATGGAAAGCCCGTTCCGCAAGGTGAGGATTACCAGCAGGGCGAGATGTATGGTCACTACAATGTACGGCAATACGTGCTTTGGAGAGACGGGTACACCTGCAAATGCTGCGGAGCTCATACAACCAAGAAGAAAGAAGTTCGGCTCCATGTCCATCATCTGGAGAGTAGGAAGGTAGGCGGCGACGCCCCGGACAACCAAGTTACCCTTTGCGAGAGCTGTCACGAGAAACTCCACAAGGGGTTGATTGCGGAGAAGGACTTCAAAAAGCGCAAGCGTCGTTCCACACGGGATGCCACATTCATGGGCATCATGCGGAAGACTTTAATGCAGAGGCTCTGCTCTGAGTTGCCTATCCCCGTCATTGAGACCAGAGGCTACATCACAAAGGCGACCCGAGAGAAGCTGCTTGTGCTTCCAAAGAGCCACACTAATGATGCTCTGGCAATCGCACAGGGGAAGCAGGGCTTCAATGTGGGCTACCTTCCGGGAATCGTACAAATCGATAAGATTTGCACGATTCGTCCGGTGAGACATCACAACCGCCAGCTGCACAAGGCGACTATCCTCAAGGGAGGCATCCGTAAATCCAATCAAACAGAAAAGTACGTATTTGGGTATTGTCTTTTTGACAAAGTCCAATTTAACGGACAGGACTGCTTCATTTGGGGAAGAAGAACTACCGGAATCTTTACCATTAAAACGATAAACGGGAAAATGATAAAGGACGGTATCTCTTTCAAGAAATTAAAACCCGTAGAAAAATCCACGGGTTATTTAATTGCTTAACTTTAATACACGAAAGGAGGGAACGGCAATTCCTCACCGCCCAATGCTTCACATTGGACGGTGTACCCTTGCCGCAACAATGGATCTCACAGAGCGCAAGATCACGAAAATCGCACGGGAGGCCAGCAAGCTGGCCGTCCGGACGCTGAAGGAGGACGGCATCGGCACAGCGGAATACGATTTCATCCATCTGGTGCGCCACCATCCCGGCATCACGCAGGCGGAGGTCCGGGAGCAGCTCCGTGTGGACAAGGGAGCCGCCGCCCGCCGGGCGGCCAGTCTGGAGGCCAAGGGCTACCTGATCCGGCAGGCCAACCCCAAGGATGGCCGCAGCCAGCTGCTTTTCGCCACGGAAAAGGCGGAGGGCCTGCGGAACTCCAAGGCGCAGGTGGAGACCACCTTTTATGAATGGCTGTTGGCGGAGCTGCCGGAGGCGGAGAAGGCCGCTTTCTGCAAAACGCTGGACACTATCTATCGCCGTTCCAAGCAGGAGAGCCGGGCGGGGTTCCCCCACATCACGGCCCTGACGGAGCAGGGGGAGGGGGAGCGCCATGAGTAAGCGGCAGCTTCCGCCGGACCGGGTCAGCTCCTATTTCCGGGCGGAATCCGGGGTGCTGGCGGTCATCACCGTGACGGGTCTCCTCTATAATATCGGTCTGGTGGCAGGTCCGTGGTTCGAGGGACAGATGACGGAAGCGCTGGCCCGGATCCTCTTGGGAGAGGGCAGCTTTTCCGCCATGGTCTCTCTGGCGGCGGGGTACATCGCCGTCATCGCCGCGGTACAGGGACTTCGGTTTTTGAAGCGGTTCTATGTCCGCCGCTTTGCCAACAAGGTGAACCGCCGCATGAAACGGGTTCTGTACGGCACGCTGGTCCGGTCGGATCGGGGGGACTTGGAGCGTCAGGGCGCGGGAACGGTGCTGACCAAGGCCATTTCCGACGTGGACGACTGCGCCGAGGGGATGCGGAAATTCACCACGGAGGTGTTCGACACCGGCGTAGCCTTGGCGGCCTATGCCGGGATGCTGCTGTGGTACGACTGGCGGCTGGCGCTGCTGTCCATGGTCTTTCTGCCGGTGAGCTACGCCATTGCGGAGCGGATGAAGCGGCCCGTCCAGCGCACCGGCGCAGCCTTCAAGGAGCAGGCCGGGGCCTTGAACGCCGCCACCATGGATCGGGCGGTCAACGCCCTGACCTACCGGGTCTTTGGCCGGGAGGAGGAGCGCCGGGCGGCCTATGAGGAGAGTCTTACCGCTTATGAACGCGCCGCTGTAAAGGCAAACCTGTATACAGCGTCCCTGCCGCCCCTGTACCGGGTGCTCTCCATGATCGGGGCGGCGCTGATCCTGTATTTCGGCGGGAAAAACGTGCTGGGCACCGGCTGGACGGTGTGGTCCATCGCGGAATTCACCACGTTTCTGGCCTGCTTTACCAAGCTGGCCACCAAATCCTCCAAGGCGGCAAAGCTGTTCAACGCAGTCCACAAGGCGCAGGTGTCCTGGAAGCGCATCCAGCCCCTGATGCGGGAGATCCCCGCTGTGCCCGCCGTTTCCACGGGGAGGGTGGAGCGTCTGGAGATCCGGGACCTCACCTGCGGCTATCCCGGCGACACGCCGCTGTTCTCCGGCTTGGATCTGACCGCCTGCCGGGGGCAGATCATCGGCGTCACCGGGCCGGTGGCCTGCGGCAAATCCACGCTGGGCAAGGCGTTCCTCTGCGAGCAGCCCTACGGCGGCAGCATCCGGCTGGACGGCCGGGAGCTGGCGGAGCTGCCCCAGTGGGAGCGGACGGGCCTTGTGGGGTATCTGGGCCATGACCCGGAGCTGTTCAGCGGCACGATCCGGGAAAATGTGCTGCTGGGAGACACGGGCGATCCCATGGACTACCTCCGGGCTGTGTGTCTGGACGGCGAAGTGGCGGCCATGACGGAGGGGCTGGAGACCCGGGTGGGCACCGGCGGCGTCCGGCTTTCCGGCGGTCAGGCCCAGCGGCTGGCGCTGGCCCGGACGCTGGCCCATCAAAGACCCCTGCTGATTCTGGACGATCCCTTTTCGGCGCTGGACCGGGCCACGGAGACGGAGATCTTCGCCCATCTGCGGCGTCTGGCGGCGGACAGCGTGGTAATTCTGATCTCCCACCGGCTGTATCTGTTCCCGGAGCTGGATCGGGTGATCTGGCTGGAAAACGGGGAGGCCAAGGTGGGGACCCACGAGGAATTGGAGGGGAATACCCCGGATTACGCGGCGCAGTTTGACGCGCAGAGAGGAGAACAGCCATGAATGACCGCAAAAAAGCAGTCCATGTGGGGACTGTGGTACTGGAAACGGTGAAAGACCACCTCTGGCTGTCCTTTACCATTCTGGCGGTGGTGGCAGGGGCCGTAGGCGCGGCGCTGGTGCCGCCGCTGGTGCTGGGCCGCATTGTGGACGGCCTCACCGCCGGGGAGAGGCTGACCCTCCGCCTGCCCCTGTGGTATCTGGCCTTCACCGCATTGGCGGGAGGGCTGGAATCCGCCCGGGAGAGCGCGTTGACGGTATTCGGCCAGAAAACCACCCACGCCCTGCGGAGCCGCCTGATGGAAAAGGAGGGCCGCCTGCCCGCCGACGAACTGAACCGTCAGGAGCCGGGGGCGCTGGTGTCCCGCTTCGTGGGGGACGTGGACACGGTGGAGACCCTGTTCACCGCCGGGATCATCAGTATGGCGGCAGACGCCTGCCGGATCCTCAGTATTCTGATCGTGGTGTGGCAGTGCAGCCGGGGGCTTGCTTATCTGCTGCTGGCGCTGCTGCCGGTGCTGTTCCTCTTTACCCGATTCGTCCAGAAGCGGATGCTGAGCAACCAGCTGAAAAACCGGAAGGCGGTGAGCCGGGCCTCCGGGTATGTGCCGGAGACGGTGCGGAATCTCCGCACCATCCGCACGCTGGGCAAGGAGACCTACATGGAGACCCGGTACGACGGCGCGCTGGGGGAGAGCTACCGGGCCATTGAGGGCACCAACTTCTATGACGCCCTGTATTCCCCAGTGATCCTCACGGTGAACGCCATTGTGGTGGGCGCGGTCATGCTGCTGTCCGCCTCCGGAGACCCGGCGGTGCTGACGCTGTTCGGCATGACCGCCGGTACCGCCGTGACGGTGATGAACTACATCAGCCAGATCTTCTCCCCGTTGGAAAGTCTGGGCATGGAGATCCAGACCATCCAGTCCGCCGTGGCGGGCGTTCGCCGGATCAATGACTTTCTGGCCCAGCCAGAGCAGGAGCCGATGACCCCGGAAACGGAAAATCCCGCCGCTCCCATGGTGGAGCTGCGGGATGTGGACTTCGGCTATGAGGCAGGGCAGAACGTTCTGCACCACTTAAATATGGAGATCCGGGAGGGAGAGCTGGCTACCCTGTCCGGCCGGACCGGCGCGGGAAAGAGCACCGTGTTCAAGCTGGTGCTGGGGCTGTATGCCCCTCGGCGGGGCACCGTCCGGATCCAGGGCGTGGATCCCCGGTCCCTCACCGGCCCGCAGCGGCGGGCACTGTACGGCTATGTGGAGCAGCGGTTCCATCCGGTCTCCGGCACCGTCCGGGACCAGATCACCCTGTATGATGACACCATCACGGAGGGGCAGGTCCGCCGGGCCGCGGAGCTGGCGGGACTGGCGGAGGCCATCGGTAGCCTGCCGCAGGGCTATGACACCCCCTGCACCCCGGACATTTTCTCTCAGGGACAGTGGCAGCTGTTGTCCATCGCCCGGGCGGTGGCGGCGGACCCCAAGCTGCTTCTGCTGGACGAGATCACAGCCAATCTGGACGCGGAGACGGAGCGGGCGGTGCTGCGGGCCTTGAAGAGGGCTACGGCGGACCGGACGGTGCTCTCCATTTCCCACCGGGTCGGGGCGGACACAGGACGGCTCATTCCCATTGGGGAGGAGTCATAGCCAGAAACCGGGCCAGCGCGGGGTTGGGGTTGGTGGTCTGCCACGCGGCGATGATCTCCTCCACCTCTCCCTCGCCGATGAGGGGGACAAACACCAGATTGTCGGCGTTGTAGAGCTTTTCCACGCAGTAGGCGGGGAGGATGGAAATGCCCTCCTCGGCGGAGACCATCATGAGGATGCTCTCCGTGTCGGCGGAGCGGAAGAGAATGTTGGGCTTGTAGCCCGCCTCGTTGTAAAGCTGCATGAAAAAGGCGTCGCCGTAGGAATCGTCGGCGGCGTCAGGGGACATGTAGAGGATGGTCTCTCCCCGCAGCTCCTGCCGCCGGAGCTGCTGCCGCTGGGCCAGCGGGTGTCCGGCGTACAGTGCCACTACCAGCCGGGCCTTTTCCACGGTGCGGCAGGACACGCCCTCCTGGGTTTTCAGGTTGGTACTGTCCCAGGTGAAAATGATGTCGTATTCATGGTGCAGCAGCCCCGCCGCCAGCGCATCGGTGGAGCAGCGGTAAAAGGTGATGAGCACGTTGCCGTTCTGCTGGTGAAATTGGCGGATATGGGCGGACAGGTCGCTGCGCTCGTACCCCCGGACGTAGCCCACCCGCAGTGTGCCGGAGAGGCCGGTGGAGGCGTCATGGACCCGCTCCTGCGCCCGGCTCATCCGCTCTAAGATCCCCTTGGCCTCCCGGAGGAAGATGGTCCCCGCGGAGGTCAGGCTCACGGGCCGGGTGCTCCGGTCAAAGAGGGGACAGCCCAGCATCTCCTCCAGCAGACGGATCTGCTGGGTGATGGCGGTCTGAGAAATGTAGAACTGCTCGGCGGCTTTCGTGAAGCTGCGGCTCTCCGCCGCGGCCACGAAATACTTCAGCTGATTTCGATTCATAACGCCCTCCCACGACATAAAATAAGTTTTTCTTATTTTATTATGAAAAAATCCCCCTTGTAAAGGGGGATTTTTTTCGCTAAGATAAGTGCATATTTGTTGTGTGTAAGCGAGGTACTTAGAAATGCAAAGAGAATCCTTCGGCTCTCGGCTGGGCTTTCTGCTGGTGAGCGCGGGCTGCGCCATCGGCATCGGCAACGTGTGGCGCTTCCCCTATATTACCGGTAAGAACGGCGGCGGCTACTTCGTCCTGTTCTATCTGGTGTGCCTGCTGCTGTTGGGCGTCCCCGTGATGACCATGGAGCTGGCGGTGGGCCGCGGCGGCCGCAAGAGCGCCGTGCTGGCCTATAAGAATCTGGAAAAGCCCGGCTCCAAGTGGCACATCCACGGCTGGTTCTGTCTGGCGGGCTGCTATCTGCTGATGATGTATTACACCACCGTCACCGGCTGGATGGTGAGCTATTTCGGCAAATTCCTCACCGGCGGCTTCCACGCCGGTATGACCGGCGACGAGATCTCCGGGATGTTCGGCACCATGCTGGGCAGCCCCGGCTCCATGGCCGTCTTCACGGAGCTGGTGGTGGTCACCGGCCTGATCGTGTGCAGCTTCGGCCTTCAGAAGGGTCTGGAGCGGGTGACCAAGGTCATGATGATCTGCCTGCTGGCACTGATCGTGGTGCTGGCGGTCCACAGCCTGACCCTCTCCGGCGCGGCGGAGGGCATGAAGTTCTACCTACTGCCCTCCGTGGACACCATCCGGGAGCACGGTCTCGGCAGCCTCATCACCGACGCGATGAATCAGGCGTTCTTCACCCTGTCTCTGGGCATCGGCGCCATGGAGATCTTCGGCAGTTACATGAGCGACGAGCAGACCCTCCCCGGCGAGGCTGTCCGCATCTGCATTCTGGATACCTTCGTGGCCCTCATGGCGGGCGCCATCATTTTCCCTGCCTGCTTCACCTTCGGCGTTGCGCCCGGTGAAGGCCCCGCGCTGATCTTTCAGACCCTGCCGCCTCTGTTCGTGAACATGTCCGGCGGCCGCTTCTGGGGCACGCTGTTCTTCCTGTTCATGGTGTTCGCCAGCTTCTCCACGGTGCTGGCGGTGTTTGAGAACATTCTGGCCGTCTGCATGGACACCTTCGGCATCAGCCGCAAGAAGGCCGTGTTCATCAACGGCGTGCTGCTGGCTCTCCTGAGCCTGCCCTGCGTGTTCGGCTACAACATCTGGAGCGATTTCCATCCCATTCTGGGTAAGGACGTGCTGGACAGCGAGGACTTCCTCGTGAGCAACCTGCTGCTACCCATCGGCTCTCTGGTGTATCTGCTGTTCTGCGTCAGCAAATGGGGCTGGGGCTTCGACAAGTATGTGGCGGAGGCCAACAAGGGCAAGGGCCTGAAATTCGCCAAGTGGCTGAAGCCCTATTTCCAGTTCATTTTGCCGGCGCTGATCGTTGTGATCTTCCTGCAGGGCCTGCTGTAAAGCGGAACAGTGTTACAGCAATAGAGGGGGAAATTTTCCCTGTACGGGACATTTTCCCATCAGCCTGCACGGTGAAATGACCGGAAATGCAAGAAATATAAGAACATAGGAGGCGTGTCAACAGACACGCCTCCTATGACTTTTATTGGGGGAATTTACAGAGACCGACTCATGCGGCAAATGCTATCAGAGAACAAAGGAATCTGCCATGGGCGTGGCGTGGGGGGACGCATAGACCCAAACGCTGACGCACTCCTCGTCACCCAGTTTGTGATAGCTGTGATCCGTGTTGGCATCAATGTAAATACAGTCTCCCCCATTTAAAATATACTCGTCGCCATTGAAGCTCCTTACTGGCTGACAAAGCAGCTCCCGCTCTCTTCTGCCATAGAACAGAAGAGAGCGGGGGCCTCGAACACGCATACCTTTTCGATTTTATAAAAATCGCATCGGAGCGGTTACTTCATCATGAGCTGAGGAACAAACATGGACAGAGGCTGCCAGAATGTAACCAGCATCAGCACCAGAATCATCATAGCATAGAACGGCAGGTAAGCCTTTGTGGCATCTTCAATTTTGATGCGGCCGATGGAGCAGCCGGCGAATAGAGCGGCACCCACGGGAGGCGTGCAGAGACCGATGGCCAGATTCAAAATCAGCATTGCGCCAAACTGAATCGGCGCCATG
>ENA-UEPL01002807-UEPL01002807.1-human-gut-metagenome-genome-assembly--contig:-NODE-2807-length-10948-cov-8.465275_pt1 | contig 10948 bp, 10 predicted proteins | sample MGYA00242896_ERZ507908 | MGnify/ENA primary metagenome ERZ507908 (study PRJEB26167, sample SAMN06115518) | human gut metagenome | host: Homo sapiens | place: China:Chongqing | collected 2015-08-20...
CGATCTGGTAGAAAATCGCGGTATATTTTTTGGAAAAACCGACAAAGGATACTTGTATATTTCCCGTCGTTATGGTATGATGTTATTGGTGGCGCAGTATCCTAGTCAAAGCGCGCCGGTTTCGAAGAAGGGCCTAAAAATCCTTTTAAGGGCACAACTGTGAAACTCCTGGTGCCTGCTGCTTACGCCCAGTTTGGGGTGGGTGCTGGGAGGAGATGCGGGAGCCCCCGCATCTGCGGTGGTGGGGCGCCCTCCAATGGCATGGAGGACCCGACCCTGCCTCTGTGGAGACCTGCTGTTGTGCACAGGCGTACTCCCTTTGTGGTCAAGCGACTTGTGTACGAGGCAGATTATGAACCTGCAATGCGGTGCTACCCGGCCTTGTGCCGTGAACGCTGTGTGCAGAGTAGCCTGCCTTGCGTGGGTAGGGTAGATAGGGAAGTGGAAGCACCACTGCCTCTGGCCAGGGGCAGCGTGTTGATTCTCTCGAAACCCTGCCTGCAAAAGAGGCTAAGAGACGGTTTGACTGCTGTGGAAATCACCTAGGCTGTCCCACAGGGGCGCAGGGGGGATTGCAGTGCGGACTAAGTGGCAGTCGGGTTTCATGACCGGTAACATCATGGCGCAGCACCGAACGGGAAACCGCCTGATCGGCAACGAGAGGTGTGCTGTGGGGAAATCCTACCCGTACCTAAGCCGCAAGATTAACCCTCGGCGCTGCCCTGTTCAGTATTTTCTTATGAAGCATCTATATTTTTGCAAAGCAAAGAGAGGGATATTCCTTTGAGCGAAAGCGATAAAACCGATAGAAATAAGGGAAAGAGCAAGAGTAAGAACAAGAAGAAAAGCGGCTGCAGCTGGGCGCTGCGGGTCTTTCTGCTGGCGGTGGCGCTGTCGGCGCTGCTGAGCTTTTTCTCCTCCACTGCGCTGGAGGGGACCGGCTACGCCGTGGCCATCATCGTGCTGGCGGTGTTCATCGCCCTCGGCATCGTGTTTGATATGATCGGCGTGGCCGTCACCGCCGCCGACCCCAAGCCCTTCCACTCCATGGCGGCCCACAAGGAAAAGGGCGCCAAGGAGGCCATCCGTCTGCTGAAAAACGCCAATCAGGTCAGCTCCTTCTGCAACGACGTGGTGGGCGACATCTGCGGCATCGTCAGCGGCTCCACGGCGGCTGTCATCGTGGTGGAGCTGCAGAAGGACCTGAGCACTACCTCCATTCTTATCTCCATCGCCGTGACGGCGCTGATCTCCGGTATCACCATCGGCGGCAAGGCGCTGGGAAAGACGGTGGCCATCAACGAGTGTACCGGCGTGGTGTACCGGGTGGCCCGGCTCATGCATACCCTGCATCTTTACCGATGAAATGGAGCGATCAACTTGCTGTTGGAACAGATACATGACCCCTCCGATGTGAGGAAGCTGAATGATGAACAGGCCCGCCTGCTGTGCCGTGAGCTGCGCACCTTCCTGCTGGAGCAGGTGTCACGGACAGGCGGGCATCTGGCGTCCAATCTGGGCGTGGTGGAGCTGACGGTGGCCATCCACCGGGTGTTCGACACGTCGCAGGATCGTCTGGTGTTCGACGTGGGCCACCAGTGCTACGTCCACAAGGCCCTCACCGGGCGGCGGGAGCTGTTTGGCACCCTGCGCCAGCTGGGCGGCCTCTCCGGATTCCCCAAGCCGTGGGAAAGCCCCCACGATGCCTTCATCGCCGGCCACGCCTCCAACTCCGTGTCCGTGGCTCTGGGCATGGCACGGGCCCGGACGCTGCTGCACCAGCACTATCAGGTGCTGGCACTGATCGGTGACGGAGCCTTGGGCGGCGGTCTGAGCTTCGAGGGACTGAATGACGCCGGGGCCTCTCACGAGCCTATGATCGTGATTTTGAACGATAACGGGATGTCCATCGACCCCAACGTGGGCGGGATGTCCCGGCATTTGTCACGCCTGCGCAGCAAGCCCGGCTACTACGCCTTCAAAAAGCGCTACCGGCAGGTGTTGGAGTCCTCCCAGACGGGACAGAGGCTCTATTCCGTCAGCCACGACGTGAAAACGGCATTGAAAAAGTCCCTGCTTCCCGGCAGCACCCTGTTTGAGAACATGGGCTTTACGTATATGGGGCCGGTGGACGGCCACGACGTGGTCCAGCTGACCCGGATGCTGCGGGAGGCTAAAGATCTCCGCTGTCCGGTGCTGCTCCATGTCCACACGGTGAAGGGGCAGGGCTACGGCCCCGCCGAGGCGGATCCCGGCCGGTTCCACGGCATCGGACCCTTCGATGTCCGTACCGGCAGCGGCAAGCCCGCCGCACCCAGTTTCTCCTCCGTGTTCGGTGAGACACTGACCCGACTGGCGGGGGAGGACCGCCGCATCTGCGCCCTGACAGCCGCCATGGTGGACGGTACGGGGCTGACGAAATTCTCCAAGACCTACCCCAGCCGCTTTTTCGACGTGGGCATTGCCGAGGGCCACGCCGTGGCCACGGCGGCGGGTATGGCCAAGCAGGGCCTTGTGCCGGTGCTGGCGGTGTACTCCAGCTTTCTGCAGCGTGGCTATGATATGCTGCTGCACGACGTGGCCCTCAGTGGGCTTCATGTGGTGCTGGGGGTGGACCGAGCCGGACTGGTGGGGGCCGACGGCGAGACCCACCACGGCTGCTTCGACGTGATGTACCTGTCGCAGGTGCCGGGCATGAAGGTGTTCTGTCCCGCCAGCTTTGCCGAACTGCGGACCATGCTGCGCCGTGCGGTGCAGGAGGAGACCGGTCCCGTGGCGGTGCGCTATCCCCGTGGCGGGGAGGGTGCCTATCAGGAGGATCGCAGCGATGAGGCCATCGCCTGCCTGCGTCCGGGGACGGATATCACCCTCCTGACCTACGGCACCCTCATCAACGAAGCCCTGTCCGCCGCCGATCTGCTGGCACAGCGGGGTATCTCCGCACAGGTGCTGAAGCTCAGCACCATCGCCCCTTTGTCCCCGGAGACCATCCGCACGGCCCTGACCGGCACGGAGCGTCTGCTGGTGCTGGAGGACTGTGTGGAGACCGGTTGCGTGGGCCAGCGGGTGGCGGCCATGATGGCCCAGCTGGGCATGGCCCCCCGGCGACTGGTGCTGAAAAATACAGGTGATCGTTTTATCCCACAGGGCAGTGTAGCGGAGCTGCGTCATCTCTGCGGACTGGACGCTGAGGGCGTCGCCGCTGCGGCAGAGGAGGCTGTGCATGAGCAATAAAACAAGGCTGGACATACTCCTGACGGAGCGTGGTCTGGCGGAGAGCCGCCAGAAGGCACAGGCCGTCATCATGGCGGGCCACGTGTTCGTGGCGGGCCAGCGGGTGGATAAGCCCGGCACGGCGGTGCTGAGCGACGCCCCTATCGAGGTTCGTGGCCACGCTCTGCCTTATGTGAGCCGGGGCGGATTAAAGCTGGAAAAGGCCATGAAAACCTTTCCCATCACCCTGACCGACAAGATCTGCGCCGACATCGGCGCCTCCACCGGGGGCTTTACGGACTGTATGCTGCAAAATGGCGCCCGGAAGGTCTATTCCGTGGACGTGGGCTACGGCCAGTTGGACTGGAAGCTCCGCAGCGATCCCCGCGTGGTGTGCATGGAGCGCACCAACGCCCGGTATCTGACCCCGGAGCAGATCCCCGATCCACTGGACTTTGCCAGTATCGACGTGTCCTTCATCTCTCTGAAGCTGATTTTCCCGGCACTGTACGGTCTGCTGCGGCAGGGGGGTGAGATCGCCTGCCTCATCAAGCCCCAGTTCGAGGCCGGTCGGGAAAAGGTAGGCAAAAAAGGTGTGGTACGGGACCCTGCTGTACATCTCGAAGTGCTGGAGCACTTCCTGACCCATGCCAAGGAGAGTCACTTTACAGTGCTTGGAATCACCTATTCTCCCATCCGTGGACCGGAGGGGAACATCGAATATCTGGGCTATTTGAAAAAGTGCGATGAGCCGGACGACAGCTTCGATCTGTCGGCGCTGGTGGCGGAGTCGCATAGTCAGCTGAAGGACTGAGGAGGAGTAGATATGAAAAAAGTGATCCTCTGCCCCAATCCCTATCGGGATAGCGAGCTGCGGGTGTGCAAGGAGGCCAAAAAGCTGCTGGATGCCCTGCATTTTCAGACGGTGGTGTGCCTGCCCTTCCAGCGGGAGGGCTATGGTGCGGAGCTGGGCCTGCGAATCACCCCGCTGCATCAGGAGATCCGCTCGGCGGATCTGCTCATCGCCTTCGGCGGCGACGGCACCATTCTGCATCTGGCCCGGACGGTGGCGCTGCACAGCGTCCCGGTGCTGGGAGTGAATCTGGGGAGTCTGGGCTTCATGTCGGAGCTGGAGGTGGACGAGCTGGACCGCCTGCGGGATCTGGCGGACTGGAGCTTCGACGTGGAGTCCCGGATGATGCTGGACGTGTCCGTCCTCCGGGGCGGCAAGTCCGTGTATAACAACATCGCCCTCAACGACGCCGTCATCTCCAAGGGCTCCATTGCAAGGGTTGTAAGGCTAAATATCTTTACAGAGGAGGGCCAGCTCACCAAGGTCGGCGGCGACGGCATTATCGCCAGCACCCCCACTGGCTCCACCGGCTACTCCATGGCCGCCGGCGGCCCCATCGTGGAGCCCACGGCCCGGAACCTGCTGCTGACCCCCATCTGCCCTCACTCCACCCGCTCCAGCAGCTACGTCCTTTCGCCGGAGCACGTCATCACCGTGGAGGCCCCGGACGCCAACCGCAAGTTCGTCTACCTGTCCGTGGACGGCGGCAAGGCGTTCTCTCTGAAAAACAACGATCAGGTGCGTGTCAGCACCTCCAAATACACCACCAAGCTGGTGCGGCTGTCCAAGAAGAGCTTCTGCGAGATTCTGGATAAGAAAATGGGCGGGGAGGTCACAAAAGCATGAAAAATCAGCGTCAGGAGCAGCTGCTGCAGATCATTGCCGAGGAGACGGTGGAGACACAGGAACAGCTGCTGGAACGGCTTCAGGAGCGGGGTATCCGCAGCACACAGGCCACCATTTCACGGGACATCAAGGAGCTGCACCTCATCAAGGAGCCGGTAGGGCAGGGCCGCTACCGCTATGCCGTGTCCGCCCATCGGACAAAGCTGAACTTTGCCGACCGCCTGCGTACCATCTTCCGGGAGGGTGTCCTCAGCGTGGACTACGCCCAGAATCTGGTGGTCATCAAGACCATGCCGGGTCTGGCCAACGGCGCCGCCGCTGCGCTGGACGGCATGGAGGTCCCTTATCTGGTGGGGTCTCTGGCGGGGGACGACACCGTTCTGCTGGTGCTGCGTGACAACGCCGCAGCGGCGGAGTTTGCCGACGAGATCAAGGAGATGCTGCGCTGAAACAGCGCCTGTACGGAGGGATGACAGATGCTGGAATTGCTCCATATCGAAAATATCGCCATCATCGACCGGGCGGATATCACCTTTGAGCCGGGCTTCAACGCCCTCACCGGCGAGACCGGCGCCGGTAAATCCATCGTCATTGACTCGCTGAGCGCCGTGCTGGGTCAGCGTACCTCCCGTGACCTGATCCGCACCGGGGCCGACAAGGCCTACGTCAGCGCCTGCTTCACCGGCATCCCGCCGGAGGTAGGGGAGGACTTGGGCATCACATGGGATGAGGAGCTGCTGCTGCAGCGGGAGATCCACGCCGACGGCAAAAACGTCTGCCGGGTGGGCAGCCGCCCCGTCACGGTGACGCAGCTGCGCACCTTGGGCAGCCGCCTGCTGAACATCCACGGTCAGCACGACGGCCAGCAGCTGCTGGACGAGGAGCAGCACCTGCTGTATCTGGACAGCTTCGGCCGCACCGAGCCGCTGCTGACCGCCTATCGGGAGAAATACGCCAAGCTGACGGATATCCGCCGTCAGATGCACGCCCTGCAAATGGACGAGGCAGAGAAGGCCCGCCGCATGGATACCCTGCGCTACCAGATCCAGGAGCTTCAGCGGGCCAAGCTGAGGCCCGGTGAGGAGGAGGAACTGACCTCCCGCCGCAACCTGCTGCGCAACGGCGAAAAATTCATGTCCGCCGTCTCCGAGGCGGACTTCTGCCTCAGCGGCGACGACAGCACCAGCGGCGCACTGGCCCTGCTGCGGCAGGCCCAGAGCGCTCTGGAGCCCATCCGCCGTCTGGACGACAGCTTCGAGGAGCTGTACCAGCGGCTGGAGGCAGTGTACAGCGAGGTCTACGATCTGGCCTACACCGTGCAGGACAAGCGGGACGCCTTCGACTTCTCCCCGCAGGAGCTGGACGAGGTGGAGGGCCGTCTGGATCAGCTGTACCGGCTGAAAAAGAAGTATGGCCCGGATGTAGAGAGTATGCTGGCCTATCTGGACCGCAGCACCAAGGAGCTGGACGCCATCGAGGACGCCGGCGACACCCTGCTGCACCTGCAGCAGCTGGAGAAGAAGGCCCTGTCTGCTGCCCAATCTGCGGCGGAGGAGCTGTCCAAGGCCCGCCATCAGGCGGCAGAGCGGCTGGAGGAGCAGATCCTCACGGAGCTTCGCCAGCTGGATATGGGTCGCATCCGCTTCGCCATCGACTTCCAGCCCCAGCCCCTGTCTGAGTCCGGAATGGACGCCGTGCGCTTCCTTATGTCTGCCAACGTGGGCGAGGAGCTGCGCCCCATCCAGAAGATCGCCTCCGGCGGTGAGTTGGCCCGCATCATGCTGGCCATGAAGAACGTTCTGTCGGAGCAGGACCGGGTAGGCACCATGGTCTTTGACGAGGTGGATACCGGCGTCTCCGGCCGGGCCGCTCAGAAGGTGGCGGAGAAGATGGCTCGCATCAGCCGCACCAAGCAGGTGCTGTGCGTCACCCATCTGCCCCAGCTGGCCGCCATGGCCGATACCCATTTCTCCGTGGAGAAGGGCGTCACCGATGGCCGCACCTTTACCCATGTGCGGCGGCTGGATCGGGCCCAGCGGCGGCAGGAGCTGGCCCGTCTCACCGGCGGCGCCCATATCACCCCCACCATGCTGGAGGGGGCGGAGGAGCTGCTGTCTGCGGCGGAAGATTTCAAGCGTACGCTGGAATAGGGCTTGACAAACCCGCCGATACCCCCTATAATGTCCTCACAGCAACTACAAAAGCTACTGCAAGGAAGGGAACAAGTAACAGCGCCTGCTGCCTGCCCAGAGAGCCTCTGTCCGGTGAAAAGAGGAGAGGAGCGTCGCTGTGAATACATCCCGGAGCAGCCGCCCCAACGCCCTTCAGGGGCCAGTAGGCACGGTCGGGTCCGCCCGTTACAGCGGCGGAGTGTGATGGCACTCCATGAGGCCGCCTTCCGTGAGGGAGCGGCGAAGCTGAGGTGGTACAGCGATGATTCATCGCCCTCTGTCTGCGGACAGGGGGCGTTTTCTTTTCCCCCTGCGCCCGATCACATCCCACATAAAGGAGAAAGGAAAGAACAACTATGGGAATTTATGAAGAGCTGGTGGCCCGTGGCCTGATCGCACAGGTCACCAACGAGGAAGAGATCCGTGAAATGATCAACAACGGCAAAGCCACCTTCTACATCGGCTTTGACTGCACGGCGGACTCTCTGACGGCGGGTCATTTCATGGCCCTGACCCTGATGAAGCGCCTGCAGATGGCGGGCAACAAGCCCATCGCCCTCATCGGCGGCGGCACCACCATGATCGGTGACCCCTCCGGCCGCACCGATATGCGGAAGATGCTCACCAAGGAGGATATCGACCACAACGCCGAGTGCTTCAAGCGCCAGATGGAGCGCTTTATCGAGTTCGGCGAGGGCAAGGCCGTCATGCTCAACAACGCCGACTGGCTGCTGAAGCTGAACTATGTGGATCTGCTGCGTGAGGTAGGTGCCTGCTTCTCCGTCAACAATATGCTGCGGGCCGAGTGCTATAAGCAGCGCATGGAGAAGGGTCTGAGCTTCCTGGAGTTCAACTACATGATCATGCAGAGCTACGATTTCTACTATATGTTCCAGCACAACGGCTGCAATATGCAGTTCGGCGGCAACGACCAATGGAGCAATATGCTGGGAGGCACGGAGCTGATCCGCCGCAAGCTGGGCAAGGATGCCCACGCCATGACCATCACCCTGCTGACGGACTCTCAGGGCAACAAGATGGGCAAGACCGCCGGCAACGCCGTGTGGCTGGATCCCAACAAGACCAGTCCCTTTGAGTTCTATCAGTACTGGCGCAACGTGGCGGATGCCGATGTGCTCAAGTGCATCCGGATGCTGACCTTCCTGCCTCTGGAGCAGATCGACGAGATGGCCGGCTGGGAGGGTGCAAAGCTCAACGAGGCCAAGGACATTCTGGCCTATGAGCTGACGAAGCTGGTCCACGGCGACGAGGAGGCCGACAAGGCCCGACAGGCCTCCAAGGCCCTGTTCTCCGGTGCCGGCGATGCCGCCCATATGCCCACCACGGAGCTGACCAACGACGATCTGGGCGGCGGCCAGATCAATATTCTGAACCTGATGGTCCGCTGCGGCCTGTGCGCCAGCAAGGGCGAGGCCCGCCGCCTGGTGCAGCAGGGCGGCGTCAGCGTCAACGACCGGAAGGTGGAGTCCATTGACGAAGCCTTGGGCTGTGAGCAGTTCACCGGCGATGGCGTCATCATCCGCAAGGGTAAGAAGGTGTTCCACCGGGCCGTACTGGTCTGATCTCCCAGAGAGCGAAATACCGTAAACCGGGGGCCAGCGTCCTGAAAGACACCGGTCTGCCCGCTGCCGAAGGGCGGCAATGTGTGCGCCATCCCACAAAAAGCGGGGAACCATAAGGGGAATGCCCTCACCTCCGGGAGCGGGAAAGGCGAAGACTTTTAAGAAAGGCCCGGCATTTCGACGGTCATACCACAAGACTCCGACCCTTTTGGATCGGAGTCTTGACCATTTTTCACGAATTTCCTTCTCACTATGGAATTTCCGCATGACCTGTGATATAATCCTCGGGAGAACAAGGAGAGTGAGGGAGCGGCATGAAGCGGCAAGAATTGGCGCCCGCCAAGGTGAACCTGACGCTGGATGTGGGGGCCAGACGCCCCGACGGCTATCACGAGGTAGTCTCGGTGATGCAGAGCGTGGCGCTGTACGATACGGTGACGATGGAGAGCGGCATGGGGGAGGGAATCTCCCTGACCTGCGACGATGCGGCGATCCCCGCCGACGGGAGCAATCTGGCGTGGCGGGCGGCGGAGGTGTTCTTCCGCACCACAGGCGTGGCCTGCGATGGCCTGCATATTACCTTGGAAAAGAGTATCCCCTCTCAGGCGGGGTTGGGCGGCGGCAGCAGCGACGCTGCCGCTGTGCTGCGTGGCCTGCGGAAGCTGTACGCCCCGGAGCTGCCTGTGGAGGCACTGGAGCATATGGGCATGGAGTTGGGCAGTGACGTCCCCTACTGTGTCCGGGGCGGCACGGTGCTGGTGCAGGGGAAGGGAGAGCAGCTGCTGTCGCTGCGGGCGCTGCCGGAGTGCTGGTTCGTTGTGTGCAAGCCGCAGGTATCCTTCTCCACGGCGGAGATGTATCGGCGACTGGATGAGGCGGGAATGGCGGTCCACCCGGACACCCGCCGGATGATGGATGCCTTACAGCGCCGGGATCTGGCGGAGATCTTCTCCCAGATCGGCAACGTCTTTGAACAGGTGCTGTCACCGGAGAGTGAAATTTTTGTCATCCGGGACAGACTTCTGACCTTGGGGGCGGGGGCGGCCTGCATGAGCGGCTCCGGCTCCGCCGTGGTGGGAATTTTTTCTCAGGAGGAAGCTGCCCGGTCATCCGCAGCGGCTATGACCGAGGTCCCCTTTGTCCGCTGCGTGGGACGGGGGTAATTTGCCCGACGGCGGCCTGATATCCTTTTAGGCATTTCTCTGGACATTTCTCTGGACATTTATCGGACGTCCAGCGGACAAAAAGGAAGAAAAAAGAGGTCGTGATTTTGTCCCGGCTTTGTCCTGTGATCGTCCAAAATTTTTCCGTACCGGTATAAAACGCAAAAGCACCGTCCACAATGCAGATAAGCTGCATGGGACGGTGCTTTCATCCTTCCGTGCAAAAATCAACGACACGGAGAGGTGTTTCCTATGCGGAAGAAAACTGGAAATAAATTACATACATGGGAGGCGGCGCTGCTGCTGGCGGTGGCAGCGGCTTTGCTGTGGGGGGCCTGCACCCTCCAGCGGCAGGATGCGCTGGAGCAGAAGGTCATCCGACTCCACGTCATCGCCAATTCCGACAGCGAAGCGGATCAGGCACTGAAGCTGCGGGTGCGGGATCGGGTGCTGGTGCTGGCGGAGGACATCCTGCGCCAGTCGGGAGACATGGAGGAGGCCCGGCAGCGTCTCACCGAGGCTCTGCCCCGGCTGCAGCAGACGGCGGCGGAGGAGATCGCCGCTCAGGGCAGCCGATACACCGTCAGCGCCAGGTTGGAGGAGACGGAGTTTCCTACACGGGAGTATGACGGCTTTGCATTACCCTCCGGGGAGTATCTGGCTCTGCGGGTGGTCATCGGGGAGGGAGCCGGGAAAAACTGGTGGTGCGTGGTGTTCCCACCCCTGTGTACCACTGCCGCCTGCGACTTTCAGGAGACGGCCGTCTCCGGCGGCTTGGGGGAGGAGGATCTGTCCCTCATCACCGAGGAGGATGGCGGCTACGTCCTGCGGTTCCGGGCGGTGGAGCTTTGGGAGGGCCTGCGCCAGTGGCTGGGAAAGCACTGAACGGAGAGGGCGGCCGATCGGAGGGGTTGGTGAGAAGATTCCATATGGAGTGTTGAATCTGTACAGCTCTGAGATAAATACGATACATGACCCTCCCCGGTAAACACCGGGGAGGGTCATGTGAGCCTGTCAAAAAAAGCGGAAACCTTTCGTCAACGGGGCGGAAGGGTGTGTGCGGGAAACCCGGGAAGGGTGTCCTGCACGATGATGATCCGCATTTTTCATAGCTTTTTG
>ENA-UEPL01002828-UEPL01002828.1-human-gut-metagenome-genome-assembly--contig:-NODE-2828-length-10853-cov-12.118133_pt1 | contig 10853 bp, 3 predicted proteins | sample MGYA00242896_ERZ507908 | MGnify/ENA primary metagenome ERZ507908 (study PRJEB26167, sample SAMN06115518) | human gut metagenome | host: Homo sapiens | place: China:Chongqing | collected 2015-08-20...
TGTTTTAAAATAGTGATTTAAAACAGCGTATTGAAGTCAGGCAAAAGCTTTGGTTCCTGCGGCGTAAGCCGAAGAAATATATTGTTCAACAAATTTTAAGGAGTTGATTTTGGTGTATTTGAAAACAAGTAATAAAAAACAGCTGGCAGCAGCAGTAACGCTGGCTGTAATGGGAATGGCATGGGTGGCTGTGCCGAGCCAGGTATGGGCGGCCGACGGCGGTTTTGGCGCCATAAATAATCCTATCAGTCTGGAAATTTACGCAGCGCAAAATACGAGTGGCGGTAAACTGGATACTGCTCGTAAAAACTATGAAGGATCAAATGTTTATGTATCCCAATATCACTCTGCTTATACCGATAACGAAAAAATCTTCGCCAGCGGTGATATGACAGGTAAAACTATTTCTCTGATCAATATGACAGTCCAGGCTGTTGTTGGGAAAGACGGTATAGGGCAAGCTGCCGATCTGGCACAGCATGCAACACAGGGTCAGGACGGCGGTTTTGGTTATGGCGCAGGGCTTGTCAATCAAAACGGCATGTCTAATGCTGTTATCGCAGTTGGTTCTGCTGAGATAAATGTTACCGGCGGTGCCAGCGGTTTGATAGTAGATGAAAAATATCAGCACGAAGGCGAACAGGGAGTGACTGGCAATGCAGCTATTGGCGGTACCGGCGGTGCCGGAGCTGCAGGCGGTAATGGCGGCGGCGCTAAAGCTATCGGTGTTGCGGCAGGCATTACAGATACTGCTGAAAGTATTACTGTAAACGGCAGCGCCAGCAAGAATATTCAGATTTCAGGTACTTCTTTAACTGTTAGTGCTACAGGCGAAGCCGGCGGACATGGCGGTTACGGAGGCAAGGGCGGCAGCGGTGCCGATGGTGCGGAACTTACGACGAAAAAGGCCGATAAAGGTGCAGATGGCGCCGATGGCACTGATGAAAATACCACGCCGGATAAAGCCGCTAATGGTGAAGATAAGGTAGAGCATGCGGCTAATGGTACGGTTACAGCAACTTATAACACTAGTATGCCTCCTGAGCAGACAGGCTGGGTATCTACTGCTGGTACAGCTGGTGCTAATGGCAACACTGGTACAGCTGGTGTTAATGGTAATAATGGCGGTGACGCTGCTGATGGCTCAGCAGGCAGTAATGGCTTAGCAGGCAGTACTGGTCTGGCAGGGGGAACCGGCGGCGCTGGAGCTAATGGCGGTAATGGCGGCAGCGCCACTGCTTACGGCCTGCATTTGAATACTATCAGCGGCGGCTCTGTAACATTGAATGCTTTAAATGTCAATGCCACGGGAGGAAATGGAACTGCCGGCGGTGAAGGCGGCAAAGGCGGAACAGGCGGTGTTGGCGGGTTAGGTCAAACCGGCGGTGACGGCGGTAATGGCGGCGTAGGTGGTGATGGAGCTAAAGGCGGCGCCGGCGGCGACGGCGGTAAAGGCCAGAGTGGTGGCAGCGGCGTTAATTATAAGGATGAGTATCTTGGTTTTGGAGTTGTTGCTACTGTCGGTGGAGCCGGCGGTGCAGGTGGCACTGGCGGCCAAGGTGGTAACGGTGGCAATGCTGGTAACGGTGGTAACGGCGGAGCAGGTGGAACTGGCGGAGCAGGTGGAACTGGCGGCCAAGGTGGTAACGGCGGCAAAGGCGGTAACGGCGGCAAAGGCGGACTTGCTGTTGCCCAGGGTCTGGTTGGCACTGCCAATACTGACCTGAATATTACGATAGGTACTATAACTGTAACTGCAACTGGCGGCGATGGCGCTAAAGCAGGCATCGGCGGAGCAGGCGGCGATGGCGGACAAGGCGGCACTGGCGGACAAGGCGGCACTGGCGGAACAGGTGGTGCGGCTGGTACTGCAGGTACTGCTGGTGAAGGCGGAGTTGGCGGAGTTGGCGGACAGGGCGGCATAGGTGGCGCAACTGCAAGCGGAAGCCATATGGCCAATGGTGCTGATGGTGCTACCGGTACTGGCGGTACTAAAGGTACAGACGGCACTGTAGGTATTGCAGGTGACGCGGGTAAAGGCGGTGACGCGGGTAAAGGCGGAACCGGCGGTGCAGGTGGTACAGCCGGTGCTGCAGGGACGAGCGGTGCTGGTCACAGCGCTTTTGCGACTGCTGTGAGCCTGACTGATACAGCAGGCGTCTTAAAAACAAGTTCTATTACCTCTAAAGCTACGGCCGGTAAAGGCGTAGGTGAATTTAATATTGCAGATGCTTATCTCAAAGGCGATTCTACCGGTGACCCGCATGATGGCCGTACGGCTGTAGCTGATAATGCTGGTACTGACGGAACTGACGGGGCTGCAGTAACAGAAACTGATAAAACTCAAGCGGGATATCAAAACGGAGCGGCTAATGCGGTTTCTAACGGCGGTGAAGGCGGCCAAGGCATCACTCCTATCGGTACAGTGGCTCAAAGTAATAACGGTGCTAAAGCTGAAGCCTGGGGACTTGTTACCAGCGGCGGTTCTTTGAACGTGCTTTCTGATAGTGGACTTACTATCAGCGCAGATGCGCAAGAAGGTTCTAGTGCTGTTACTGCCAAAGCAGTTGTGTCTGCAAATTCAGTTAATGTGTACCAAGTTCAAAATGATTTAAAAATCACTGCAACAGCAGTTGGTGATCAAGACAGAACAGAAACAGTTGATGAAGTTGAATATACGTATTCGGGCTCCAGTACATCCACTCAAGCTACGGCTGTTGGGCTGGAACTGACAGGCGGCAGTATGGTGGCTGAAGTTGGAGGCACCGTGACTATAGAGGCAAGTACCGACTGGGCAGGTTCTAATACTGCTACAGGCATCAAAGCTGCTGAAGGTGCGGTTATTGCTGTTCATAGTGCCGGGGCTATGGATATCAGTGCCGAGGTAGTTGGTACTACTGCTGAAGGAACTACGCTCCGCAAAGGCGCCAATGGTATTTTGGCAAACGGCAGCACAATGTATTATGCTGCAGATAATGCTGCTATCACTGTCAGCGGTGGTAAGCATGCAGATGACCATGCGGCAGACATTGAAGGTGGGGTAACTACTTTTGATGCCGGTACGGGAACCGTTACCTTTAACGGCACTGCTGACTTCACAAACGGCACTTTGAATCTGAAATCTGATACAGACGTACAGACGAAGGAGAATAGTCTTGGTTCTCTCGATATCAGCGGTACTGCCATGAACCTGACAGATAATCTGGCAGCCTTGACTGTAGAGGATAAGACTACTCTTGCTGGCAGTACGGTCTACTTCTATGACGAAAATAATCAGGCAGAGAAATACAATACTGCTGATTACCGTACTATCACTACTAATGATCTGGATGCTTCCGATACTAACGAGCTCTTTATGCGTACCAATGCCAACGGCGTTTACGGTCAGTCGGCAGGCAACGACAAAATTACTTCCACTAATCCTGTAACCGGCAGCGGTACCTATAGTATCACTGTTTTTGACCAGGGGATGCGCAACGGCTATAACAATGCTGCCGGCGCTGATACTAAGGGACATTTGGACCAAGATGTCGTACTTATCGAAAATGCAGATGAAGGCGGCACCTACAACATCAAAGAAATGAAATATGATAACGGCGTCTGGGCTTATGAATATGAGGGGAAAGCAGAGGTTGTCGATGGTGGTTTGAACCTGACACAGGTCACTACCAGGGCTGCAACTCAATCCTCTGCCCAAATGGCGGCTCAGGATGCCAGCAAGATCGCAGCCGGAGCGGCAGTGACTCTGTTCGGCGCTGATGAAACTTTGATGGAACGTCTGGGAGACGTCCGTAATTCTGCAGACGATAACGACGGCGTTTGGGCTAAATATGTCGGCGGCAAAATCAAAGTAGATGGACTGCAGGGCGATAACGATTATCAATATAACGGCTTTGCGGCAGGTTATGACCGTGAGGTCGGCAGTAACTGGCGTATCGGCCTGGCAGGACAATATGCTAAAGGTGATACCAGCCTGACTAATGGCGACGGTGAAATCAAAACCGCGGCAGGCGCTTTATATGGCACATGGACTGGCGATAAAGGTCATCATGTAGACATCATTGCCAAAGTTGGTAAAGTTGACAGTGAAACCAGCGCTTACGGCGGCACTATTGCCCAAAAACTGGACGGTGATTTTGGCAGTACAGCTATAAGCTTTGCTGTTGAATACGGCTATCGTCAGGATTTGAATGACGGCTGGTTCGTTGAACCTATGGTGCGTGCAAGCTACGTACATCTGGGCGGCGATGATTATACCGTAACCACTCGCGACAATACTATGAGCGTTACTAACGACAGCATGAACAGCATTGTTCTGCGCGGCGGCTTCCTGCTGGGCAAAACCTTTGCGGCAGACAGCAGCGTTTATCTGAAAGCGGCAGTACTGCACGACTTCGACGGCGACATCAATACACATGTCAGCGCTGACGGCAGAAGCGCCAGCTACAGTGACAGCATCGGCGGTACCGCCATCGAATATGGTATCGGCGTCAACCACAAATTTAATAAGGATTCCAGTATGTATCTGGATGTAGAACGTATCAGCGGCGGCGACGTAACTAAAAACTGGGGCGTCAATGTCGGCTTCCGTTACAGCTTCTAAAATCAGGATGGCAGCTTGAAAAATCTATAAAGAATATCCCTCATCATCCAAGTGGGGGATTTCTTTATAGTATTTCGTGAAAAAGAGGAGATAGATGTATGCAGAAATGCCGGAAGAAAGTAAAAAGCTGTTTGAAGCAGGTCAGTAGCAATAAAGCTTTAGCTGGGAAAGTACTGCAATCGTTATTTACAGCAGGAGTAGTGTGCGTTTGCACATTCGGGGGGGACAACGCAGCCTGGGCGCAAGACTATAATAGCCAATATGGTACTGATTTAGGCGGCGAGTACGAAAATGTCAGCGTGACCAATGAAAGTCTTGACGGAAACAGCAATGTAACGATCGGTGTTAGTAGATCTGCCGGTCTGACAGTAACTGATAAAGCCGTTGTGAAAATTGTTGAAACTGGTTACAGCGCCAGGAGCAGCAGTATTTGCGGGATTGTTAATGATGGCAGCGGCACAGCATCATTGACGCTGAAAGACGCTGATATTGCTATCGTAGGCAGCAAAAGCAGTGTTATTGGCTTTGAAAGTACGGCCGGTCAGCATAAGAACACTGTTACTGGCGAGATGAATATCAGTGTCAGCAGTGCTGCGACATCCGGCACAAGTTCTGTACCCAAGGTCGTTGCCGGCATTGATGTGGAAGGTTATTACAGCAAAGCAAATAAAGCTGCCAATTCCCTTAAAGCCAAGAATGTCAAAATCAATCTGGGGCTTGCTGCAGGTGACAAAGCTACGGTAAATACAACAGGTGTTTTGACTAAGGGCAGTTATGGCAATTATATCGGTACAACCGAGATCGAAAATGCGGAGATCGTGATCAGCGGCAGCAACGGCCAGTCGAACGAAACTGTACGCGGCGTCTGGGCCACTCAGACTGATACCGGTAATAAACCTTCAGGAGCAGACATGTCTTCTAAGCAGTCTTACAACAACCTGACCGTTGTGACAGGAACTTATGCTTCCGATATGACAGCTTATACACCAAATGCTGTGCAGGGCGGCAGTGGGCTCTATGGCATCCAGGCCGATAATTACGCGGTTGTAAGCGTGAAGGAAGACCTGCTGATTGATATTGACCGTCAGGCCAGAAAATCGGGAGAAGAGAATAATGGTGTGACTGGTATTTATGGTTATGAGCACGGAAAGATAGATTTTAACAGAGCAGATATTACACTGCATAATGATTTGGATGCTTCTGTGACCGGTATTGAGGTAACGACAAATGCCGCTGTTACCGGCAAAGCCCTACAGTTGACAGTCAGTTCAGATACCGGCGCCGCTTTGGGTCTGCTGGCGCATAAATATATTGACGATACGGAAGGCAAAGGCCGGATAACGCTTGGTGAAACCGGCGGTGCAAATCTTATAAAAGTTACTGCTGGCGGTGGGAATGCCAGGGCTGTTGTAGCTGATGCCGAGGGCGTTATTACTTTTAAAGAACAAACTGAACTGGCGGCTCAAAGTACTGACTACACAGAAACGGTTTCTGCTTTAAATGGCGGTAAGGTAGTTTTTGAAGATACTGCCGTAATAACTGCGACCGGTACAGGCTACGTTTACGGTGTCAGCACTTATTTTGATGGTAGCTCGGTTACTGAAGACAGCTCGATCGATTTCCAAAAAGGAGTATACATCAATGCGGCAGGAGGTACGGCTATCTCTGCCGCGGGCAACAGCGATACCAGCGCTGAAGGTATTGTAACTATCAATCAGGGTTCAGCAGCCGGTGCTAATGAGGTTGTTATTTTCGGTGACATTGAAAGTGATATTAAAGGGGTGGTCAATGTTAACTTGAATACTGCCGGCTCTGTTTTTAACGGCAGCACAAGTTTGTATGATGACGGAGTTATTAAGCTTGCTGTTACGGACGGTGCAGCTTGGCGGCTTACAGGAACTTCGAGCGTTACCGATCTGAAAGCGGCTGCTGGCGGCAAAATCGATCTGAGCGGTGACCGGGGTACGTTTAGTACTCTTGCTATTCAAAAGCTTACTGGTACAGGCGGCAGTTTTATTGTTGATAACGACGGGACTGACAGTGACAAAATAACCGTTGCCGCTTCTGATAAAGGCATTCATGGGATAACGATAAATAATATCAGTTCGCTGGTGGGGAAAGAGCTGAAGCCTGAGAATACTTTTATTACTGTTACCGGTGATGCTGACTTTGTGGGTGAAACTACTTATGGCGGCGGTATTTACGAATATACGCCGGTACTTGATTCTGCTGTGGCAGGCGGACAGAAGAACTGGTACGTCAGAGATTTGGACAGCAGGGTTGTTGGTGACGCACTGGCGGTAGCAGGGGCAAATGCACCTTTATATTATGCCTGGGTCAACGGCAATGGTAATCTGCACAGCCGCTTGGGTGCACTGCATCAGAACGCTGAGCAGGGAGCATGGGCACGCATCTTTGGGGGTAAGTTGGATGGAAACGGTTTCAGTGATAAATATCATACTTATCAGGTTGGTTATGATATAAAGGCGGGAAACTGGAAAGTCGGTGCGGCGTATGAATATACGCAGGGTAATGTTAAAGGCAGCGGCAGCAGCGGTGAGAATAAAATCGGAGCTTTGAGTCTGTATGGTACCTTACAGCAAAATGATGGTGCTGCCTGGGATATTGTATTGAAACACGGTCGTATCTATGGCGATATCAATACCTTCATTCAGTATCCTGACAGCGGCGATTATGAAACTGATGCAACTTCGTTGAGTGTTGAATATAACAAACGGATTGCGCAGAAAAACGGAATGTTTTTTGAGCCCCAGGCACAGTTCACTTATGGGCATATCAATGGCAACAGTTATGGTACATCTAAAAATATTGCTGTTGCTAATGAAGGTATTGATTCTTTAGTTGGACGTTTAGGGATAGCTGTCGGCAAGCAACTGGAACAAGGCTGCATTTATACTAAAGTTTCTGTACTGCATGAATTTTATGGGGACGGCAGTGCAAGTATGCAAGATAGGAACGGTGCTGCTTTGAGTAATGATTTTGATTACGGCGATACCTGGCTCGAAGTAGGCATCGGAGGCAATATTACTTTAGGTAAAAACTGTGAGCTGTACGGTGATGTGGAACGCAGTTTTGGCGGTGACGTAACTAAAAACTGGGGAGCCAACGTAGGCTTCCGTTACAGCTTCTAAGGCAGGACGGCAATGAAGATATAAAATTATTTTAAAAAATTATGTTATCAGCCCCGCTTTTAGAGCGGGGTAAAGCGGATGCGATTTATAAAACAATTTAGGGAGATTGGTTCGATGCAGAAATATAATCAAAAACAAAACAGTGAATTACGTAAGAAAGTACTGCAATCGTTGATTATTGCAAGCACCGCGTATGTTTGCACATTCGGGGGGGACAACGCAGCCTGGGCATCTGATTATACCGGTACTGATACTTTAAGTACAGGAACTTGGGGCGCAACTTACGATAAAATCACGATTACCATGGATGATCCGGGAAAAAACTGCGCCGGCATTTATACTTATGGCAGAAATAATACGACAACGGCTACTGAACGGGTGACGGTTACGCTGTCGGATGCTGGGGACACTTATGGTTATAACGGTATTTTTGTGGACGGCGTATCAAAATTGGACGCTAAAAAGGGTATCGAGCTGACGATTAACGGACTTGGCACGAATAATCAGTCCGGCGAAGCTCAGGCCTGGCGCCATGGACTGCGTGTCGAGACGCAGGGGAAAGTAGATTTAGGAACAGATATCGGCTCTGTGATTACGATAAACAGTAATGCTGCTGAAAGTTATGCCAATGGTGTTTTTGTTGATGGATCCAGCGCTGGTAATGGCAGTGAAGCCAGTATTAAAGGCGGAGATTTAACGGTCAATATCAATAAAGATAATGTAATGCAGCAGATGGATTATGCTGCCGGTGTTACTTTGTACAATGGTTCTAAAATGGAGCTGGCGGGTGACCTGGACATACATTTGGAAGCTGCCGGTGTCGATGGCATCAGAGCCAATAACTTAAATTATTCTGGTGATATCAATACTTTGCAGGTCAAAAACCTGGCTATCTATGGCAAAGCAGTGAATGGTTCCGGTTCAGGGATATACCTGATGGGTGAGCACGATTCAGCTAATGTCAGTGACAGCACTAAGATAGAAATATTGGGCGAATATAATGTTTATGGCATTAACATAGACAGCACCGGTGTTACGGGCAGTTTTGGCGATACTGAACTTACCCTTACCTCTAACACGGCAAACAACACTGACGTTCGTGGTGTGAGACAATGGGAATCTGCAACAGAGTATGGGGATTTAACGATTACAGCCAGGTCCGTAGGGGCTGACATTATCAGTATTGAATTAAATGGTCATGACGATAAGGGTACGATAAACATCCAGGGCGATTTAAAAATTGATGCTCAGGGCAACGGAAGGTATGTTGAAGGAATAGAAGCCAATTCTTTGGGCGAAGTGAAGGTTGCGGGCAAGGCGGACATCGCTGTAGGCGGTGAGAATGACGGCTCCGTTATGTACGGCGTTTATGCCCAGGAACACAGTAAAGTAGCTTTTGCCGATGATGCGAGGATTACAACGACCACCCATGCCGGGAACAGCAATACCAAGATGTATGGCATTTACAGCCGTACCGATGCGGAAGCTGCTTTTGCCAAAGGCTTGACTGTTAAAAACGGTAATCTTGGCGCGGCCATGATTGCTGAAGGCGGCAAGGTGGAAGTCAACATGGCCGGTGGTAATGACGTCAAGCTGGAAGGCACTGTTGGTTCCAGTGCGATGTATAACAGTGCCCATGAGTTAACATACGGAACGGTAAAAATAAATTTTGATACGGCGCAGTCCTATTTTTCTGGCAGAAGCTATAAGACAGAGGGCAGTATCAATGATTTGCAATTTACCAATGGCTCTTATTGGGATATGAAGGGCAATTCTTCGCTCACCGACCTTACGGTAGGCAAAGGCTCAGTAGTCAATATGACTGCCGACAGCGGGCGTTACTGTAGCCTGCAGGTTGATAATCTGACTGCTGCAGACGGAACCTTTGTAATGAACGCAGGTGCTGTTGACGGTGGCGGCAGTTACAGCGACAAGCTGACTATTGATAAAAATTCTGCGGCCGGCACTAATGCTATTAAAATCGTTTCGACTGGCGGGTTGGAGGCTGCGGCAAGAAACCATGCGGTTTTGGTAAAGGGAGTAGCGGCTGATACCAAGTTTGCCGTTTCAGATTCTGTTTATGCTAATGGCTTGTACGAATTTGATATTACCCTGGCAGATAAGGAAAATGATGGCAAATATGATTGGGTAATCGGTTCGCTTGGTAAAACTACCGTCAACAGCGTGGATGTTATGTCTGGCAGTCATCGGGTTGCTTACGGCGCCTGGGTCGAAGGTAACGGTACGCTGCGCCAGCGTTTAGGCGAGCTGCAGAGCGGCGCCGATAACGGTGTTTGGGCAAGAATGTTCGGCGGTAAGCTGGGCGGCGATGAATTTACTAATAAATATAAAACTTATCAGTTTGGTTATGACGCTCAGGCTGGTGACTGGCTTGTGGGCGCTGCCTACGAATACAGCGACGGCAGCCTGAATTATACCAGCGGCAGCGGCAAGAACAAAATTGGAGCTGTAAGTTTGTATGGAACGTTGCAGGGCAAAGATAACAGCGCTTTAGACATTGTAGTTAAACGCGGCCGTATTTATGGTGATATGGATATCTATGGTAAATACAGCGATCAGGGCGATTATTCGACCGATGCGACTTCGATAGGTGTTGAGTATAGCAAACGTTTTGACGGCGGTAATAATGTTTATTTTGAGCCGCAGGCTCAGCTGACTTTTGGTCGTATCGACGGCTATGATTACATTAGTAATAAAGGTGTAAAAGTGGCTTATGACGATCTTAACAGCTTTATCGGTCGTTTAGGTATTGTGGCCGGTAAAGCCTTCAGCAGAGGTGATGTTTATGTCAAGGCTTCGGTTCTGCACGAGTTCAGCGGCAACAGCAGTGTCACCATGCTGGCTGCTAATGGTGAAAGTTACAGCGCAGAAAAAGATTACGGCGATACCTGGCTCGAAGTAGGCATCGGAGGCAATATCACTTTAGGTAAAAACTTTGAGCTGTACGGTGATGTGGAACGCAGTTTTGGCGGTGACGTAACTAAAAACTGGGGGGCCAACGTAGGCTTCCGTTACAGCTTCTAAGGCAGTAAGTTGAGTAGTTGGCAGGCAGTATGGCAGCAGAAAAATAATTTGAT
>ENA-UEPL01002834-UEPL01002834.1-human-gut-metagenome-genome-assembly--contig:-NODE-2834-length-10821-cov-3.981292_pt1 | contig 10821 bp, 7 predicted proteins | sample MGYA00242896_ERZ507908 | MGnify/ENA primary metagenome ERZ507908 (study PRJEB26167, sample SAMN06115518) | human gut metagenome | host: Homo sapiens | place: China:Chongqing | collected 2015-08-20...
AATCGGTAGAGTGGGCAATAGGAAACGAGTGAAGATATGGAATGGAACCGTATAATTAGCTTTGCTTTGCAAGGCTCCACGAATCAATTTTCCAAATAACGGAAGCCATTGCAAAGCCTGTACCCAAAATTCCGCAGAGAATTGTTTGAAGAATAACTGCGTTTAATTCATTTTTCATTGTATCAATCAGCTCAGGGTTGACAGGATAGAACGAACCATCTCCTATGCACATTGATATAATCACAGTTATTACAAAACCGATAGCAATGCCGAGAGGGAATCCGAGAAGCCCACGCTGAATCATCTTTTTTTTCATTTTTACCACCTCATATTCCTAATAATTGTTTGATCTTGGCGACAAAACGCCTTGAAACATAAGTAACCGTCCCATTTGAAAGCGTGACACAAATTGTTCCTGCAAAGCTTAAATCAAAACCCTTGACTTTTCTCAGATTGATAATATCCGAGTTTGATATTCGGACAAAAAAGTTGCTGTCCAGCCGCTGCTCCATTTCGTAAAGCCGCAGACGGAGCGTGTACTCACCGTGATTTGTTTCGGCAAACACTTTGCCCGATGCAGCAAAAATGCGGTAAATATCAAACGGCTCCAACACTTCGACAATATCATCTTTGAATCCGGCAATCATTTTCGGCTGCTCGTCTGAAAGCCTTTTCATGATTTCATTGATTTCGTCGGTCATTTTGTTTGTCACAACGATGATTTTGGGTTCCTTGCAGTTCTCATCTAACTTGATTTCAATTTGCATTTGCTCACCTCCTCTTTGTTACGGTTACAGTATAAGAAAATCGAGAATTGATTTCCACCGATTCTCGATAGGTGGTCGTTTTCAGACCATAGACGGTAGATTATATAAATAATTTTCCTCATCAAATTCCGATTTGTATTTCTGTTTGTTTTAAAAATGGGCAACTCCGATTGGAATTGCCCACTCATTGCACTAATTATGCGATTTTTTCTTGCTTGCACCGATTTCTGCATCAAATGATGTAAGTTTGATGTAAATCGCTGTTTTTTCAGTTTTTTATCAAATGAAGTACGTCCCGTCTATTTGGTAAAACGGTACATCTTTACATCATCTTAATAGAGCTTTGCACCTGCCGGAATGTGGTCATCTACCATCAGAAGATGAAGCTTTTCTTCGCCTTCTTCTTTGTGGATAGCACTGAGAAGCATACCACAAGAGTCAATGCCCATCATAGCTCTCGGTGGAAGATTTGTGATAGCAATAAGAGTCTTTCCAACCAGTTCTTCCGGCTCATAAAAGCTATGAATACCGCTTAAAATGGTTCTGTCAGTACCTGTACCGTCATCAAGAGTAAACTGTAGAAGTTTCTTTGACTTAGGAACTGCTGTACATTCCTTAACCTTTACTGCTCTAAAGTCAGACTTACTGAATGTATCAAAATCAACAAAATCCTTAAATAGTGGTTCAACCTCTACCTTAGAGAAGTCAATCTTTTCTTCCTTAGGTTCAGCAACCGGCTTGTTAGCAGATTTTGATGCACCTACAGACTTCATCGTCGGGAACAACAGCACATCACGAATCGCTGCGCTGTCCGTAAGCAACATACACATACGGTCAATACCAAAACCGATTCCTCCGGTTGGCGGCATGCCGATTTCAAGTGCGTTCAAGAAATCTTCGTCTGTTGTATTTGCTTCCTCATCACCAAGTGCAAGAAGTTCTTCCTGTGCTTTGAAACGCTCGCGCTGGTCAATCGGATCATTTAACTCGGAGTACGCATTTGCCATCTCCCAGCCATTCATGAAGAACTCAAAACGCTCTACATAATCCGGATTATCCGGCTTTTTCTTTGTCAATGGAGAAATCTCAATCGGATGATCCATGATAAAGGTTGGCTGAATCAAGTGCTCCTCAACAAACTCTTCGAAGAAGAGATTCAAGATATCACCTTTTTTATGGTGTGGCTCAAATTCAATGCCTTTTTCTTTAGCAATTGCCTGTGCCTCTTCCAATGTGGAAATCTCGTTGAAATCAACGTCTGCGTATTTCTTAACGGCATCCACCATCGTCAAGCGCTCAAACGGCTTGCCAAGGTCCATCTCAATTCCGTTATAAGTAATCTTTGTTGTGCCCAGAACTTCCTGTGCCACATAGCGGTACAGATTTTCTGTCAAATCCATCATGCCGTGGTAATCGGTGTATGCCTGATACAATTCCATCAAAGTAAATTCCGGGTTATGTCTGGTGTCAAGTCCCTCGTTACGGAATACACGGCCAATCTCATAAACCTTTTCCATTCCGCCGACAATCAGGCGTTTCAAATATAATTCAAGGGAAATGCGGAGTTTAAAATCCTCATCAAGTGCATTAAAATGTGTCTCAAAGGGACGTGCTGCTGCACCGCCGGCATTAGCCACAAGCATCGGGGTCTCCACTTCCATAAATCCTTCGCCATCAAGATATTTACGAATGGTGCTGATGATACGGGAACGTTTAATAAACGTATCCTTTACTTCCGCATTCATAATCAAATCCACATAACGCTGACGATAACGCATATCGGTATCCGTCAAACCATGGAATTTCTCAGGAAGAATCTGCAGACTCTTTGACAGCAATGTAACATTCGATGCATGAATCGAAATTTCACCGGTTTTTGTTTTGAACACTTCACCGGTAATGCAAAGGAGGTCACCTACATCATACTTTTTGAAGTCTTTGTAAGAATCCTCGCCAATGTTGTCTCTTGCTACATAAGCCTGAATGTCCCCCTGCAAATCTCTTGTATTACAGAAAGAAGCTTTTCCCATAACTCGCTTAAACATCATACGTCCTGCAATTGTCACGGTCTTTCCTTCTAATTCATCATAGTTGTTTTTAATCTCCATCGAATGGTGGGTCACTTCACACTTTGTGATTTTAAAAGGATCCTTGCCCGCCTCCTGAAGATTTTGCAACTTTTCTCTTCTAACCTTTAATAACTGATTAATATCTTCTGCCACTTTTTAATCCTCACTTCTCTATTTCTTCTAGTTCTTATGGAAATCCAAAATTTCATACTTGATGATACCAGCCGGGGTTTCTACCTCTACCGTCTCTCCCTTCTGTGCACCAATCAAAGCTTTACCAACCGGTGACTCATTTGAAATTTTACCTTTCAAACTATCTGCCTCAGTGGAACCCACAATTTTATATTCCATTTCTTCATTAAATTCCAAATCTTTGATGGTTACTGTACAGCCAACATTGATTACGCTCGAATCGCCGTCATTGTCATCAACAACCTCTGCATTTTTCAAAATTTTATCAATCTCTTCAATACGAAGCTCGATGTCGCGCTGTTCTTCTTTCGCTGCATCATATTCTGCGTTCTCGGACAAGTCACCCTGCTCACGTGCTTCTTTGATTTTCTGAGCAACCTCACGCCGACGATTTACCTTCAATTCATGAAGTTCGTCCTCTAACGCTTTCAAACCTTCATACGTCAAAATGTTTTTCTTTGTTTCAGCCATGGTCTTACCTCCTACGAATTTAACATCATTTAATTATAGCGTAACACCGCCGGCTTGTCAATTACTGCAAAAACGCTTTTTTCTCTGCATCTGAGTCTGACTGGTCATTATTTTCGCGCACAACAATTTTTTGATATTTTTCCGCAACGTTTGTAACTGTATTTTTCTGCATCGCACTCCAATTTGCATCCGAGACAGAAGATATCGTGTCACCATATCCCGCTTTCACAGCTCCGTCAACGGTAGCTGAATCACGCATCACAACACGAATCGGATAATACTTACAATCCTCAAATACATTTCCAGTCACCGTTGGATTTACCACACCTCGCAAAAGAAGTGTCACGTATTTTATTTGATTTCCATTTGCATTTAACACGCCATCTTCTAATGCCTGAAGCCGTAAAAATGAATTTCCTGAAATCACGGTATCTTTCCAATTTAATGCACGAATTGCTGCATTATAGGTACCGTCAAATGTATTATTTAAAATTCTAACATTTTCATGATAAAGCTGTGTCTGGCCGTTCGCAGAATACGTATGACTACCAATCGCAGTTCCAATATTTTTAAAGGTAGTGTTCTGTATTAAAATATTTTTGCAAATTGTCTTATCATGAGCCGACCAATCATAATTAAATCCGTCAGTATTCAAATCGGTGCCATCCACATTGATGCATTCCTTGTAACTTTTTTTATCCAACACCTTGAATCCTTCAAATGTACACTTTTCAATCGTTACATTGCAAGAAGAATTTAATTCCATAAAATGCGAACCATATTCGTTTTGAAATGTAATGCCCTGGATTGTTATATTTCTTGCATGCCCCATAACAAGTGCCATACAGTTTTTCACATTCGCACAATTCATGCGAACCATTCCCGTTCCTATAATTTTCACATCATGTGAACCATTGTAACCGGAAATTGTCTTAACCGTACCATCTTTTGATGGCGGCACAATGGTAAAAATAGATTTGGCATAACAAATATCGGTTGCTGTCGTTCCTTTTTTCGTAAATGTCACCCCATTTTCCATCCGTATCGTCACATTGGATGGAATACAGATATTATTAGTCACCTCATAATTGCCGGCCTTGACAGTAATTGTTCCACCACCGGCATACTCAAGCTGTTCCATATAAGACATAAGTGTATAATACACTTTCCGCTTTGTATAATCAGAGGCATCCGTGTATTTTTCCTGATACGGTTCTGTAGCTGTCGTAATCGTAAAATTTTTTTCCGTTCTATTGCGAAAATAAAGAATTCTCGCCGTTTCATTTGGCACATAATAATGGCTCAAATCATCTACTTTTGTAGCCTCTATTTTATTCGCCGCAGTTACTCCTATCACAGACATAACGGAAGGAAATTTTTTCCCTTTCCCACTATTTTTTGCTCTATCAAATTTCACAGCATAAGAACACCCGCTAATTTGATTTGCAGTAAAGGATGGTTCTTCTACTCCAAACCCAAGCATTCCCGCACTGGCACGTTTCTCTGCCCCATTTCTTTTCACTACATTCTTTTTTATTGTCGGCTTCTTCCACAAGACAGCATATATCGGAGCCTTTTTGGTATTTGTAAATGTGTTTGCTGCAATGGTAATGCTTGTCTGATAATATTCTTTTGTTTGCTTATTTTTTTCTAATACAACCGATTTCGTCGTACCGATGCCAACATCCGCCCCCAGAAATTGATTGTTCTCAATCTTTACTTTTTTGTTCACAGTATTGTCTTTTTTGTACCATTTACCAGAAAAATCTGATGTTATCTGATTGCTTGTTTCAAGCCTTACAGCCATTCGATTTTTCAAACCGGACACATCTTTTTTTCGTTCAAAGACACATTGCCGGACAGAAATATTTTTAGAACCTTCAATCCAAATATAACTGCCGCCTTTTTTGTTTCGAAATCTCACACCACTCACAGTAATACCGGATGCATGACCAACAAAAACCGCCGTTGCTCCATTCACATTTCCCATATCAAAAATCACTTTCCCATTTCCCTGAATGGATGCATTTTTTGATGCCGCATATTTTCCTGTATTTTGTTTTCCCGATGCCTTTTCCTCCGAAATCATTTGGAACAAAAATTTAGTTGATTTTACTTTCTTTGTTCCTGTTGCTTTTGTTTTTTTGATTTTAACACCATTTGCACAGACAATTTTAACATTAGACGGTACATAAATTGTACCTGGAATTTTATATGTTCCTTTTTTTAATTTCAGCGTTCCGCCTGTTGTCGATAAACGCCTCATATAGGAGTTTATCATATAATACTGTTTTGTTTTTTTATTATAATACGGTTTCTGCCGATAAGATGAACTACATGGTATCGTATTGGAACTCACAGTAAATGTTCTTTTTTTTGTCTCTGCTTGATTGCTCTGCATCATTATATCTGTCATAACAAATAATACAAATGCTATCATCCATAATTTCCATTTTCTTTTCATTTTCTCTCGTCCTTTCAGTTAATCCTTGATAGCCCCTAATATATCAAAATAATGTGTCACTTTTTCACTTTTTTATTGTTTCCCCTTTTTTTTGAATCATACTTTTTATGTAAAAAGGAGACCATCTGTTGAGATGGTCCCCTTTTTCAAAAACTTTCGATAAACAGAAAATTTCAAATTCTTATTTGTAAAGCTCAACAAGCTTCTGCAAATGCTCGAAACGAGCTTTTGCTGCTTCTTCGGACTCTTTGAAGAGTCTTTCTGCACGCTCTGGGAATGGCTTGATCAGACGAGTATAACGAGCCTCGTTGTTCAAGAAGTCCTGATAAGATCCGTCGCCAGCCTTTGATGTAAGAGTGAATGGATTCTTTCCTTCAGCCTTGAGTGCAGGGTTGAATGAGAAGAGGTTCCAGTATCCAGCCTTAACAGCTTTCTTCATCTCATCCTGGCAGTGGTTCATACCACCCTTAGCGATACCATGGAGCTCACATGGAGCATAACCGATAATCAGGGATGGTCCGTTATAAGCTTCTGCCTCAGCAATTGCTTTTACAGCCTGAGCAGGATTAGCACCAAGTGCAATCTGTGCTACATATACATAGCCATAACTCATAGCGATTTCAGCAAGGCTCTTCTTGCCAATCTCTTTACCGGCAGCAGCAAACTGACAAACTTCACCGATATTGGAAGCTTTGGATGCCTGACCACCAGTATTGGAGTACATCTCCGTATCGAATACCATTACGTTTACGTTCTCGCCGGATGCAAGTACATGATCCAGACCACCAAATCCGATATCATATGCCCAACCGTCACCACCGAAGATCCATACGGACTTCTTAGCAAGGTAATCTTTCTTAGCAAGAACTTCTTTGGATTTCTCACATCCTGCATTTGCAGCTTTTTCAAGTTCAGCAATCAATGCTTCTGCAGCAGGTGAGTTCTCTCTTGTATTATCTTTTGTCTCAATGAATTTAGCAGCAGCAGCTTTAAATTCAGCCGATGCTTTATCGGAAGCAGCAATCTCTTCTACCAATTCAATTGCCTGGTCACGAAGATATTTCTGTCCAATGTGCATTCCAAGACCATGCTCTGCGTTATCCTCGAACAGGGAGTTAGACCAAGCCGGTCCCTTCTTGGAATCTTTGTTTACTGTATATGGTGATGTTGCTGCCGGGTTACCCCAGATAGAAGAACATCCTGTTGCATTTGAAATGTACATATGCTCACCAAAGAGCTGTGTAACAAGTCTTGCATAAGATGTTTCAGCACATCCTGCACAACTTCCGGAGAACTCGAGAAGTGGCTGGTTGAACTGGCTTCCTTTTGGAGTTGTATCAGCAAATCCGCTGTCTTTCTTACCAACGTTAGCTACCAAGTAATCAAATACCGGCTGCTCGTCTGCCTGAGACTCCTGAGGTACCATCTTGATGGCTTCATCAGCAGCTTTCGGACATACGGTAATACACTCGCCACATCCCATACAATCCAGAGGAGATACGCTCATTGCAAATTTATATTCGCCGGCTTTTGGCTTTGTATCAGCAAGTTTGATGTTTGAAGGTGCTGCTTTCACCTCATCCTCAGAAAGGAGGAATGGACGAATTGTAGCATGAGAACATACAAATGCACAGTTGTTACACTGAATACATGTATCCGGATTCCATACAGGAACCATTACGGCTGTACCACGTTTCTCATATGCGGAAGCACCAGTCTCAAACTGACCATCCGGGTTACCTGCGAATGCAGATACTGGAAGGCTGTCACCATCCATCTTAGAAATTGGCTCAAGAAGGTCATTTACCATCTTAACAACTTCCGGACGTCCGGTCTTCTCTTTTGCAGGAGCATCTGCTTCCGGATTCTTCCAAGATTCAGGTACTTCTACTTTATGAATTGCGTCAACACCACAATCGATTGCTTTGTAGTTCATTTCTACGACAGCATCACCTTTTTTGGAGTAAGATTTCTTAGCTGCTTCTTTCATGAACTTAATCGCATCATCAATTGGCATTACATCAGCAAGTTTGAAGAATGCAGACTGCAAAATCGTGTTAGTACGTTTACCCATACCAATTTCAATTGCTTTATCAATCGCGTTGATTGTGTAAAGCTGAATGTTGTTGTCTGCAATATATTTCTTAGCTTCAGCGTTCAAGTGATGTCCGAGTTCTTCATCAGACCACTGGCAGTTAATCATGAATACACCGCCCGGTTTTACATCCTGCGCCACTTCATCTGTTGTTGCATTACCCAAATCAACCTCTCCATCATATTCAAACAGCCAAACATCAGAAAAACAAGGCGAGCGTTGACTGTGGATCAGCAGAGAAAATTCATGGAGTATGTAGTAAGGACTCTTAATCGGATTATCACCAAAACGAAGATGGGAAATTGTTACACCACCTGTTTTCTTTGAGTCATACTGGAAGTATGCCTGGATAAATTTATCTGTGTGGTCACCGATAATCTTTGTTGAGTTTTTGTTAGCACCTACAGTACCATCTCCACCAAGTCCCCAGAACTTGCACTCTTTTGTTCCCGGTGCAGAAGTAATTGGAGCCGGTTTCACTTCCGGAAGACTCAAGTTTGTTACGTCATCCACAATACCGATTGTGAAACGAGGTTTTGGATCGTCTTTCTCCAGTTCTTTGTATACAGCGAATACAGATGATGGTGGTGTATCTTTGGAACCAAGACCATAACGTCCGCCGGTAAGAATGATATCATTCAAACCTGCCTCACGAAGAGTAGCTGCAACATCCAGATACAACGGATCACCAAGAGCACCAGGCTCTTTTGTACGGTCAAGTACAGCAATCTTCTTAGCAGTCTTAGGAATTACCTTAAGAATTGCTTCCGGAGACCATGGACGATACAAACGAACTTTTACAAGACCAACTTTCTCGCCCTTTGCTGTCAAGTAATCAATTACTTCTTCTGCTACGTCACAGATGGATCCCATAGCGATAATTACGCGATCAGCATCCGGTGCACCGTAGTAGTTAAACAGACCGTAATCGGTTCCGAGTTTTTCATTTACTTTGTTCATGTACTTCTCTACAACAGCAGGAAGTGCATCATAAGCCTTGTTACATGCTTCACGATGCTGGAAGAATACGTCTCCATTCTCGTGAGAACCACGTGCAGTTGGGTGCTCCGGATTCAATGCATGTTTACGGAATGCTTCAACAGCATCCATTGGGCACATTTCTTTCAAATCTTCGTAATCCCATTTCTCAATCTTCTGAATCTCATGGGAAGTACGGAAACCATCAAAGAAGTTAATGAATGGAACTTTTCCTTCCAAAGCTGCCAAATGAGCAACCGGACTCAAGTCCATAACTTCCTGTGGGTTTGTCTCAGCAAGCATAGCGAAACCAGTCTGACGACAAGCATATACATCACTATGATCACCAAAAATATTCAAAGCATGTGTAGACACCGTACGTGCGGATACGTGGAATACGCTTGGCAACATCTCACCAGCGATTTTATACATATTCGGGATCATAAGAAGAAGACCCTGAGAAGCCGTAAATGTCGTTGTCAAAGCTCCTGTTGCAAGAGAACCGTGTACAGTACCAGCGGCGCCGGCCTCAGATTCCATCTCAACAACTTTTACTTTGCTGCCAAAAATGTTCTTCTGTCCTGCTGCTGACCACTGATCAACGGAATCAGCCATCGGGCTCGAAGGTGTAATAGGATAGATACCAGCTACTTCTGTATAGGCATATGCCACGTGTGCTGCAGCGGTATTACCATCCATGGATTGTTTTGCTCTAGCCATTTTTGTAATGTCCTCCTTAAATTTATTCATTCGTGTTTTTATTTTATCACTAAAAAAAAGAAAAGTAAAGGACGAAAAATGTCGAGTTTGTGTCAAGTGTTCGTTGCCACTTTTTTTAGTTTCCGTAATTCCGTTGAAAAATTTTGTGTCTCGTGGGCGTTCTCACTTATTGAGTGCGTAACGGTATGGGCACTGAAACTACCAGCGCCACATACCGACGTACTCAAACCCACGAGTCACAAAGTTTTTCAACGGAATTACTGGAATCCAAAGAAACCGGCAATGAACATTTGGCATAATCTTCTCCTTTACCAAAAACTAATAAGTATGTTCTCTGAAAATTATGGGATTGTTTGTACAACTTTTGTGTCTTCATAATTTATCGAGAAAAAACTTTGCGGCTCGTGGGTACAAATGCGTGGGTATCAAGCATGCGTATTTGGCATGCCGATACCCCTACGCATTTGTCTAGTGGAAACGCCCACGAGCCGCAAAGTTTTTTCTCAACAAATTACAGAAGCACAAAATGTCAAACATCTCTTGACATATTCATCCCTCCGCTGTACTATTGTGTTACGTACTTAATACAGTAGTACAATAATTATTTAGCTTAATAAGAAAGGAGGTTTTCTATGTCCTGGAATTTATCAAAGGAACGTCCCATATATATACAATTGGTAGAACAGATTAAGTTACAGATTCTGTCCGGTCACTACCGCCCCGGTGAGCGTTTTCCCTCGGTAAGGGAACTTGCCACTGAGGCTGCGGTAAATCCAAATACGATGCAGAAAGCACTCGCAGCTCTTGAACAGGAGGGGCTTTTGATTGGCAGCCGGACAAATGGGCGAACCGTAACAAGTGATGCATCACTGATTGGGTCCATGCGTGATGAATTAGCGGACGGCATTGTAGAAAACTGTTATCAGGCTCTTGCAAAATTAGGATTTTCAAAAGAAGAATGCATTGCCTGCCTGCGCAAGCAAAGGAAGGAGGATTTATGATTTTATTAGAATCAAAACACATCTGCAAAAATTTCGGTCCTAAACCGGCATTCAGCGTACCTTT
>ENA-UEPL01002853-UEPL01002853.1-human-gut-metagenome-genome-assembly--contig:-NODE-2853-length-10750-cov-164.122084_pt1 | contig 10750 bp, 10 predicted proteins | sample MGYA00242896_ERZ507908 | MGnify/ENA primary metagenome ERZ507908 (study PRJEB26167, sample SAMN06115518) | human gut metagenome | host: Homo sapiens | place: China:Chongqing | collected 2015-08-20...
GTCAGTGTTGTTCCGGACAGGCTGAATCCGCTGCCGGCTGCCGACAATGACGGTGTGGCCCTGTCTGTTTCCGTACCTCCTGAACCGCCGACACCGTTCCACGTCCACGCACGGGTACGGGCTGCATCGGCCGTGATGACGGATGTACCTCCCGTGTTTGCAACCGTTTCCGGATTGGCCGATACGGTTACACTCCAGTCGCTCCAGGATGCGTATTGTTTTGCACCGGCATCCTGTGTTATGGTCAGGCTGTTATCCGATGTTATGCCGTTGTAACTGCCTTTTACGGTAATACTTCTGGCATTTGTCGTAGTATTGTTGACAGCCAGGACCTGATTCCCGGACAGGCTGAATCCCGTCCCGGTTCCACTGAGGGAAACCGTTACATTTTCTTTTTTATCAGGATCCCGGTGGTCGTTATAATAAGTGCTGAGAACGGCTGTGACAGCCTTGTTTCCTCCGGCAGCGGGTATGTTTCCCGCAGTTGTGCTGATTTGCAAGGTCTGCCGCGTGGTAGCGGAGGACTGTTGTACCGGCAGGATGTAAGTCCTTCCGGATTCTGCCTGGGTAAACAGGACCTTGCCGTTTCGGGGAGCGGTATTCAGGTTTTCCGCCACCTTTATTGTTTTGCCCGCCTTGTCCGGGGTTATCCAGACGTCTGTCGTTGAAACCGTGTAATCCAATGGACTCTCAGTGCCGGGCAATGGCTTCCCGTTTATTGAATAATATTTGTTTGAAACCGTTTCGTAGTTATAGATGCCGCCGGAATAGCCGCTGCCGATGGTTTCCGGACTGACGGTAAAGGTATACTGCAGCTCTTTGCCCATGAACGGAATTACGGTAGTATGCCCCGCAAGGAATTCTTTCTTTGCCGTAAGGGTGTAGTCCTTTTTTGTGCCGTCGGCAAATAAAAGGGTAAGGAATGTACCGTCGGCATCCCGGTCCTGCGCCGGAATGACCGCAGTGAATGTGCCGCCGTCATTATACATCCGTATATCCGAGGTGGCTCCAAGGGTATTGGCGGTGCCGGTTCCCAGGTTGATATTGGCTGTAGCCTTGGCCCTTTGGATGGTCACGCCGGAAAGTGCCTCTCCCGCTTCCGGCGTATAAGTGACCTGCAGCCGGGACAGCCGGTGGGAGAAGGCGAGCGTTATGACCTTATCGGTTGTTCCGCTCCTGTTGGCCGCATACATGAAGTCGGAAAGCGTGATGCCTTCCCGCTGGTCCCCCTGTATGCTGAAATCATAATCCAACGGATTGCCCATGTCTTCCCTGTAGGGGTAATAGGCATAATAATCCGTTTCATAGCCGGCGGCTATTTCGTTGGCGTCCCCGTCCGCCACGAACTGCGAGCCGTTCCAGACGAACCGCTTGTTGTCCGCATAGTTTCCGGACGTTTTCAAGGTTGCAGGCGCTGATGACATGCGTACTGCCGCATAGACGCCGATGGCATCCCCGGTCTCAAACGTTGTCTCGGTTGCCCGTGCTCCCCCTGCGTCAATTTCAAAGGACACGGTATCACGGCTGTGGATTGCGGTGCCTTCCTCATTCTCACAGCCCTGCAGGGACAGGAGGGTTGTCACGGCCAGCCAGGGGAAAAGGCTGTTTAAAATATTCTTCATTTTCATCGTTTTGTCTGATTATGGGGGATTGGCAGCCCCGATATGGTTTGTAACAGGGCGGGAAGAAAGGCTTCCCGCCCCTTAAAGTCAGATTACAGGTACAAGCTGGATTTCACCTTTCACATCGTCTGTCCAGGGTTCGATGGTCACACCGCTGCCATCGGCACCGCCGATGACCAGACCGTTATTCCCCAGTACGATGTCGTAGATATTACGGTAAGAGCGTTCCCATTTCGTTCCGGCCGGGAAGGTGAATTGCAGCTGCTTTCCGTCAATGGTGAACACGGCCTGCATATCCTTGCCCGCTGTCGCATCAACCGGAACGACAATGGATGAAAAGGATACGGCCTTGTCTGTCAGAGTGGCGCCGGCGCTGAATTCCACATTGCCTGCCGTCGTTTTTGTCAGGGAACCTGTTGAAATATCCATAGTGGCACGGGTATACAACGGAGTGGCGGAACCGACATTCTTCAGTGTGATTCCGGTAAGGACGCCTTCCTGTCTGTATCCTTCCGTTTTCTTCATGCGGAATACGACCTGTGAAAGGGCATGTTTCATCGTGATGTTCACATTACGGTTCAGGATGCTCGCCTTGGTGTCGCCCTGTCCGTACAGATGGTCCGTCTGGGTGGTGATGTCCACCGGAAGGGCGGAGGGGGTGGTCAGCGTGGCATCATACGGATAATAAGCGAACACCGTCGCCTCGTTCTCATCCAGCAGGATCTCTTCCGAAGTCCATCCGGCAGCTGAATAGGTGAAAGGGGTGTTGGTATAGACGGCATTCTGGTTGTACGGAGTGCCCAAAGTACCGTTGCAGACATAAAGACCCAGCTTGTCACCGGCTTCCCAGGCGGTCTTTTCCGCGCGGGAAACAGCGGGAGCACCGATGTTGGCGTTGATTTTCAAGGAGGCACGGACATCCTTGACGGTTCCTTCTTCATTCTCGGAACAGCTGCATGCCAATACGGCAAGACACGCTGCGAACAAAAACATTTTCTTCATTTTGTAAAATTTTAAATTGATGATAAAAAAACAGTATTAATAAGTAATTATTCCCTGGCCCCATTCCACATTCTGCCAGTCCTCGATGGAAGCGGATGCGGTATGTAGGGACGGGGATACGCGGACGGTGATGTCCACACTGATACCGTCAGCGGTGAAGTCCTTGAACACATCACTCAGGTCAAGATCCGCATCCACGGGCATGTCCCCGTCCAGATGAAGACGGATGACATTGCTCACCCCGCTATTGATGCCGAACACCAGCACTTCCTTCCGGAAGAAATTCTCCTTTTCAGGGGAGACGGTGAAAGGCAGGGTGGCGAAACCGCTTCCCTTTTCCCTTGTACGTACATACCGGCTTGTGGTCACGCCGTCAAGTTCGGCGGTGATTCCGGTATATTCCAGGATTCCCGTATTCGTCACCGTGATGTTGAAGACAATCCGCTGCACCATCAGTTTGCTCTCGCAGGTGACGTGCAGGGTGTCGTCAGTCATGACCGTACCGGTCACGGAAGAGGAATACGCGTATCCCTGCTCCGCCGTGATCTTTCCCTGTTCCGTCGGAACACGCAAGCGGACGGTGGCGGCGGAGCCCGCATCCTCCAGGATGTTGACATCCTTGTTGCAGGCGAGAAACTCGTAACTCCCGATATGCAAGGTCCCATACGCATCACCGCTTCCATTAAAAGGAATGGAAAGATTGTCATATTCCGCCACGCCGTTACCGGTCAGCGGAAAAACCATCAGGTTCATCTCCGCCTGTTCCGGTGTGCCCATATCGGAAGGGTGATGGAACCCGTTACGGGCGTGCAGGTATCCTTTGTAGATACAATCCTCGGTGAACAGGCCGTCACAAGAGGAAAGTGACAGCAGGGACAGGAATATGCCGGGCAGAATTCTTACTATTTTATTCATATTGCGACAGGTTTAAATTATACGTTGTTATCAGCCGGTTGATTTCCGGATCAAGACGACCGCGATAGGCTTTGGAACCGTCCAGTTCCAGTGAGCGCATGAAGGAGGACACGGCTTTGCCGTCGTCTTTCAGACGGCTGTACAGGATGGACAGCAGGTAGCACACATTGGAACTTTCCGGCAGGGATTCCAATATTCCGGCAGCCCGTGCATCATAGCCCAGTGACATCAGGCAGATGGCCGTGTTGTAGTCGTTATAGTCCGACAGTATCACCAGCGCGTCCTTGTACTGCCTGTCCTCCATCAGGTCAAGACCGTGCATGTAGGCCGAGTCAAGGACGGTGGTGTATTTGAATTCCTCTATCATATCCCGGCGGTGCAGGTAGAATGCGAAGTTCACCGCACGTGCCAGAGGATAATAGTTCTCCCTGATATGCTTGTAGGCATCCGGAAAACGTTTCCGGATCCCGGCCTCCCTTGCGTCCGGATCCTTGACGGAGGACATGATATCCAGAACGGCTGACCTGTCATCCATTTCCGTATCCTGTTGTACCTTGCGGACAAGAAGCTGCCAGTCCTCGCCAATCCACCGGGGACGGATCAGGGTGTCGATGCCGGTCCTGTCATCCGTCCTTCCGGACAGGTACTCCTTCAAGGCAACGGCACGCTGCCTGGACAGGATACGGTTCGCGGCCGCGCTGCCTTCCGGGGATGCGGTGGCGGTCATGTCAATACTGTCCATCACCAACTCACCGGTATAGGTCAGCTTGTTGATCGCTTCCAGGACTTTGTCTATTTCGGAACGGTTGTTCCCGTATTCCTCGTCAAACAGGTATCTGCCTGCCGGATAATTGATATAGGCGGTCGTATTGGCCGTGGCCTTGCGGTATATCTTCTCCTTCCTGTACCGGGGCGCATGGTCCAGGAACTGCACCATACTGCTTATATAATAGGTAATGGTATCCGAGGACGGTAAATTGGCGGAACTGCCATTGACGGCAAGTATCCTTCCGTCTACTGTCAGGTCAATACGTTTCGTGTTATCGGTAACATCCATCTCCTGCCGGTAATAATAGCTGAAGGTATTGTTCCTGTTCCTGATGACCGTATCCAGACGGGCGGCCTGGTAAGGGAAACGAACCAGCTCCTCATATTTGCGTGACACCGCGTCACGTTTGCGTTCGTTCTCCGCAATGCGCTTGTAATCGAAGTATCTCTCCGCTATACGCGCCGAATCTTCCGGCGTCACCCTGCGTACCTTCAGAGGGGTGCCTTCCGAGAACATGCGGTAGCGGGACGGAATCAGCGTGGTGTCCAGGTCACGGCGGAGCCAGTAGGCGGGAAGTACGGACAGGATGGTGTTGTGGCCGGCGATGGCCATGCGGTTCCGTTCCATCTTCGCGTTGAAGTGCTGGTAACGGCGGTTCCATCTCTCAGTCCAGTCAATCCATTCCTCGCGGGCGATATAGTCATGCTTCCATGCCTGGTAGAACTCCTCCTCCAGCTCGGCCATGGCACGGCGGTAGCCTTTCATGTCGAACATCTCTTTCAGATAGGCGGAATCCGGGATGATGCTGTTTATGAAGGCCTGGTACTGCGCGTATCCTTTTTTCTGCCGCTTGACGAAGTCGGCGCCGGACAGGAAGATCCTCTCCAGTTCTATGCGTCTGCCACGCTTGTAGGCCACAGGGGTCAGCTGTACCTGCCATTTGTCATCTATCAGCCTGCCCGGAACGGTCACGACAAAATCCAGATTCACTTTCCCGGCACGCTCGGGGATGTTCCTGTTACGCGCGACAATGGTCACCTCGTCCAGCTGCAACACGGTCATCTCTTCACCCGTAACGCTGTCACGTTCGGCCATGGTGACAATATGTTCCACTCCCGAACTGTCCTTCCAGGTGATTTTTTCGGGAACGGAATAGCATGTCGTGTCCGGTGCAGGCCGCTTGCCGGCCTGTGAGAGACCGACCTTGCTGATGCTCCTTTCCATCTTGTGGGACAGGGAACAGGATAAGGACAGCAGTGGAAGTAAAAGGATTACAGGTATGTTTCTTTTTTTCATAGGACCGTACATTTAGAAAAGATATATCATGTTCAACGCCACACGTGAAGGTATCAGATACCATCCGTGTTTTCTGCCCAGGAAGGCGCCGCATTCCCGGCAACGGTATTCGTTGTACCTCGCCCAGACCGCGGCGCCGCCGAGTTCCCATTCTATGTTCCATGTTTTTGACAGGGGGTAGGCCTTGCCGATGGAGAGGCCGATGCCGTAGCCTTCCCCCTCATAGCGTTTCTTGTTCCATATCCTGCCGATCGAATAGCCGCTTGCCAGGGTGTTCATCCCGACAAAAAAATTGGAGTAGGACTCCACGAACCAGTAGCGCACGCCCGGCATGACAGTCAGGTTGCGGAACTGGCGGTTGTCCTTAAAGACGAAGGGATTGTACTGGACCGGTAGATGAAGCGACCATCGGCGGTTCAGCGTCATGGACCCCTCCAGGTTGATGTTGCCCGTTGCCAGCCCTATCAGGTTGGTACGCGCGGAATAGAACTGGGCCGGGGATGCCAGGCAGACGCCCAACAATATCCCCAGAAAAAAGAATTTCTTTCTCATCTGTTTTCTCCTTCCTGATTGGACGGCCGGGAATTCAGCACGGTGATGTCCCATGCCGTCAGCGTGTTGAAGTAACGGCCGTCCCGTTCACGGGCGGAAATGTCAAATTTGACACTGACCTCCATACCCTCCTCCATGGGAAAACGGTCCATGTTGGCATTCATCACTTGCAGGCAGATCCTCTTCGGATACTGGTCTTGCGTTTCTATCACAAACTCACGGGACTTCCACGGAGTGCCCGATGTCTTTCCGACTCCTTCCTTGACCGGAAAGAGGGTAAGTACTTTTCCTTTTATCTCCATATTTTTTTCGTTTATGTGTTTTTAATCAAGTGAACGGGGATGAACCGCAACCATCCTTTTCACGATCTGCTAAAACCATTCGGCATCCGGATCGACCTCCACGGAAAGCCGGTCCATGATCCATGTGATCAGTCTGTTGACAAAGCCCATGTTCTTATCCTTTTAAAAGTATTATCCTTCAATTGCCTGCTCAGACTTATATGGCGGCCGTCATCAACTCCGGTCATATAAGCCTTGTGGTTCGTCTTATGCCTGTTCGCCACAGGCTTTCTTCTGACAAGCCTGAACCTGCCCATATAGTCGTCTATCAGTTTTTGGTGACAGATCATGAGGCCGGTTTCCTGCGGCGTCTGCCCGGAATTCTCCAGCTGCATGCGTAAACCGGGTATGCAGCCTTCCAGATAAGACCGGATATAGTCCTTCTTACCTTTGGCGGTTCTCCAGTAACCGCGTCTGCCTTGCGCATACCCGGAATACTTCTCTTCGGACAGACGTCTGAAGGTTTTACGCAGGTAGTCAAAGAGCGCAATGACAGTTGCCGCATTTTCCTCTGTCCCGATTACCACCATATGGGTTGTGCCCGCGTAGAGCAGCATCTTGCAGTAATTGTATTCACATAAGACCCTCATCAGGTCCCGTTTCCAGATATTGCCGGCCGCATCCTTGTAGCTGATTCTGTCAGATTCGCAGGCTGTCAGCCGGTTTTGTGGATTCTCACCGGCAAGATCAAGCAGGGAGAGGTTGTATTCCATAAGCAGGCGGTGTACCGCCGCTGCCGCCGCATGGGCTTCACCTTCAGATCCGATCTGTGTGGCGGATTCTTTGAGCCGGATAAGCTTGCGGATTCTTTCCGTTATCTTTTCTGATACTTCTTTCATATTGTTTGCTGTATTACATCTCATTTCCTGCAGTCATTGCTTTTTTTTTACAGGCTTGCAGGAACTCGTTGAAATCGTTATGCCGGGGATACAGCCGGACGGACTCATTGACCAGTACCGTATCCTTCCCAAGATTCCCCTCCAGTTTCTCCAGGGCGTCCATGCCTGCCTTGTCGTTGTCCAGAAAGGCATGTACCAGCCGGTGCCGGGAAAGGAACTCTCCGGACCTGCCGGCCATGGCCGTGGAGTTCAGGATGCAGAAATTCATTGGCGGCAGTCCGGGATGTTCCCTGGCATACTGGAGATAGCTGAGAAAATCCATGAATCCCTCGAAAACGGCACAACGGTCGCCTCCATTGTCAAGACAGGTGACGGCTTTTACTCCGGCACATCCCTTGAATATCGGATTCCTGAGCTCCATGCCTCCCTTGTCATTGGGGAAAGCTACGGCGAAACAGCGCCTGTCCTTCCTTCCGCTGAAATGGTAGTATGCTTCCTTGCAATATGCCTTTGCAATGTCCGCATCAATTCCACGCCGGCCCATGTATTCCAGAAGCATCCTGTTGGTCAGGGGATTGATATTGTCGACAGTCAGTCTGGGGCTGGTGCCGGCATCCCCGGCGGAAGTCGGAACAGGGAGGGGGTCGGACGGGGCGGACAGGTCGCTTTTTTCAATCCGCCGCATGGCGGAGTGAAAATCGCACCGTTCCAGACGCATGACCAGGTCAGCCACACCTCCCGAGCTGTCCTCACCGAAATCCTTCCATTTGTTCGTGTGCAGGTTCACCATGAAGCTGGGGGTCTCCTCATTTCTGAAAGGGGAGCTGTACATGAGATAGCCGTGGTAGGACCTGACCGGTTCATGACCGTATTTTTCCAGTATCTCCCGCAAGGGGATCGCATTGGCTTCCTGTGATTTCATAATCTTTCGTTTTTTTTAAGTTCCTGCCGCACCGGCTTCACAGCGGGACGGCAGGATGGAATGTTCTTTCACATACTAACTAATGTCAAAATATCATGCGGTCCGGACGGACGTCAGCCTGCTCCTGAGAAAACATAGCGGGCTCCTGATGCGCCCGTTGCTGCGCTCGATTTCCTTCAGGGCGGCTTCCAGCACACGGGGGGAGTCCGCGGACAGATGCAGGATCTCATGCTGCTGTGCCGGAGAAATGCCTAGACGCTCAAGGGCGGCACGGAAACCGTCCTGCCTCTTTTCTCCTGAACATTCAGCGTTGTACTTGCGGATATAGTTCTCTATCAGCGGAGTGAGGCAGCCGCCCACACTGTAACGGTAGTCACCGTTACGGATGCTGTCCTTGACGGCGGCTATGGCGTACTCCAGGGGCATGGCCGGATAACGGGCTTTCAGAATGCACGCCCAGCGGATCTGGTCATCCTTCAGGTTCAGGTATTCCAGATCGGATTTTAAAGTCCGGATGGAATTGTCCTCCTCATCCGTCTTTTCCTGAACGGATGTAAAGGAGCTTGAGGATGATATGTTTTCTTTTCTTTCCTTTATATTGTAAGCTTCCGGAATATTCACGGATTCTTCCGGAATAAATCCGGTTTTTTCCGGAAGAATCCCCTCTTTCAAAGGAACGGGCGCTTCTGAAGGTTCCGTGAAGGGAACAGAGGTGACTGCCACAGATCCACAGATCGGAACGGACGCCGCTTCCACAGGAAGCTGTGCCCGGGAAACCGGGAAGGAGGATTTTTCTTCGGAAAGAAGATTTATTTCTTCCGGAATGACTGTCTTGCGCTTGGCCGCTTGACACATGGACACATATCGGATCTGGATGGAGTGCCCTGTCAGAATGCCGTACTGTTTCCAGATTCCGGCATTGAACAGCCCCGTTTCCGTACAATAGTTGATGATCCGGAGAACCTCCTCTTCCCTCATGTTCCAGTATTCCGCACAATCGAACAGCTCGTCCTGTGTGAAACGGATATAACAGCCTTCCACACGGTAGATCTCATTCAGGACATACTGGTATATCGCATAACCGGCACAGCTGTGTTCCTTTCTCAGCTTGCGGATCTTGATGTCACGGAACCGGTCCGTTTCGGCCCTGTAGTACTCAAAGCCTTTTCTGGCAATTCTTCCCATAATTATACGTTTTAAGAATTTTTTTTCAGTGTGAAACAAACAGGATTCGAACCTGTATCACCAGCCTGCATACAATGCGGTGACTTGCCTGTTAGTCCATTGTTCCGTTACGATTCTGATAAATATCTCATTAAACTATCCTTATCTCTAAAAAGTCTTTTTCCCCATTGTGGATAATTGTTTCTGGGAGCATATATATGGTAATTATCTTCCAGATACATTTGTAAACAGGGAAAATCCGTAGTATCCCATCCGGAAGCTTCGGTTTTCCATGGAACTGCCCCAATAATATCAAGTGTTTTTTTCATTTCATTAAAAACAATATTTTTGAGGTTTGGGTCAGATTTTAAAATGAGGGCAATGTTAGGCATTGTACATAAAGCCTCACCATTCATATTACGGGTCAACCTGTTTTGCCACACATTATTATTAGGCAAATTCATAACCATCACCTCCCTGTGGTATGACGTTTTGACTAATTGGGGTAAATTCCTCGTCTGCTGAGACATGTCCATTTAATCCCGGGCCATCTTTAATCTTTTGAATGTTCCCAAGCAAAGAAGCAATTCCCTTGTTTCCTCCGACATTATAGCCATAAAATACGATGCTGACATTTCCATAGCATCCGGAATAAAAATCATTCGGATTTGTAATTGGCTGCACATTTTGGTCGACGATTTGTGGAGGCTGCTTAGACTTTGCAGCAATATAGTAACATCCACGGAAAATAGGATTATCAGGTTTTTCTACATCCCCATCGTGGAGTGGAGATTTGCAATTAGCAGGAATGCTGCCACCCCATTTGGCTACAGACTTGTTTTTTACATATTCTAGAGTTGCGTTAATCATTTCCAGAGTATGTAAATCTTTTTTGTCAATGATAGCAATTAATGAATATTTTTTTCCTCCGAATAAAGTGCAAGGTTCCCAACAGTTCAAATATGCGATTCTACATGGAATAATAATTCTGCTTTTTTTTGCCATATCATTTTTCCTCCTTTGATTCATAGTTTTTGCTTTCGATAAATTTGTTTTCTTCGACAGCTACACAATAATATTGTAGTATGCAGCTTAGTGCATCAGACAAATTGGAAATACTGTCGATTACTTCTTCTAAAAACATTTTGACGAGTTCATCAGGCATCAAATTCCCCCCTTTTTCATTTGATTTACCTTTTGTTTGAGTGGACCTTCAATTAAATTTCGTAAAAAAGGACTTTTTTTCCAGTCTTTTCTTCGATGCAGTTCAGAAATACTTTTGCCGTATCGAAAAAACTCGTGCGCTTTCTTTCGATAACGGATATAAT
>ENA-UEPL01002855-UEPL01002855.1-human-gut-metagenome-genome-assembly--contig:-NODE-2855-length-10747-cov-4.380319_pt1 | contig 10747 bp, 20 predicted proteins | sample MGYA00242896_ERZ507908 | MGnify/ENA primary metagenome ERZ507908 (study PRJEB26167, sample SAMN06115518) | human gut metagenome | host: Homo sapiens | place: China:Chongqing | collected 2015-08-20...
TGTAGTAGACATGAGATGAAGCCTTTTTATTAAATTTTATGTATTACTTTGAAATATTTTATGAAAAACAATGTATCAACACACCATTTTTTTGTGTCATCTTGATTTAAAGTAACATTGCCGCCTTCATGAATAATGTCATTGCGTTTAAGACGCATTTCATCAAGACTATCTATAAGAAATTGGGGACAGGGAGTCAAATTGTTTTGATTGATAATATCATTTAAGTTTGTTTTTAAATTATCAACATATCGATAATGTTTATATTTGTTACTATAATTATTTAAGAATTTTCCTAAAATAAATTCGGCTGCAATTTGAAGTTTAATTATTGATTCAAGGTATTCATTATTAAAATAGCATTGAAATGCTTCTGAGATTTGTTTAAAGGTAATATCATTCACAATATTTTCAGGAGCATATACATATAAAATAGTTACATTAGTAGGCTGGGGGGATTCCGTAATGTCTGATAGATAAGGGTATAAGTTTTTTATTGTATTATATTCATTATTCATAGGACTATTTCTGTGTAACTCGATTGGAAATAAATTACCCTTTTCTACCGTATAGTTTATATACAATAATCTTCCATTTTTGATTTCAGTGCTTAAATCAAGATTATATATTTTGTCTGGCTCTAATGTTATTTGCGTAATTTTGCTTGGACATTCAAGTAAAATATGTTGAAAATTAAAATTAGTCAAAGTTGTATTAAAAGCAAAATCTGAAGCAAGTTCATATAAATTTGGTGAATTTACGTTACCTTGAAAATAATCAGAAAATGCTTTATCATTGAATATATTAGAGAGAGTTGTTGAAAATAATGAACTTAGAACTTCATTAAACATATTTACCTCCAAGGAAGTGATAAAATGCGAGATGTTATGACTCCTATGACGCCAAAAGAGTTTAAAGAAAAAATGTTAGAATTTAGTCGTTATGTAAATAATACTAATGACCAAGAACGTGGTGAAAGTTTAGCTAAAGATATAGTTGTAGATTTATTAAACAGTTTAGGATATAGTGAAGGCGCAGAAGTTTTTAGTTGTTTAGGTTATTATATTTAATTGTTTATATTTTCAGGACTGGCAATGCCAGTCTTTTTTATTTTTCCCTATTCATATTAATTCCACATTTTTATAATTTCATTCAGCATTTTATGAACCATCAGCCTAAAAACATCTTCTTTAATTCCAGCCCTTTTTTAAAAATAAATTAACAAATTTCGTTTCAATGTCAGGGCAGGCATGTTTTAAAAGTTCTGATGAGAAGTTGTCGGCTTCATCCTCATGGCGCTGGCTACAAAAATATGTGCGACTATCAAGGCAAAAATGGCGATATTTGGGATGTAGTAAAATATGACCAATTTCATGAGCAATGACGGCCTTTTGCTGCCATTCGTTAAGATTTTCATTTACAAATATAAATTTGCGGCGCAAAATACGTTTCCAAAAACCGTTTACATGGGTTGGCGTATCAACAAACCTAATATTTATATTTAGAAATTTAGCTATTTCAAATGGGTTTTTACTGCCGGTACGTTTTATTAAATTTTTGATGCGCAAAGGTATATTGTAAGCCATGATATTATTTCCGTTTGTTCATTTCCTTAGCTTCCCAAAAAGCAGCTTCAATAATTTTAAACATTTTTTCTTTATCTTCTTCAGAGAGCATACGGCCATTAAGCGTTATAGCTTCATCCTCGAGGATTTTTTTCAAATCTTTGGGGATTTTTTTATTATCGTTTATTGTATGTTGAACAGGAAATTTACGACCAAGCAACTCGTCAAGCGATATAGAAAAGATATCACAAAGTTGAAGTTTAATTTCATCACTTGGCCGTCTTTCATCAGATTCGTATTGCGACATTGTGCTTTTACCAATATTTAATTTTTGTGCTAGTTCCTTTTGAGAAAGACCAAGTCGTTCTCGATAAAAGGTAATAGTTTGTCCTAATGTTCGTTGCATAATAAACACCGCCATTTAATTCGCTTTTCGCGAATTATTATAACATTGAAGTTCGCAATAATAAAGGAAAGTTCACAGAAAGCAAAAATAAAACTTGACAGTTTGCGTTTAGCGAATTACAATATAGTAAAAGGTTCGCTAATTGCGAACAAAAGAAAGGAGGCATAGCTATGTTAGCAGAGGTAAGAAAAGCTAAAGGCTTGTCGCAAAAAGAAATGGCAGAGATGCTTGAATTGCCGCGTAGCACATATTGTGAGTATGAAACAGGAAATAAAACTATTCCTGCTGATGTGGCTGAAAAAATTTCAAAAATTTTAAATGAGCCAATAGCTTCTCTTTTTTTGCCTGTTAGGTTCACGGTTAGCGAACTAAAGTGAATGCGCGTAATGCTTGTATGGAGTAAATCTTATGAAACCTTTTAGAATTTTAGCTGTACCAAAAAACAGCCCGGCAGAAGCTAAATCAGTGCCGGAATGGATTACAGTGTGGGCTGAGGACGCTGATTCTGCAATGCAAAAATTTATTAAAGAAAGGAGTAAAAACAATGCCAAATTGGTGTGAAGGTAACCTGCGAATCCGTGGAACGATAAAACAAATCCGCGAGTTTATGCATCTTGCTGTTGATGTAGATGACATTAAGCGGTATATCGAATCCGATATCGCTCTGGACATCTACTTAAAAAGAGGCGCCACCTGGATTATGGGTTCGCAACGAGCTTTTATTATGGGCGAAATTTGTATAAAAGCAAATAGCTCACGAGAAAAGAAGTCTGCTGCACTTGCTTATAGATCCGCTGGTGATGCAGAACCAGCTATTTTGCTGGCTTTAGCGCGCGCATCGGGTGTAGATATTAAACTGTATGCTTTTGAACGTGGGTCACAGTTCAATCGTAACATTGAAATCATTGGCGGCAAGCTGGTTAAAGACGAAACTATCAAATTTGATGATTATGATTGGGAATGTGTTTGCCCGCTTATTGGTGGCTGATAAGGAGGTGCACTAGATGGATATTTACCATGTATCGCGCAGCACAATTGCTGTAGCAGAATGCTTTACTTCCAAAAGTAAAATACCAATTGAAGAAGGAGTTAAGCTTTTATTCTTAGCAGCCAGACTGATGGGAGGTGAGTTTAAATGTCTAGCAGACAAATATGCCCAGGATGCGGAAACTTCATCGAGGACACCGAACTGCGCTATTACATCTGGGACGATGTTAAGCAACTGAACATACGCATCTGTGGCAACCCAGAATGTACTAAAAAAATGGGGCGCATAATCTTCCAGCGGAATAAAGCCGCAAAAAAAGAAAAAGCTACCTTGATTAAAGGATAGCACAAAGGAAGTGATTGTATGGCAGATATTGTAGCTAATATCTATCTTTTGGCGAGAAAGTACAGCGGCATTAAACGAATTGATGCAGCGCAGGAACTTGCGATAGCCGAAAGCACATTGAAAAATTACGAACTTGGCATAGCACCAGTACAAGACATTACTGTTCTTAAAATGTCGCGCCTTTACGGTACGCCGTGGCTGCGTGTGCAGCACCTTGAAAAGAACCCGCTATTTTGTGATGTGTTCGGCATTATGATTGACCAGGACAATTTGGCAATCGGAGTGCTGCAGGTGCAAAAAGAAGTAAATGATGTGGTATCCAATATGGACGGTATTGTTGAAGATGTTGTGTCGGATGGAAAGTTAAGCAATATGTGGCTTATTGACGAAATGAAAGGCGCTGCAGTTGCCTTACTTAATATCTTTGGACGCTTTAGCGGCAGAAAAAAAGAAACCGCCTGCGCTGGCACGCAAACGGTTTCGAGGATGTTTTGACAGACTGAGCTGTCAGCTGACTAACTTAATTATACCATCTTTAATATTTTTAGCAAGCATAGGAGGCGGCCAATGAATTGTTGCGTATGCAATAAACCGATTGCACCTGCGGCTGAGCTTAAAATCTGGGATGGCGTAACCCGCAGGACTTTACATTTTTGTGGACTGCAATGTCTAAAAGAAATGCAAAAGAGCCAGAAGAAAAAGCGTAAAAAACGCAGGAGGTAGGCTGATGGAATACGGCTGGATTAGATGCACACGGTGCGGTAAGCCAATACATTATTGGCATTATGTTAATAACAGGCCCGTTTGTGCTGATGACCGTAGTTGTGTACCTAATCCACGTATTATCAATCGCCGGCGGGGAAAATCAAAATTAAAAGTTCTGGCGCGTGTTAAAGCCAGGTACGGGAGTGACGAAACATGAGAAGGACACTGATAACAAGCGTAATAGCGCTGTTATTGATAATAGCTGCAGCTTTGTTTTTGGTGTTTGGCTGGCCCGGATTCGGTAAACTTGACCCGGAATATCAAGCCAGTCAAAATCCGCAAAACTTTGCAGTTTATACAATTTACCCCAGCGATACGCTTTGGTCTATCGCCGAGAATTATGCGCCGGCCAACATGGACTTGCGTGAGTACATTTATATACTCGAGCAAAATAATCCGGATGTGCTGCAGCCAAAATCAAATTTAATGCCAGGCGAAAAGATTTTAATCTTGAGGCTGCCGGTAAATGAGGAGGTGAGTACAAATGCTTAGGATGCTCAAGAAAATCATTGCAGACCGTGCTGACTGCGACATGCTTGACATCTCGCTGGATTCTAAATTTGAAGACCTTATCCCAAACGGCGAAGAACGTGAGGCTACAATGATTTACATTACCTTAGATGTTGAAGATGCTTTTGATGTGGAGCTGCCGCCGGAAGCGGAATCTGCTGAAACCGTAAAAGATTTATTAAAAATTATCAGGAGTGTGATGTAAATGCCAAACACTGAAAAAGTTGTATCAAAAGAAAGCGTAAAACCGTACATCGAAAAGTACGAAGCTTCTACCGATGATATTGTCGGTGTTGACCGCCAGTGGCTGTTGGGACTGCTTAAAGAAGTAGCGTTCCACCGTTGGAGCGAAATGCAGCGCCGCAAAAAGCGCAAAGAAAAACGCCCTGCCGCAGAAAAACGGTAAGGCGTAAGGGTGGCGCAATGAGCCGCCTGATAATGATAACTTGCCTATATTATAAGGCAATTAAGGGAGTTTTGCAAATGGCTATCGGCTATAAAGACTACCTGCCCGGATGTGCGCAACCGCCTATCCAGTCATTGGAGAGGAAATCAAAAACAACAATTGACTGTTTTATGTGCGGAAAAAGTAAACCATTGCAGTACGGCTGTACTAAAAGGGCTTATGCCTACAAAATGAGTGTCAAAGGCAAAATCAGATACTTTTGCAGCCATACCTGCATGGAAGCGGCGCGGGCCACTTTTAAACCTGCAAAGAAAGGGCACAAATATTATGAGATTACTAAACCTGAAAATTAAAAACTTTAAAGGAATTAAATCTTTTGAACTGGATATAAATGGCCAGTCTGTAAATATTTACGGCGATAATGCCACCGGCAAAACTACGGTTTTTGATGCCGTGCTTTGGTTGTTGTTTGACAAAAACAGCGAAAATAAATCCGATTTCGGCATTAAACCGAGGTTAGCAGATGGCACAGAGATGAGCCGTGGTGAACACGAAGTCTGCGGCACTTTTGATGTTGACGGCCATGTTTTCACATTGAAAAAAGTGTTTCATGAAAACTGGAAGCGGCCGCGCGGTAAAGCTGAAGAAGTGTTTGCTGGAAATACTACGGATTATTTTATCGCACAGTGTGGGGTGGATGGCTTGGTGCCGGTTAAGGCCGCTGAGTATAAAAAGTTCGTAGCAGAATTTATTGATGAGAAGCTGTTCCAGCTGCTTACTGATGCCAATTATTTTAATACTAAACTGCCATGGAAAGAACGGCGTGACATCATCATGGAAGTATGTGGCAGCATAACTGATGAAGAAGTAATTGCTGCGCATGCAGAACTTAGCAATCTGCGCGAACTTCTTGGTGCTTATAAGTCTGTGGAAGATGCAAAAAAGGCAGCCCGTTATCGTGCTAAGGAAATTAAGGCGGAAATGGAAGCAGTTCCCATCCGCATCAGCGAGCTTCAAAATACATTGATAAGCGAGCAAGATGAGTTCCGCGCATTGGCTTTTCGTGAAGAAAAAGAAAGGCTGCAGGCGGAGGTAGACAATATTAGCCAGGAACTTGCCGCAGTACGTGCTAACGACCCCGCGAAAAATCTTGAAAATGAACTCGGCAGCGTAAACCTTAAAATTTCTGAAATTGAAAACAAAGCACTCGGAGCAATGCGGAAAGAGCAGGATGCCATTGCTAAACTGCTTTGGGCGGAATCGGCCAAAGGCAGTGAGATTAATGAAAAGCTCCGCCAAGTACAAACGGAAATTGTTCGCAAGCAAAATGTTATTGCTGACTGCGAAAATAAGAGAAATTCACTGTTACGTGATTTTTCCAATTGCAAAGCTCGCCAGTTTGTAAAAGTAGATATTACAACGACATGCCCGACTTGTCACCAGACACTGCCGGAAGAACGTGTTACAGCCGCAATTATGGAGCAGGACGAGAAAGAAAAGATTTTTAATCGCAATAAAGCAGCTGAACTTGAATCTATTAATAAAGCTGGCTTAGAAAATAATACCATCAAAATGGCTGCTGAAGAAGCCCTTACTGAACTTCAAAAACAGGCAAGTGGTTTTGATATCCAGCTTGAGGAAGTAAAGCGTAACATGGACGCATACCAGAAAAACATTGACAGTATGCATGTTACTTATCCTGCCGAACATGAAGTGCTGCTTAAACGCCGTCATGATTTACAGGAAAGCTTAAAGGCGCCGCAGGCTGCGCATGATGAGTTGATTAAAAATCTGATTGATAAGCGTGCAGCAATTGAAGTAAAAATTGCTAACGGAAATAAAATGCTGGCTTTGGTTGAGGCTTCAGAAAAAGCCAAAATGCGTATAGACGAGCTTGCACAGGCAGAGGGAAAACTTGCTGCTGCTTACGAGGAATGCAATAGCCAAATCTTTTTGGTTGACAGCTTCATCCGCGCTAAAACGGATATGCTGAGCGAGCGTATTAATAGCCGTTTCCAATTGGCCCGTTTTGTAATGTTTAAGAAAAACATTGGTAATGACGGCATTGAGGAGTGCTGCGAAGTTGCCGTTAATGGCGTGCCGTACAGCGATTTAAATAATGCGATGCGCATTAACGTTGGTTTAGATATTATCCGTACATTAAGCGAACACTATCATTTTAATGCGCCGGTATTTGTAGATAATGCCGAGAGCGTTACAGATTTGTTACCAATGCCTGATCATCAGGTGATTAGGTTGGTTGTGAATTCGGAAGCTAAAAAGCTTTTGGTAATGACTGCAGAAGAAGCGGCAAAAGTGAAGAATGAATTACTAAAAAAACCATCAGAAGCTTTAACTCGTATGCATGGGTATGGCATAAATCTATAAATAAGGCTTTTAAATATAGGAGGTATTAAAAATGGCAAATAATCAGATAGCAACTGCAAAGAACAATGAAGTAATGGCAGCGCAGATTCCTAACAGCCAGCATTTTGCAAACAGGGTGTTAAAAGAATTTGGCGACACATCCGGTCAGGTGCAGGCAACGCCTGCCCAGCGCCGCTTAATCCAAGGATATTTTATTGGTATTGACCAGGCTCTTAAAACAGCCGAAGAATACCGTGAAAAAAAGAATAAAAATAATTATGACCATAGCTATGATGAGCTGCTGCCGTATACATGGGAGAACGTTGATATAAGCCCGAAAATGGCACAGAACTTAATGCATTATGCAAAATTAGGATTAGATATGACGCTGCCTAATCAGCTGTCGCCGGTATTTTTTAAAGATAATAAAAAAGGCAAGTATGTATGTGCTTTTATTCCGGGATACGAAGGCCGCAGAATTGTTGCGCAGAAATATGCGCTGCTGCCGTTCTTAAATGTTATTGCGGAACTTGTATATTCTACTGATGAATTTATTCCGCATAAAAAAGATAAAAATACTACTTTTGACTGTTATGAATTTAACATTAAAAATCCTTTTAACCGTGGCGAGGTAGTTGGTGCTTTTGGTTATGTAGTGCGTGAAGATGAACGCCAGAACGAACTGTTTTTCCTTACTAAAGACCAGATTGATAAGCGTAAACCTGAAAAAGCTTCTGCGAACTTCTGGGGCGGAGAGGCTACAGTATGGGAAAACAAAAAGAAAGTAACCAAAGTTATTGACGGCTGGTATGAAGAAATGGCGCTTAAAACAATGAAAAACTATGTTTATAAGCACATTACTATCGACCCTCAGAAGGTAGATGATAATTATGCCGGATACTTATCTGCAGAAAGCGATGTTAACGAAGCGCGTATGACTGCCGAAGTTGAAAAAAATGCCAACAGTACAGTAATTGATATTGAAGCCGAAACGCCGATGCCGCAGTCTGCTCAGCCGGCCGAGCCTGCGCAGATTCCGGAAAGAACAGTTACTGCACAGACTCAACAGCCTGCACCTGTTAAACAACATCAGCTTCAGCCTGAAGCTGAATTTGATATGGCAGAAATTGCAGAGGCTGAGAAAGAAAAGACTCCTACCGAAGCCATGGACCCGATGTTTTAATCATGGATATTAAGGTAATCGCTTCCAGCTCCAGCGGAAACTGTTATTACGTAACTGACGGAGTAACGCCGCTGCTGCTGGAATGCGGCATTCCATTCCCGAAAATTCAGCAGGCAACAAATTTCGGCATCAGTAAACTCGGTGGCGTACTTGTTACACACGAACATAAAGACCATTGCAAAGCGTTGCCGCAAATGCTAAACAATGGTGCTAATGTTTATTGCAGCACCGGCACGCAGCAGGCGTTAAAACTGCCTAAGCATTACCGGTTACACACAGTTAAGCCGCTTGAAAAGTTCAGCATAGGCACATGGCAGATACTACCGTTTGATGTGCAGCATGATGCAGCAGAACCAATGGGTTACTTGTTATGCAGCTGGGCCACGGGAGAACGGCTGCTGTTTGCGACAGATACATATTATATAAAGTACCGTTTTAAAGGTGCATTGGATTACGTAATGGTCGAATGCAACTACGCAATGGATATTTTAAACCATAACATTGCAACCGGGAAACTTCATCCGTTACAAAAGCCCAGACTTTTAAAAAGTCATTTTGAGATAGGCAATGTAAAAGCCTTTCTGCGGGCACAGAATTTGACGCAGGTAAAGGCAATATGGCTTCTGCATTTATCAGATGGCAACAGTAACGAAGAACGTTTTAAACGCGAAATTATGGAAATTACAGGTTGCCCGGTTTACATAGCGGGCAAAGCTGGAAATTAAACTGGAGGTATTAATATGTTTGAAGAACTTTTAAATAAAGATATATTTACAGCATTGATAAACGCACCCAAAATATGGAAGGAACTGGACAACAAACGTATTGACGTGAGTGCATTGGAGTTTATTTGTGCCGCGCCGGTTGTGACCGATTTATTAAAGATGTCAGACAAAGAACAAAAGGCGGTCATGGATTTTGTATCGGCGTTTATTGCTTTGAATATTACCGAAAAAGGTAAAGAACTTTTTAACGAACCTGTTCAGAAAGTAAAAAACGAAATGCTTGCTAAATTTACACAAACAGAAATCCCCCCCGAAAACACAGCGAAAGCCGGAGAGCCCAAGAAGAACGAAGCTGCTGCAGATGCCGCGCAGACAGAAACGATAAAGTCCAAGCTGCCTGAAGATTTACAGAAGCTTCTTGATGATCCTGATGTACCAGAAAAAATTAAGAAGGCTATTATGGCAGCGGCTGATGTTGATGCGGATATTGAAATAATTCGTGTTAAAGGGAAGAAGGGCTGAATATGGAACAAGCTGAGAATAGGTCAATTATAGGAATACCTCATATGGCCAGAATATATTTTTTCTGTCCTTACTGCGGCAAGCGTATCGCTAGTATACCTGAGGGTGCGAAACTTTCTGCGGGTCCTAAATTTTGCCAATATTGCGGAAGGCCGCTTAAAGTGAAAGATATACAATGCAGTACCATTGAAGATATGGTTGATTGGAAACAATATGCAATTAAGTCGGTATCAACAATTGATACACGCTGTTTTGCCATAAAAAATTCAGAAGCTGAATATCCTGGTAAATATGTTGTTCGCATGATGCTTTTACAACATGGTATTAAAGGTAATTATCTTTCATGCTCTAACAAAATTTTTCTTGCAGATACTTTGGAAGAAGCTCATGAATTTCTGCCATGCGAGATGATTAGAACTGAAATAAAAGATAAAAAATACCAGGACATATTGGAGCTTTGGATTTAAGGCGGTGGTTGTATGATTTGCCAGCCAGGAATAACAACAAATCCTAACTGTCCGCATTGCGGTACAGCTGGAATTGAATTTAAATTTAAAAACCCGATGGTTTATTTGAGATGCCCTAAGTGTGGGCATGAATGGAAAACAATATCATCCATTTGTACTCGCTGCAAACGCCCATCAGGTACAACTAAAACAGTTATTTGCAGATACTGCAGTAAAACGAAGTAATTTATTGATGATGCCCATCATGCGTTATCGGCGGCAGGTTTGGTCGGCCTTTGCTATGAGGCCGTCCGGCCCTGCAATTGTGTTCGCGGGCATTGAATAAAAGGAGCGTAATATGGGTAACCGTATATTAAAAGAAAGCATCTGCTCCAGTGATAATTTAGATAATCTTTCATGGTTTGAAGAAGTATTTTTCTATCGCTTAAATATCTGGTGCGGGGGATTGATTTCGATTTCGATTTTGGACGTGTGGATGCCATTCGTACGGCTTTTAAT
>ENA-UEPL01002864-UEPL01002864.1-human-gut-metagenome-genome-assembly--contig:-NODE-2864-length-10722-cov-3.066134_pt1 | contig 10722 bp, 12 predicted proteins | sample MGYA00242896_ERZ507908 | MGnify/ENA primary metagenome ERZ507908 (study PRJEB26167, sample SAMN06115518) | human gut metagenome | host: Homo sapiens | place: China:Chongqing | collected 2015-08-20...
CCAAGTCGCCTGAGAGCAAAAAGGCCCCTGCGAGAAACCACAGGTGCAGTGCGAAGCGGTCGGCGTCTAGAATGCTGGCCGCAAACGGCACGACGGCTTTCAGCATCGGCATGCGGTCGAGTTTGGCAAGCAGGAATTCGGGTTTCATACCTGCAAATATAGCAAAATAGGGCTGTTTTATGTGCTGTTCGGGTAAAAGGATTTCATGCCGCCTCCGGATCGGGCGGGACTCTCCGCCGCTATTGGCGAAATAGCTCCCAACCCCGCTCCACATCATCCATATCGGCCGCCGTGCCGTTTTCCACCCGTGAAATGGCCGCCGCCATGCGGAGCATCGTCGTCCGGTCGCGGGTGTCGACCGGACGGTCGTCGGCAATGCCCACGGCGTCGGCGACTGCGCGGATGTAGATTTCCGTATGGTTCTCCGAAGGCGGGGCCCAGCGCGAGATCATGCCGCGGATGGTCTCCAGACCGTGGCGGATGCGATAGGTGTCCAAGAGGACGAAGATCGCCCGATACCCCCACGGCATGGATTCGAACTGCTTGAACGCCGGATCGCGCGAGGGCCGCACCTCGCCTTTGTAGCGGACCGCCGACTGCCGGATATTGCCGGGGTTCCGGTTGCTCAGCCCCCTACTCATCGCCCGCCTCCCTCCGGATGCGGCGGCGGACGTAGCGGCGCAGCCAGCGGAACAGCGGGGCGTCGGATAACTGCGATGCGTTTTCGAGGAACGACCACAGCTCCACGCCGCACGTGAAGCCCGTGAAGAGCCGTGCGACGTTCAGCTCCATGAAGTTGAGGATGCAGCTGTCGATCAGCCACGCCATGGCGATCGCCGTAATGGCAAGGGCCAGCTTGAGGACCGTGCGCCATGCTTCGCGGCTCTCGAAGTACCATGCGCGGCCTTCGCGGCGGGCCGCCGCGCGGCTGGCGGCGACGCCTGACAGGAAGTCGATGCCGATGAAGACCACGGCGCAGGCCACGAGCGGCCCGATCGGGGCGAACAGGGCGGCGATCCCCGCCGCCGCGCCGCTAACGAGTCTGTACAAAGTTTCCATCGGTCGTGCAGCGGTTGAGGATGTTCTCGTGCGGGTCGTATTCCGGAAATTCGGCGGCGTGCGTTTCGAGGTGTTCGGCGGCGCGGCGCAACAGCGTCCGGGCCTGACGGCGCAGGCTTCGTTGCAGCTCGCGCAGGGCCTGCGTGCCTGCGGGCTGGTAGGCGGCGGATTTGGGCGCGACGGTGCCGCACTGCCCGGTGCGGACGTCGAGCCGCGGCTGGAGGGCGATGCGCGTGAAAAACGCCGCCGGAGCCGCCAGATAGTCGGTCGTGAAGCCGGCATGCGAGCCGGCGAGAAGTTTCTCGTACAGCCGCCGCCCGATGACCGGGACGATGTAGCGCTGTTCGGCCGCGGCGATGTCGCTCTGCGTGACGCTCTCCGGTGCGAGATACTCCCCGTCGGCGAAGGCCAGCGCGACGGCCTGCGCGGGGGTGATAAGTGTGTTCATGGATGTTGTAATTGAAATGATTTTCGAATAGCGCTGAAAGCGGCGCAGAAGTTCCCGCGGGGCGTCATAGCCACAAACGCGGCAACAGCGTGCCGGAGCGAAAAGAGCAAGACAACCTTTGCGTCATCTTGGCCGCGTGCGACAACTCCCCGCCGGGGCGGGGATTCAGGGCGGGTCGGACTTGTAAACGACGCCGAAGGCGGCGAACAGAAAGTTTCGAAAGCACCCGGAGAATCAGGTCTTATTCTATACTCCTGATATTATACTTCGTGATCTCGGACAGAAACGCCTGCTGGCGCTCGTCTTCGGGATCATACTCCAGTCCGTCGGCCTTGCGGGCCTCCCAAACCTTCATGTAGATCGGCTTGGAGCGTGTCGGCGGGCGGTTTACGATTTGCAGCGACGACGTGTCGAATCCCGATACGGAGGTCAGGAGCTGGCGGATCGGTTCGGTCAGTTCGGACTGCTCGCCGAGGATGACCGTGTTGAGCGCCACTTCGTACTCGTGCAGGATGCGTTCGGCGCTGAATCCCGAAGCATAGTCCAGTCCGCTCAGGGTCCGGAACCACGAGTGGGCCACGACGATGTCCGACACGGCCTGCTCGTGCAGCGCCTGCCAGTCGCCCTCGTTCTGCGACGCGATCGGAATGAAACGCGAATTGTCGTTCTGCTCGCCGCCGTCGCGGATGACGAACATCACCTGTCCGGGGTTGCCCGCGAATTTCTGCTCGGCCAGCCGTACGATGCGTTCGGCTTCGGCCTCGCTGTCCACCGTACTGTCGAGCATCATCACGCCGGAGAGCTGGAACGAGTTGTCGAGCCGCGAGATATTCCACTTGTCGGTCTTGTAGGCGATGGCCGAGACGTTGAACCCCGCGATGTAGGGCGGCACGCCGTAATGTTCGAACGTCGGTTCGTAGTCCTTGTAGTGGATCACGGCGCGCAGCGTGCCGTCGGACTGCTCTTTGAATGCCGGGTAGAGGGGCAGGGTCCGCGCTTCGGCGGCTTTGAACGCCGTCCAGTCGTGGTGGAGCAGGACGTGGGCCGAGTCGCGGGCCAGCCGGCAGCGCGAGGCGTCCTGATGGTGCAGCGAGAGGAACGTATGCCCGGCGTCGGTCACCGCTTCGAGAAATGCGTTGCCGAAGAGCGCCTTGTCGAACGCCAGCTTGTTGAGCACCTGCCGCAGGCTCTCCCCGTCGCCGTTTACGTGGCGCAGGAAGGCCGCGAGCCGGGGCTGCTGCGCCTCGTCGCACGTGAAGCCCTTGCCCGAAATGTAGTCGGCCTTGTCGTTGATGATGCGGCGGTGGGTCACCGAACGGCGTGCCATCAGCGCCAGCGCGTTGGGAAAGAGGTTGTCGTCGCCCCAGCGCCAGAACGCGTCGTTTTCGACACGTCCCGCGCCGAGCGTGATGTAGGGATCGGCCGTGCGGTTGTTCACCGCGACGGCCGGTTTGATTTTGTGCTTTTTGCTCATGGTTCCTGTTGTTTGAGTTCCGGGGCCGGGTCGGTGTCCTCGCAGGTGAGGGTCACGACGACCGGCGTGCCGTCGAGGGGTTTTACGCCCGATTCGTTGCTCACCGAGCCGAGCCGCAGGGGTTGTTCCCTCCCCAGCCGGGCCGACCAGCCGATCAGCAGCCGTTCGCCCGATGCGGCCGTGACGGTTGCGATCAGCCCCTCGGTCGCGGCCGTGCGGCGGAATGCCGGGCCGAAAAGCGTGCGGGCCGCTTCGCGGCTGACGACGAGCTTCAGCGTATGACGCACGCGCTGCGGTCCGGCTTGGGTGTCGCTCAGCTCGGTATAGGAGGAGCGTTGTTCGGCGAGCGGCAGCCGCGTGAGCAGCGTCCCGTCGCGGAATACCGCTTCGGCGCGCCCGTCGGCCCTCAGCGCCGCCCGCAGGAGATTTCCTGCGGGGGTGATCGCGGCGGCCGTGATGCCGCCGGCGGGTTTGCGGGGTGTGGACGCTGTCATCGCTATACCCGGAATGCGTAAGAGAGCATCGTCTCGTCGATCACATCGCATCCGGCCATGAAGACGGCGCGCTGGCGGTTCTCCATCTCGTCGGGGTTGTACCACATGCGCACTTCGTTGCCCGGAAAGTCGGACGTGTTGACGGCCAGTACGAGATTGCGGCGGTCGGTCAGCAGGCAGAACGACTTGTGGAGCGAGGTGTCGGCCAGATAGGCCCCCAGACGGACGTCGACGAGCGGGATGCCGTGGTAGGCCAGTCCCTGACGGCCGTTGGTGCTTTCGGCGTAGGCCGCGTCGGCGCCCTTGCTGTCGAGGTACTTTTCGTAGGCGTAGTAGAGATCCGAGGTGACGAAGAAGGCGAGCTGGCCTTCGGCTTTGCGGTCCTTGATGCGTTCGTCGGCGTTCTGCCAGAGGTCGTCGAGGATCGCGACGATCTTTTCGGGATTGGCGAAGTCGGCGGCTTCGTAGACCGAATTGTGGAACCGCTCCTGCTCGGCGCCGGCCTTGACGCTTTTGAGGAAGCCGTCGAAGGTGTTGAAGCCCGAAGCGGCCGTCGTGTCGCCGACCCACATCGTGGCGCGGATTCCCTCGGCGATGGCCTGCTTGAAGAGCGAGGTTTCGGCCTGCTCCAGCTCGCTGCCTGTCAGGTCGTCCATATTGACGTCGGCGCGCGCCGCGATTTTCTCGTATACCAGCGAGAAGTAGTCGGCGGCCGAGAATCCCAGCTCGGCCTTCACGCGGCTCAGAGCGATGGTTTTCTGCAGTTTGGTGGCGGCGCTGCCTCCGGACCACCCTGCGGCGGTGTACTTCTGGAGGACGTTGCGCTGCCCTTCCCAGAGCTGGATGGTCGTCGGGACGGGCATGTTGTAGAGGACCCTCACGCCCAGTTCGCCGGCCGAAGGGCCGCTCAGGATGGGACGGAAGAAGATGTTTTCGAGGTCGGAACCGGTGTACTGCTTGGCGTTTTCTAAGAAACTCATGGTTGAAATGATTTTGGTGGTTGTTCGAATGGTCGGGGAGCCTTTTTCTGCGGTACTCTCCCGGTTTTACATGTTGCGCAGACGTTTCGCGTCTTCGGAGTAGGCGCGTTGGTTGGCCGTCCGCACGAGGTCGCCGTAGGAGGGATCCTCGCGGGGCCGGGTTTGCGTGGGGACGACCCGCTGCTGCGCCTGACGCACCGCGGCGGCGGAGCGGCGGAGCAGCTCCCGCTCTTCTCCTTCGGTGTGGAGGACGTTGCGGTCCCGGTCCGCGGGCAGCTGCTCTCCGGCACTGAGACCGATGCGGACGAGCAGGCGTTCCCAGCCGCGGGCGATGTTTCGCGTCAGCGAGGGGGCGGGATGCCCCGCCGCATCGGTCACGACGTCGGCCAGACCGGACGCGACGGCCTCTTCGGGCGACAGCCAGCGGCCGTTGCCGTTGTTTTCGGCCATCAGGGTTTCGAATTCGGCCGCCGGGCGTCCCGAACGGGCGGCATAGACTGCGGCGATGCGCGCGTCGGTCTGGCGCAGCAGGTCGAGTTTGCCGTTCAGTTCGGCGGCGTTGCCTTCGGTGGCGCAGACGGCCGTGTGTATCAGGTAGAGGGCGTTGGCCGATATTTCGCGGCAGCCGGGCGACGCGGCCTGCGCGATGATCGTCGCCGCCGAGGCGGTGTACCCGTAACAGCGGGTCGTGATGTGTGCGCCGAGCGCCGTGAGCGCATCGTGGATCAGCAGCGCGTCGTTCACGTCGCCGCCCGTCGAGCGGATGTTGACCACCACTTCGGACGCGTCGATTTCGGCGATGCGGCGCACGGCGTCGCGGAACTTTTCGTAGGTCGCCACGCGCACTTCGGGCCGGTCGAACTGCCACTCTTCGGGCACGCCGATCGTGCCCTCGATGTCGATTTGGCAGACGCCGGCGTTGTTGTCGATTTGAATTTCCGATTTCATGTTTCAGGATTTGTACGAGTTGTAATAGTAGCTGCGGATTTTTTCGTAGGAGCAGCAGAACAGCTCGGCCGTGGCGTGCATGGCTTCGCACCGCGGCACGCCCTTTGCGCCCAGCCGTTCGATTTCGCCGCGTACGGCCCGCTGTTCGCAGACCCGCAGGTTGACCAGCCCCAGTTCGAACAGCCGTTCGACGGCCTGTTCGCCCTCCAGTCCGCCGATTTCCCGCAGCAGGATCGCGGCCAGTCGTTTTTTGTGGCGGGTCGTCATGCGTCGGGGAGTTGGGTGAAGGTGCAGCGGACGGAGGCCGCCTGCGGGTCGTAATCTTCGACGGCACGGAGCGCTGCGCGTACCGTTCCTTCGCCCGTGTCGAGCAGGAACGCCGAACGCAGGTCGGGCGCTCCCGTTCCGGGCGTGAAAAGGCTTTCGAATTCGTGGGGCGCGAGCCGCAGCGAGAGGGTGATGCGCCGGCCTGCGGACTCTCGGTCCGTTTGCAGGTCATAATAACGGTGCAGGCCCCGCACGCCGTCGCGGTCCTCGAAGCAGAGCGTGAATCCTGCCGCCGCGCCGTCCCCCGCGAAATGGAACGCCGCGAGGGGATATTCCGCCTGCCCCGACGGAAATCCCCACCGCTCGCCATCGGGCAGGGAGTGCATGCCCGCGAAGCGTACGATGCGCGGCGTGAAGTTGGTGCCGTCCTCCTGTGCGTCGTCGCGGTCTCCGACCTGCATGATTACGGCCGAAGGGGCGTCGGAGTAACCTCCCGCAGTGCTGATCGTGGGGCTGAACAGCGGATTGGCCAGCGTCTTTTCGCCCTCCTTGGCCGCACGGGAGTCCGTCGTGACGCTCCATTGGCCGAAGGGACTTTCAGCCTCGGCGTCGAAACGGGCCACGGCTCCGTCGCCCGCCAGATAGCGCCATGTGCGGCGTTCGTGGACTTCGGGGGCGATGTCCGCCAGCACCACGGGCTGCGAGAAGTCGGTTTTCGCCCGCCAGTCGGCCGCGGGGCCTGCGGCGAAGAAATCGTCCGCCGGTTCGATCCGGACGGTTCTTGTCGCCTGTTCGGTGTGGAAGCGCAGGTTGAAGAGGTGCTGCAGCGCTTCGAGCAGCTCCGACTGCCGGATCCGGTGCCGGGCCACGTCGGCGAACGTGATCGCCGACCCGTATCCGGGTGCCGACGAGAAACGCGGCTGGAGCGAACATTCCTTGTGCAGGGTGAGCGACATGCCCTCCTCGGCCCCGTGGAAGTAAATCCGGTTGAAGTACTTGGGCGACGAGGGCGAGAGCCGCTCGGCGGCGGTGCGCACCCGCAGTTCGACGGTGGTCTCTCCCCGCTCGGCGATATACCCGTCGTACAGCGCCCAATCCCCGGCGTACGGCTCCCAACGGGTGTCGCTGCGGACCTGCAGCACGGGATTCGCCACGCTGCCCGCCGCCGGCGTGACGACCTGCGCCGTGCGGGCGGAGAATTCGCTCCAAAGCGTGTCCGCCGTTCCGTTCCTCGTATAGCTCAGACGGTATTGCCGTCCTTCGGCGTGGTCGAAGACGATCGCCGTGTAGCTGCGGTTCGGTGCAATCCCGCCGCGGCGGTCTTCGTAACGGTTGGACAGCGAGAAACGCATGTCGGCACCCGTGCCGAGGTAGACCGAATCGAACCCTTTGAGCCGCTGGCGGCTCTGGATCACGTGGTCGGTGGTGTACTTCAGGTAATACTCGAATCCCGCGCTCACCTCGGTCGTGGGCGTGAATACGATATTGCCCCGGTCGAAACCGAAACAGCCGCCGTTGTTGCTCAGGCCGGGAACCGGTTCCCCGTCGGTGTCGGGGGTCTGGGGCGTGGCCGTCTCGACGATGTTCCCCACGGAGTTGAGCGCGGTGTTCGGGTTGGCGGCCACGCGGCCCGAATAATCGGCCTTCGCCGTTGCGGGGGACAGCCGCCGGGCGAAAAAGCCCATGCGGGCGGCAAGGGCCGCGGTGTCGCGCGAGGCGTATGCGCCGCTCATGTAGAGCGACCGGAACAGCTCCGACTCCATGAATCTGCTTTCGATGCGGTACCCCGCTTCGCCGAAGATCGTTTCGACGAGCGTCGCCACATGCAGGAACGGGTGGTAATCGTCCACCGTCAGGAGCCGCTGGGCGGGGAGCAGGTCCGTCGGGCTGTTGCGCTGCGGGTATTCGTCGCGGCGGATCGGAAAGAACTTCACGGGCGAATCGTCCGTCCAGCCTGCGAGGATCGTCTCCGGAGTCAGGGCCGCCCGGAAATCGACGCCGAGGGCGTTGAACATCCGCCGTGCGGCGTTTTTCGCCCAGCCCGCTCCGCCGTCGCGGATTTCTATCCGGTATCCTTCGTCCGATGCGCTCAGCATCCGCACTGTTCCGCTCAGCATCACGGAACCTTCGGCCGTAAGTTCCGCCGTGTGCAGCGTTGCGTTGAACCGTTCGGCGGTATGCGGATCGCGGGCGAATCCGGCGAGCGCATCGTTGCGCATCGTTGCGGGGATGGTCAGCGTCAGCGAACGGCCTTCGCGGGCGGCCTCGACGTCGGCGAGGGTCGCGGCGTCGTATCCCGGCACGGCGATCCGCTCCGATCCGAGGTCGCACGGCTTTCCGTCGATATTCAGTTCCATGGCATGCGGGTTTTGTGCTTGGAGCGGATTTCGATTTCGAGACAGCTCACCGCCGCGTGGCGGTGTACGACAGCCGCCGGGGTCGTTACGTCGACCGGCGTATATCCCCCGTCCTCCGCCAGCCATACTTCGGGCGAAGCCGTGATCTCGCTGAGGGCTTCGAGTACGGCCCGCGTCTCGTAAGCCGATACGAGCGTCGTCCGCCGTTCGGTGCGGGCCGCCGCCGTGAGGTGGCCGTCGGTTCCGTACGCCCTGTCCTTTACGGTCTCAGCCGTCACCGATTTTTCGATCGGAAAGGTGTAATGCTCGATGCTGCCCGCACTGCTGCGCCATGCGAGCCTGCGGCCGCCGGAAACGGCCGGGACCACCGTGTAGGAGACCGAGCCGCATTTCCCGGCGTCCACGGTCAGCGTTTCGGCGTCCGGAAAGTCGCGGGTGTCGAGCCGGAAGACGAGCACTCCGCCGCTTTTCGTGCGGTAGCTCTCGGCGGTTGCGGAGTCCCCGGCCTGCGCCGTGACCGTTATCGTGCAGGCTTCGTCGCAGAGCAGCGTCAGCTCGTCGCTTTCGCCCGGCGAGATCGTGCGGACGGAGGGCATGGCCGTCAGCAGGGCGGGGGCCGCGACGATGTTGCGGCGGGGCAGGAACGTGCGTTCCGGGGAGACGGCTTTTTCGCCGTTTGCCGGGGCCGTTTCTCCGGCCGGGGTCATGCCGGCCTCGACGACCGCCGCGATGCAGCGGCCCTCGGCGACGTGGAATCCGGTGCTCCCGGTCACGGGCGAGAAGCGGATGGCGCGGCGCAGGCAGGGCGCGGCGTCGAACGAGACCGACGCGCTTCCTGCGAAACGTCTTGCGCCGATCAGGTCTGCACTTCCGGTGTCGGTGATGCGCAGGTCGATCGTCCCCGCCGCCGCGGCCGTGACCGTGTAGCGAAGCTCTCCGCCGAGCGGGGCGTACTGTTGCGGAATTTGTGTGAATGTCATTGGATCGTGTTTTGAGAGATGTCGTTACGGCGGAGACGCGCCCCGCCGCCTTTTGCGGCTTTCTCGTGTGCGGATAGTGCCGTGCCCTGAGCCGGGCCGGAGCGGTGTCGCCGCAAGAGGCGGGGCGCTCCGAATCAGAAGAAGGTTACGATGCGCGCGGCGGCGGTCTGCGAGATTTCGCCGTGCGGCGTGAGTGCGAAGGCGCGGGGGCGGACCGAAAGCCCCTCGACGGCGAGAACCCGTTCGTCGAGCGAAAGCGCCGCGAAGATTTCGAGCAGCTGCTCCTCCATCCGGGCCAGCGCAGCGCGCCGCTCCGCGGGGGAGAGCCGTGCTCCGGAGCTTAACAGGTGGAGCGTCATGTCGTACGTCGCCCGGCCGTGGCCGCGTCCTTCGACGGCGTGCAGTTCGAGGGGCGCGAGCCATGCCGCCGGGTAGCTCCGCACGGTGTGGGCCATGCCGTCTTCGGGTCCCGTGTGGAAAGCGTAACCCTGCTGTACCGCGAGCGCTTCCGCCGCACCTTCGAGATGGGTGCGATTCATTGTTGACAAGTGTTTGAAAGATTGTTGAAAAACGGTAATAACAATTCGTAAGGGGCTGATAAAGAATTTTGTCCCGTTGTTGATAACCCGTGCACGGTGCACCGTGCGGTGTGAATTGTGATGCAAATATACATCGGCGGATACCCCCTTGTCAAGAGGTCGGGGCACTTTTTCTAAATTTTATGGAAAAACTCCCGATTTTTGATTACCTTTGCCTTATCGAAACCAACAGTTTTATACCTTATGGATGATGGTCATAGTTCCACGTATAGCGGCTGTGTCGTATCTCAATACGATACCGTTCATCTATGGTATCGAGCACGAAGGTAACCTGCGTGCCGAACTGCTGTTGTCTCCCCCCGCCGTCTGCGCAAAGAATTTCGCCGAACACAAGGCCGACATCGCCTTGGTGCCTGCCGCCGCCGTGCCGTCGCTCGCCGACGCCGATATCGTCACCGAATACTGCATCGGCGCCGCCGGTCCCGTGCGGACGGTCGTCCTGCTGAGCGGCGGGCCGATCGAAACGGTGCGCCGGGTCTTCCTCGACGCCCATTCGCTGACCTCGGTGCAGCTGGCCGGCTATCTGTTGGCCAAACACTGGAAGGTCTCTCCCGAATACTATACGTTGGAGGATTACGCGCAGCTGGACCGCGCCCTGCCGGGCGACGCCTTCCTGCTGATCGGCGACAAGGTTTTCGACTACGAGGACCGCTTCGCCTATTCGTACGATCTGGCCGCCGAGTGGAAAAAAGCCACGCGTCTGCCCTTCGCTTTCGCCGTCTGGATCGCCCGCAAGGGTGTCGATCCCGATCTGACCGAAGGGTTGCAGCATGCGCTGACTTTCGGCATCGAACACACGTACGAGGCCGTCCTCGAACACGGCTTCGGCTGCAAACCGTACGATGCGTACGGCTACCTCACGCAGAATATCGACTATATTTTCGACAATCAGAAGCATAAAGCGCTGCAAAAGTTCTGGAACTCCGGCATCAAGGTGTCTCCGAGGGCCAATCCCGGCTGAAGAGCTTAGCGGACGGCTGTCCGCCTCTCTGCCGAACGGGATTATGAACTTTAAGAAGGAGAGCGTTTTATGATTACGATTTACCTCAAGCAATACAACAAGATCATCCGCAATGCCGACACCAAGCTCTTCGATGAACTGGGCTACGACGACAT
>ENA-UEPL01002869-UEPL01002869.1-human-gut-metagenome-genome-assembly--contig:-NODE-2869-length-10699-cov-5.671060_pt1 | contig 10699 bp, 10 predicted proteins | sample MGYA00242896_ERZ507908 | MGnify/ENA primary metagenome ERZ507908 (study PRJEB26167, sample SAMN06115518) | human gut metagenome | host: Homo sapiens | place: China:Chongqing | collected 2015-08-20...
CAAGAATGAAGTCGCCTTTTATTAATCCATCGCCAGAGAAGTCATTACTTCTCCTTCCTATAATTTTCCAGTCCTACTTGCAGGAAGTCAATATATTTAGCTATATCTTCATCATAAGCATACGACTTGTTCAACGGTTTTCCCTGACCATCCAGCAATACATAGAAAGGCTGGGCGTTGGCACCGAATTTCACACGTTGCAGATAACTCCATTTGTCGCCTACAGTACGCAATGTACGTTCTGTACCATTTTCTACTACTTTCACCGGTTCCGAAAGCGGAGTTTTATCATCTACATATAAAGAGATGAGCACATAATCCTTATTAATAATATCACTCACCTTTGAATCTGTCCACACAGCAGCTTCCATCTTACGGCAATTCACACAACCATGTCCGGTAAAGTCAATCATAACCGGCTTACCTTGCTGGCGGGCATACTCCATTCCCAGCTCGTAATCCTTGAATTTTGGATGCACCTCATTCTCATACAAGTTAAAATCCTGCGTATGCATAGGCGGAGCGAATGCACTTACCGCCTTCAACGGTGCTCCCCACAAACCGGGAACCATATATACCGCAAACGCCAAAGAAATAAGCGCCATAAAGAAACGGGTAACTCCTACCTTATTATCATCATCGTCGTGCGGGAATTTAACCTTACCCAACAAATAGAATCCAAGCAAAGCAAAAATCACGATCCACAAAGCAAGGAACGTTTCACGGTCGAGCAGTCTCCATCCGTATGCCAAATCGGCTACCGACAAGAACTTAAGTGCGAATGCCAATTCAAGAAAGCCCAACGTCACCTTTATCACATTCATCCATCCACCAGACTTCGGCATAGATTTCAGCCATGACGGGAACAGAGCGAACAGAGTAAACGGCAGAGCCAATGCAATGGCAAATCCTAACATACCAATTGCCGGAGCAACCACACTTCCCGTAGTAGACACCTGTACCAGCAAAAATCCGATAATCGGACCTGTGCAAGAGAAAGACACCAAAGATAGAGTGAAAGCCATCAGGAAGATACTCAACAGACCGGTCGTTGATTCAGCCTTACTATCTACCGCATTTCCCCACTTCGACGGGAGCCTGATCTCGAAAGCTCCAAAGAATGAAGCTGCAAAAACCACCAACATCAAGAAGAAAAGAATATTAAAGATAGCATTGGTAGACAAAGCATTCAGCGCACTGGCACCGAAAATCAGTGTAATAGCCAACCCCAACGCAACATAAATCACTACGATAGACGCACCGTACGTCCATGCGTCACGAATACCTTTCTTCTTATCCTTGCTACGTTTCAGAAAGAAACTGACGGTCATCGGAATAATCGGCCATACACAAGGAGTAAACAATGCCAATAATCCACCTAGAAAACCTGTTATGAATATATATATCCAAGACATATCTTTCTGTCCATGCTCCTCTCCCAGCGCTTGCAGTTCACTAATGACCGGCTTCCAAAGCTCACTGGATGCAACAGCAGGCTGGATACCTGTAGACGCATCCACCGGAGTAGCGGGAAGCAGTTCGGTCATGGCAACCGTATCTTTTGAAACAGCTAAATCTGTCTCCGTCTTGTCTGCGTTATCTTTCTTCTCTGCTTTATCCTCTTTAGCCGATTTGTCCTCTTTAGCCGCCACCGTATTACCCTTAGCTTCTCCGGCAAACTTAAACGGAACCTGTGTCGGAGGCAGGCAACTTTCATCATTACAAGCTCCATATTCCAGATACCCATCTATCGCATAAGCCCCTCCTGTGAACTTCACCTTTTGGATAAACTTAGCCGTGTTCTCGAAATAGCGTACTTTCATCTCGAACAACTTGTCGAAAGTAGCTATCTCCTTACCTACCGGTTTCAACTTTCCTACCGGTTCAATCCCCGATTTGCTATCGACGTTGAATGTGGCGGAAATAGGTCCTCCGTCCCCAAGCTCAGTAGAATATACATGCCACCCCTTATCAATGGTTGCAGTAAATACAATCTCCGCTTCCGTATCGGAAAGAGATTTCAACTCCGTTTTAAATTTCACAGGATCCTGTATCTGCGCTTGCAACACATAGGCCACAAAGCTTAAGAGCAGAAAAGAAAATAGTTTTTTCATTCTTTTATTATTGGGGGTTATAACTCATAATCCACGCACGCACGGCTTTCCTTTGTTTCAGCCAGAATCTTACCGGCCGCAACATGTTCCGGATGCGTTGCATAGTATCTCACATCTTCTAAAGTATCAAACTCACTGTAAAGCGCGATGTTCCAAGTCTCACCCGGATTTATATTCAATCCGACCTCTACCTTACGGATTACAGAGATTTTAGCGGGAAGTGCTTCTATCGCTTCCTTAAATTTAGTCATGACTGCCAGCTTCTCTTCAGCGGGAACATCGTCTTTTAACTTAAATAATACAATGTGTTTTACCATTACCGTTGCTATTTTAATGAATTGTTTCTATATTTGTCTTCTTATATACTGTATAAACAATGCAAATTTACTCCATTTAGTTTAAATATATACTTAAAGAGATGTTAATAATAGGCATAGCAGGCGGAACAGGTTCCGGAAAGACCACCGTTGTACGGAAAATCATAGAAAGTCTCCCCGTAGGAGAAGTGGTGTTACTACCTCAGGACTCATACTACAAAGACAGCAGCCACGTCCCGGTGGAAGAACGTCAGAATATCAATTTCGACCATCCGGACGCTTTCGAATGGAGTTTGCTATCTAAGCATATCATGCTGTTGAAAGAAGGAAAAAGCATTGAACAGCCTACCTATTCTTATCTTACATGTACACGGCAGCCCGAAACGATTCACATCGAACCTCGCGAAGTGGTTATCATTGAGGGAATCCTTGCTTTATGTGATAAAAAATTGCGCAACATGATGGACCTCAAAATATTTGTAGACGCTGATCCTGACGAACGACTGATACGCGTTATCCAAAGAGACGTGATTGAACGCGGACGTACTGCCGAAGCGGTCATGGAACGTTATACGCGGGTTCTGAAACCAATGCATCTGCAATTCATCGAACCTTGCAAGCGTTATGCCGATCTTATTGTACCGGAAGGCGGAAACAATAAGGTAGCTATTGATATTCTGACAATGTATATCAAGAAGCACCTCAAGAATTAAAAATTGAAAATTAAAAATTAAAGAATGGGCGTTAGGACACTGATTATTCCTTTATTCCTTGTATTATTCTGTTGCGTGTTCGGATGTAAGAACACGCGACCCAATCCTGTAAGCGAGAACGCATACGACCTTCCGCAGATAAAAGACAGCGGCGAACTGGTCGTATTGACACTATACAGTTCTACTTCCTACTTCATTTATCGGGGACAGGAAATGGGATTTCAATACGAACTTAGCGATCAGTTCGCCAAAAGTCTGGGATTAAAACTTAGGATCGAAGTAGCTAACAGTGTCGACGAACTGATCCGGAAATTACTGGCAGGCGAAGGAGACATGATTGCCTACAATCTGCCCGTAACAAAGGAATGGAAAGACAGCCTTATCTATTGCGGTGAGGATATCATCACCCATCAGGTTATTGTGCAACAGGGAAAAGGAAAACAAAAACCCTTGAAAGATGTAACGGAACTGATAGGGAAAGATATCTATGTAAAGCCCGGAAAGTATTACGACCGTCTTGTCAACCTGAACGACGAATTGGGAGGCGGCATTCAAATCCATGAGGTAACCAATGACAGTATTACTACCGAAGACCTGATCACACAAGTAGCGCAAGGCAAGATTCCATACACGGTAGCCGACAACGATTTGGCCAAGCTTAATAAAACGTATTATCCCAACTTAAATATTGGCTTGTCTATCAGTTTTGACCAACGTTCATCATGGGCTGTGAGAAAAGACTGTCCCGAGCTGGCGGCAGCAGCCACCAAATGGCATGAGGAAAATATGACCTCTCCTGCCTATACAGCCAGTATGAAACGCTACTTCGAGAATAGCAAAATGATGCCCCATTCTCCTATCCTTTCACTAAGAGAGGGGAAGATATCGCACTATGATGATTTATTCAAGAAGTACTCCAAAGATATCGGTTGGGATTGGCGTATGCTTGCTTCATTGGCTTACACGGAATCCAATTTCGATACCACAGCCGTGTCTTGGGCCGGAGCAAAAGGGCTGATGCAATTAATGCCCGCTACTGCACGGGCTATGGGAGTTCCGCCCGGAAAGGAACAGAATCCGGAAGAAAGTGTCAAAGCGGCAGTCAAATATATCGCAGCTACCGACCGTAGTCTCAGCATGATTCCCGATAAGCAGGAACGTCTCAGTTTTATCCTGGCTTCCTACAATGCCGGATTAGGACATATTTATGATGCGATGGCACTGGCCGAGAAATACGGTAAGAACAAACTGGTATGGAAAGACAATGTAGAAAACTTCATCTTGCTCAAGAGCAATGAAGAGTACTTCACCGACCCGATCTGTAAAAACGGATATTTTCGTGGCATAGAAACTTATAATTTTGTCCGTGACATCCTGTCGCGCTATGAATCCTACAAAAAGAAAATCAAAGTGTAATACTTATTTCTTATAGGTCATCATGCTGACTCCGATAATAGCCAACACAGACAGAGGCAACGCAAACAATATCGGATCTATGACCGGAAAAGGGTAGGTGGAGATCAGCACATCCCTGCCAAACAACGCCTTACAGATACCCAATGCGGCAGATTCTTTCTGATGAAGGAATACGAGAGCGAACAAACTGCCGATGGTTCCTACCCACAGACTTGCCATCACTCCCTGCTTGGTGGCTTTCTTCCAATACAACGCACAGAAATAGGCGGGCAGGAAAGCAGCGGCACAGATTCCCATGAAGATAGAAGTGCCACGTGCTATGATGTCATGCGGAAGCATATAACAAATAATATAACTGACCAAGATAGAAAACAGTACCCCAAGACGAATAACGTTAGTCAACTTGTCACGCGAACGGGGTTTGTACGTCCCATAAATATCGGAACCGACGGAAGCCCCCATCGTATGGAATTGCGAACTGAACGTAGACATACTCCGTTGCTACCGCACCCTCCGTCTTCAAAAAGAATAGATTGCTCAATGCGTCGGCATGATAGATAGCTCCTACGGTTATTATCAAGAAAAAACAACCGATGAACACCCCGCGATTCAACTGCTTGCTGCTCTCCACAGTCATAAAACGAACCACCAGCTGGGGTTGTGCAAGACAGCCGATTCCCACTCCCAGAATAAGGGAAGTGACCAATGAATACCATTGCGGAGAACCGGTCACTGGCATTGCCGTCCACCCTTGATGTCCCAATGCCTTGAATTTTTCCGGAACTAACGGAGCAATTGCCGTCAATTCCTTATTGGCTTCGGTAAAATTCATATCAAGCACCTGATACAAAGAGAACAGCAGGAAAAGCATACAGCCGAACATGATAACCGCCTGCAACGCATCCGTATACATCACTCCTTTCATTCCTCCCGCTATCACATAAGCGGCAATCACCAAAGTGAATATCAACAAAGAGATATTGAAGTCTATCTGAAAAATCTGTTCGATAAAGACCGCACCGCCTTTCATTACGACTGCCGCATATAGTGGCATTCCGATAAAAATGACGGCAGCAATGAATACTTGTATATTGCGCGAACGGAAATGACGTCCTAATAATTGTGGGAAAGTACTCACGTTCAGTTTTGCCCCCATACGTCGGGTACGCAAACCGAAAAAGATAAAAGCAATGACAACTCCGATAAACATATTGAGGAAACACAGCCATTGGATTCCCATTCCGAAAGCGGCAGCCACTCCCCCGAAACCAACGATAGCGGACGCCGAAATGAAAGTAGCCCCATAGGAAAGTGCCATAACGATAGGGTTCATCTGACGACCACCTACCAGATAATCGCTGGCGGACGTCGTTTTCTTATATCCCAGAAAGCCTAAATAAGCGAGTGACAGCAGATAGGCTACCACAATCAGTCCAAGTGTAAATGTATTCATCGTGTTTCGTCTTTTTCGTCGTCCTTATTCCAATATTTCAGCCCGAACCAAGCCGCAAACATCACGCATACCACTGAAAGCAGGTATGGCAAAATGATAAAAGGGTCGTCTATTCCAAACATTTACGTATTAGATATGAATTAATCAGAACGCAAATGTAAGGAATTTATCGAAAAGACAAAACTTTTGCTTACTAATACTGATTATAACGTATCTTTTTTCTTATACAGAATGCTAAAACAGATTCAGCCGGTTCTTCTGGGCCTCTTCCAATGAGACGGTTTCACGACGCAGCAAACCACTCTTTTCACGAAGCGCTCTATATTCCGTTTCCAACTCATTTACCAGTTCGGCTTTCGCCTGTGGATTCAACAATCTGGCGGCAACGCCCGCATTCTGGGAAGCGTCTTTCAAATGCACTACCGGAGCATGATAGACAGGAGCTATTTTTAATGCCGTATGCATCTTCGACGTGGTGGCTCCACCAATCAAAAGAGGAATATCCAATCCCGCTTTCTCAAGTTCACCTGCCACATGAGCCATTTCTTCGAGAGACGGCGTAATCAGCCCACTCAATCCGATCATATCCACTTTCTCTTCAATAGCCCGCTGCACAATGGTTTCGGCTGGGACCATCACTCCTAAATCAACAATATCGTAACCGTTGCAAGCCATTACTACGGCAACGATATTCTTTCCAATATCATGCACGTCACCTTTCACGGTTGCCAATAATATCTTCCCGGCAGAGGTCGTTCCCTCCGTCTTTTCCGATTCGATGATGGGTTGCAAGATGGCAACGGCTTTTTTCATGGTACGCGCAGTCTTTACAACCTGAGGAAGAAACATTTTACCCGCCCCGAAAAGTTCACCGACATAATTCATTCCATCCATCAACGGACCTTCAATCACATCGACTGCTTTATTATAGAGTGGCAAAGCCTCCGCCAGATCCTGTTCGAGATAATCACCGATACCTTTCATCAAAGCATACTTCAAACGTTCTTGAACAGAGTCCTCCCTCCATGCATCCTGCTTGACAGCTGTCTGTCCGGTTGTTCCGTTCATGGTCGCTTTCAAAGACTCCGCCAACTCAATAAGACGTTCGGCTGCATCCGGACGACGGTTCAACACGACATCCTCAATCTTCTCCAGTACGTCCGTCGGGATATCGCTATACAGAACAGAGGTTCCCGGATTCACAATGCCCATATCCACTCCCTGCTGAATAGCATGATAAAGGAATACGGCGTGCATCGCTTCACGAATATAATTATTGCCGCGAAACGAGAAAGAAAGATTACTGACTCCCCCACTGATATGGGCACCGGGAAGATTCCGTTTAATCCATCCGGTAGCTTCGATAAAATCTACCGCGTAATTATTGTGCTCTTCAATCCCTGTAGCTACGGCAAGCACGTTGGGGTCAAAGATAATATCATGCGGATTGAACCCCACCTTATCTACTAAAAGGTGGTAAGCACGTTGGCAAACCTCTATCTTACGGGCGGCAGTATCCGCCTGTCCTTTCTCATCGAAAGCCATTACTACGGCAGCAGCGCCATACTGTTTGACAATCCGGGCATGTTCAAGAAAGACTTCTTCCCCTTCTTTCAAAGAAATAGAGTTGACAACCGATTTACCTTGAAGGCATTTCAATCCGGCTTCTATTACCTCCCACTTAGAAGAGTCGATCATCACCGGAACACGAGCTATTTCCGGTTCAGACATGATGAGATTCAGGAAAGTTGTCATTTCCGACTTTGCGTCCAACAATCCGTCGTCCATATTCACATCAATCACCAAAGCTCCGTCCTCCACTTGTTGGCGGGCTATGGAAAGGGCCTCATCATATTTCTTCTCATTAATGAGCCGGAGGAATTTGCGTGAGCCTGCCACGTTACAACGCTCGCCGACGTTCACAAAATTGATTTCCGGTTTCACTTCCAGCAGTTCAAGTCCGGAGAGCCACATACAATCCGGCTTGGCAACAGGAATATGAGGTTTCGCACCTTCCACCAAAACCGGATACTCGGCTATGTAAGCATCGGTTGTTCCACAACAGCCCCCGATAATATTGACCAATCCTTCGTGAATATATTCTTTCACCTCATGGGCCATGTCCGCAGGAGTCTGATCATATTTGCCCAGACTATTCGGCAGACCGGCATTCGGATAAACACTTATATAGTAAGGTGCACGTGCCGCCAATTGTTCCAGAAAAGGTTTCAGCTGGCGGGCACCGAACGAACAGTTCAAACCGACGGAAAAGATGTCGGCATGTTGAACGGAAGCAAGAAACGCATCCAACGTCTGTCCGGATAAGGTTCTTCCACCGATATCGGATACGGTCACCGACAACATAACGGGTACTTTGACACCTGTTGTTTTCATTGCTTGTCCGGCAGCAAAAATAGCCGCTTTAGCATTCAACGTATCAAATATGGTTTCAATCAGGATAGCGTCTACTCCCCCCTCAAGCATAGCCTCCATCTGTTGCTGATAGGATGCAGCCAATTCGTCATAGCTTAAAGCGCGATAAGCCGGATTGTTGACATCCGGACTCATGGAACAGGTTTTATTCGTAGGTCCGACAGAGCCCGCTACAAAACGCGGTTTTTCGGGATTCTTCGCTGTATACTCGTCGGCTAGTTCGCGGGCAAGTTTTACTGCGGCAAGGTTCATTTCACGCACGTATTCTTCCACGTGATAATCAGCCATAGAAACAGTGGTCGAACTGAATGTATTCGTTTCGATGATATCCGCACCGGCTTCAAGATATTTACGGTGAATATCCTGAATCACATCCGGGCGTGTCAGACACAACAGGTCATTGTTTCCTTTCAATTGTCCGGGAATATGTGCAAACCGCTCACCACGAAAATCTTCTTCCTTGAGGTTATATTGTTGAATCATTGTACCCATTGCTCCATCCAGGATAAGGATGCGTTCGGATACAATCTGAGAAATTGTCTTTTTCATTTATCCTATCATGTCATCGTTTGAACATTCTTGCCATATCCCTGCGGTCGTCTTTCTCTTTGATCGATTCCCGTTTATCGTATTCTTTCTTACCCTTCGCTAAGGCAACTACGAGTTTCGCCAACCCTTTCTCATTGATAAACAAACGCACGGGAACAATCGTAAAGCCGGGATTCTTCATTTCCCTTTGGAGTTTCTCCAATTCTTTTTTGTTGAGCAACAACTTCCTCTCTCTACGTGCCGTATGATTATTATACGAACCGTAGAAGTACTCGGCGACGTGCATATTCTTCACCCATAATTCGCCTTTCGCAAAATAACAAAACGTATCTACCAGGCTTGCCTTTCCCAAACGAATGGATTTGATTTCCGTACCTGTCAACACAATACCTGCCGTATAGGTATCTATCAGTTCGTAATCAAACGTAGCCCGTTTATTTTTTATATTTACAGAGGGTTGTTTCATCTTCACACATTTAATTAAGTATGGCTGTCAGTTTATTGAAAACAATCTGAATCACCGTCGGACATAGTATTAACAACGCAGATGAGAAAAGGGTGTATCTCAATCGCAATTTTTCTTCTACGCCCATCAATGCGGGAACTCCTTCCCATACCACATATACGATGTAGAATTGCAGCAGCCAAGCAATAATTCTAAAATCAGGTAATAGTCCGGTTACAATCTGGAGCAGGAATGGTACAACAAGCGCATATCCTGCAAACTGTTGCGCCAATGGTATATCACTATGCATACCAAACATTCGCGTCCCCATCTCATTTATGGCGTATGCTGCCAGAAAATAGCCTCCGAACAGGGCTACCGCTACGGCACAACAATTGGTCATAGCTATCTGGAAACTTTGCGGACCTCCCCATCCATTGGTCAGTAACGAACCAATGAATACGGACAGACCGCATAAACCAATCATAGGATAAACAAAAGCCATATATACTTTTCGCCTATCCTCTTCCATAGAAATTTCCTCCCAAGCCTTAGCCGGAGAGGAAATCAATTTCATTGCTATGTTAAATAGTTCTTTGTAGTTCAATGTTTAATTATCTATTTGCACTTCCTTTGCGGAGAGTGTATATGCTTGTTGATTTTTACCTTCTCCGATAATCTTTATTTTAATTTTACCACCCACAGATGTCAAGACAGGGACTTCTTCAGAGTCTTTATGTATTTCCGCCAAAACCCTATTGATTTCACTAACAGAAGGTATACTAAAACTTGCATATCCAGAAGTTGTATATGATGCATCTTTATTTCCTATCGTTTGTTGTAGCTTAACCGTCAATTCATTTCCACTAGCTGTTACAGGTACCAAATCAACAATGACCGTTGAATCATCTATATAAAGGCTAAATAATACATTACAATAAGCAGGGACATTAGTGTATAAAACTTGCTTAGTATCAACTAATACAAACTCACTTAAACCAGCCAATGGAATATCATTCTTAATAGTATCTGGCTGCGTGCATAAAGAACGAGTATATAAAGAACCACTCTGTACAACTGTCACAATTTTCTTCTCACTTGCGGCAGTTACCCCTTCTGCGTATTTCAAATAAGCAAAAACTCTTTTGGGATATGGCGTTTCTCCACTAACCTTCAAAGCGGCAGGATTTTCCGGATAATAAACATTTCCGTCATCACTTAGCAAAGTGACAGTCATATTATCAACAACAGTTGCATAA
>ENA-UEPL01002878-UEPL01002878.1-human-gut-metagenome-genome-assembly--contig:-NODE-2878-length-10683-cov-5.905337_pt1 | contig 10683 bp, 6 predicted proteins | sample MGYA00242896_ERZ507908 | MGnify/ENA primary metagenome ERZ507908 (study PRJEB26167, sample SAMN06115518) | human gut metagenome | host: Homo sapiens | place: China:Chongqing | collected 2015-08-20...
AATACGTCTGTTCCTCTTTCTATCAAAGAAGCATTGGAACAGGTCTACTATCCGTTGATTGAAGAACTGATTGCACAATTGAAAACATACGCAACGGATTGGGCAAATATCCCTATGCTTGCCAAAACTCACGGGCAACCGGCTTCTCCCACCCGCTTGGGTAAAGAAGTGATGGTATTCGTTTACCGTCTGGAACGTCAGTTGGCAACGTTGAAAGCCAGTCCGATTACTGCCAAGTTCGGTGGCGCTACCGGAAATTACAATGCACATCATGTCGCATATCCCCAGTACGACTGGAAACAATTCGGCAACAGATTTGTTGCAGAGAAGTTGGGATTGGAGCGCGAAGAGTATACAACGCAGATTTCGAACTATGATAACCTTTCTGCTGTTTTTGATGCAATGAAGCGTATCAATACCATTATGGTGGATATGAACCGTGACTTCTGGCAGTATATTTCTATGGAGTACTTCAAGCAGAAGATCAAAGCCGGAGAAGTTGGTTCGAGCGCTATGCCGCATAAGGTCAACCCGATTGACTTCGAAAATGCGGAGGGTAATCTGGGTATTGCGACTTCCATTCTGGAACATTTGGCCGTGAAACTCCCTGTTTCCCGTTTGCAGCGTGACTTGACAGATTCAACGGTGCTGCGTAATGTGGGTGTGCCTTTCGGCCACATCGTGATTGCCATCCAGAGTTCTTTGAAGGGATTGCGCAAACTGTTGCTGAACGAGCCGGCTATCTATCGTGACTTGGATAACTGTTGGAGTGTAGTGGCAGAAGCTATTCAGACAATTCTGCGCCGTGAGGCTTATCCGCATCCGTATGAAGCTTTGAAAGCTTTGACCCGGACCAACCAGGCTATTACAGAAAGTTCTATTAAAGAGTTTATCGAAGAATTGAATGTAAGCGAAGATATTAAAAAAGAGTTAAGAGCAATCACTCCCCATACTTATACGGGGCTTTAATTGTTTACTAATATAATAAACGTGTTTTTAAATAGGCCGTGAGGCCAAAGTCTAATTTTATTCGAATAAAAAAATGAGCACAGAAAACGAAGAATGGCGCGAAAATTCTTTCAATGAAGAGAATGCAGGTGCCGGCCGTGATGGTAACAGGTCTTACAACAGAGAAGGTGGAGAACGTCCGTATCGTCCTTCTTACAATCGTGAAGGAGGGGATCGTCCGTATCGCCCGAGATTTAATGCCAACAATGAAGGAGGCGACCGTCCGCAGCGTTCATACGGTGACCGTCCTCAACGTCCTCGCTTCAATAGCGAAGGAGGTTCTTACGGTGACCGTTCTCAACGTCCCCGCTTCAATAGCGAAGGAGGTTCATACGGTGATCGTCCTCAACGTCCCCGTTTCAATAGCGAAGGTGGTTCATACGGTGACCGTCCTCAACGTCCCCGTTTCAATAGCGAAGGTGGTGACCGTCCTTACCGTCCTCGTTTCAATAACGGTGAAGGTGGCGACCGTCCTCAGCGTCCTTACAATCGTGAAGGTGGTGATCGCCCGTATCGTCCCCGTTTCAATAACGGTGAAGGTGGCGACCGTCCTCAGCGTCCTTACAACCGTGAAGGTGGTGACCGTCCCTATCGTCCCCGTTTCAACAACGGTGAAGGTGGCGGCTATCGCAGCAACAATGGCGGAGGTTACCGTCCGAGATTCAACAACGACCGTCAAGGAGGATACCGTCCTCGTCCGCGTACCGCTGATTATGATCCGAATGCTAAGTACAGCGTGAAGAAACAGATTGAGTACAAGGAACAGTTTGTTGACCCGAACGAACCGATTCGTCTGAATAAGTTCTTGGCAAATGCCGGTGTTTGTTCACGCCGTGAGGCTGATGAATTTATTACGGCGGGTGTGGTTTCTGTAAACGGTGAGGTAGTAACTGAATTGGGTACAAAGATCAAACGCTCGGATGTGGTTAAGTTCCACGAAGAACCGGTTAGCATTGAACGCAAAGTATACGTGTTGCTGAATAAGCCGAAAGATACGGTTACTACATCGGATGATCCGCAGGAACGCCGTACAGTAATGGATTTGGTAAAAGGCGCTTGCAATGAACGTATCTATCCGGTAGGACGTCTTGACCGTAACACCACCGGGGTACTGTTACTGACGAATGACGGTGATCTGGCTTCCAAGCTGACACACCCGAAATTCCTGAAGAAGAAGATTTATCATGTTCATCTGGACAAGAACCTGACGAAAGCGGATATGGATCAGATTGCAGCCGGTATCCAGTTGGAAGACGGCGAGATTCATGCAGACGCTATCAGCTATACAGATGACTTTAAAAAAGACCAGGTAGGTATCGAAATCCACTCCGGCAAGAACCGTATCGTTCGCCGTATTTTCGAATCACTGGGTTATAAAGTAGTGAAACTCGACCGTGTATTCTTCGCTGGGCTGACTAAAAAAGGTCTGCGACGCGGAGACTGGCGTTACCTGACGGAAGCAGAAGTAAACTACCTCCGTATGGGTTCGTTTGAATAAGAACGTTAATAAAAGAATAAGTTAAATGGAAAAGATTGGTAGAACAAAAATTGTTGATCTGTTGAAGCGCACGGATATTGGCGCTATGGTCAATGTGAAAGGATGGGTTCGCACCCGCAGAGGTAGCAAACAAGTAAACTTTATCGCACTGAATGACGGTTCTACAATAAATAATTTGCAGGTCGTAGTAGACTTGGCTAATTTCGACGAAGAGATGTTGAAGCAGATCACCACCGGTGCTTGTATCAGCGTGAACGGGGAAATGGTAGAATCAGTAGGTTCCGGCCAGAAGGTGGAAGTGCAGGCTCGCGAAATCGAAGTGCTGGGTACTTGCGACAATACATATCCATTGCAGAAGAAAGGTCATTCCATGGAATTCCTGCGTGAGATAGCTCATTTGCGTCCGCGTACCAATACATTTGGTGCTGTGTTCCGCATCCGCCACAATATGGCGATCGCTATTCATAAATTCTTCCATGAAAAAGGATTCTTCTATTTCCATACACCGATCATTACGGCTTCTGACTGCGAAGGTGCCGGACAGATGTTCCAGGTGACCACCATGAACTTGTATGACTTGAAGAAAAACGAAGAAGGCTCTATCATTTATGATGACGATTTCTTTGGCAAACAGGCAAGTCTGACAGTCTCCGGTCAGTTGGAAGGTGAGTTGGCTGCTACGGCTTTGGGATCTATTTACACATTCGGTCCTACGTTCCGTGCCGAAAACTCCAATACTCCCCGTCACTTGGCAGAGTTCTGGATGATTGAACCGGAAGTTGCTTTCAACGACATTACAGATAATATGGACTTGGCTGAAGAGTTCATTAAATACTGTGTGAGATGGGCGTTGGATAACTGTGCGGATGATGTGAAGTTCCTGAACGATATGTTCGACAAGGGCTTGATTGAGCGTCTGCAAGGTGTATTGAAAGATGATTTTGTTCGTCTGCCCTATACAGACGGTATCAAGATTCTGGAAGATGCCGTAGCGAAAGGTCATAAGTTCGAGTTCCCCGTTTACTGGGGGGTGGACTTGGCTTCCGAGCACGAACGCTACTTGGTGGAAGAGCACTTCAAACGTCCGGTCATCCTGACTGACTATCCGAAGGAAATCAAAGCCTTCTATATGAAGCAGAACGAGGATGGCAAGACGGTACGTGCGATGGATGTTCTTTTCCCGAAGATCGGTGAAATTATCGGTGGTTCCGAACGTGAATCGGACTACAACAAGTTGATGACCCGTATCGAAGAACTTCACATTCCGATGAAGGATATGTGGTGGTATCTGGATACGCGTAAGTTCGGTACCTGTCCTCATTCCGGTTTCGGACTGGGTTTTGAACGCCTGTTGCTCTTTGTAACGGGTATGTCCAACATCCGTGACGTGATACCGTTCCCGCGTACACCGCGAAATGCTGATTTCTAATATTTCGGTATATTTATGTAAAACTCGCATAATCTTCTGGTTATGCGAGTTTTTTATGCGCTTTCTGTTTCTTTTCTCAAAATAAATCTTTATATTTGGACATACGCATTCGAGAGTGTTAACTAAAATAATACTATCATGAAAAAGCTCTATTTCTTTACCATGCTTTCAATAATGTTGTTGGCGGTAACAGGTGCGATGGCCCAGAAGAAAACAAAATTCCAATTGGCCGATTTGAAAGGTATTTGGCAGCTTTGCCATTATGTGTCCGAATCTCCTGATGTTCCGGGAGCCTTAAAGCCTAGTAACACGTTCAAGGTTCTGAGCGATGACGGACGAATCGTGAACTTCACGATTATTCCCGGTTCCGATGCTATCATCACGGGATATGGAACGTGGAAGCAACTGACGGATGATTCTTATAAAGAGAGTATCGAGAAGAATATCCATCTTCCGATGTTGGACAATCAGGATAATATTCTGCAATTCGAAATCAAGGATAAAGATTACTTGCATCTGAAATACTTTATCAAGAACGATTTGAATGGAAACGAACTCAATGCCTGGTATTATGAAACTTGGAAGAGACTGGGAATGCCGACCAAGTTCCCGGAAGACATCGTGAGATAGATAGTCTAGTCTGTTTAGCTATAAAAATAACATATATCCAACTAATTAAAATATAATTGAATTAAGGAACACTAGAAAATGAAAGAAAATGGTTATGTAGTACAGGAATATAAAGTTCCGGTGAAAAGGTACTGCCAGACAATGGATTTGAAAGACAACCCCGAATTGATAGCGGAATATGTAAAGCGTCATAGTGAAGCAGAGGCGTGGCCGGAAATCCGGGCTGGAATCCGTGAAGTGGGTATTCTGGAAATGGAGATTTATATATTGGGGACCCGTCTGTTCATGATAGTCGAGACACCACTTGATTTTGATTGGGAGACTGCGATGGCGCGTCTCGCCACCCTGCCTCGTCAGGCTGAATGGGAAGCCTATATGTCTATATTCCAACAGGCGGATGCAACAGCGACTTCTGCAGAGAAATGGCAACTGATGGATCGTATGTTCTATTTATATAAATAAAATACATTCCGCTAAAGTGAACTGCGTACATTATCCGTGAAAGGATATATGTACGCAATTTTTATATATAGGCGCTAATGCCAATTTGCAATGTCGATAGCTTCCTTTCTGAGACGAGATTGTAAATAATAGTACTACATATACACAAAATCAAAACTTCTTTGGACGATATTAATACCTGTTGATAAGGAATCAATACTGAAAAAATAGATATATAAAGTCCGTCTTTCCGATAATCCCTACTTTTGTCATAAGTAAAGTATCGATTAATTTTAATAGTATGAATCCTGGAAATACGACAGTCGTTTCCAAACCTGTCCCCTGGTGTATGTTCAACCCTCATCAGATATTGAGCAGCGGAACCTGGTATTGGCGTTTTCGTTCGGTAAGTAAGTCCGGTGAGAATATGGCGTGGAGTCCTACTTATTCTTTCACGATAACGGGTGATATCCCCCAGTTTGTAACTCCCTCTTTCGAGGTAGTCCGAAAGAAGATAGTCGGAAATTCCCCTCGTCTTTACTGTTTCTTGGAAGATGACCTGAAGAAGTCGCGGTCGAAAATATATACCCATCCGGAATACAATCTGATGGTTACTTCCGGACGGGAAGGCCTGGCTGCCAACTATGCTACCGACACACTCGTATCCAATCATGTGTCTGCTATGGTTGTCCAATGTGAAAAGTTGCATACGGCTTATACTTTGCTCCAACGGGATGTCTATGCCGATAAGATGGCGCAGTTGGTCCGCTGGCTGCTTCCTTCCCCCGTAACCGACCGTCAGATAGAGAATGACTTTTATGCCGGTGATCTCGCCTATCTCCTTGCTTGTACATACGAGACCTGTTATGACCGTTTTTCTGTGAAGGAACGTGAGCAGATGGAACAACTGATGGAACGGATCATTAAATTCTATAAGCGTCGTTTCTTCGGTGGAACGGAAAATCATATCTTCGACAACCATTTGTGGCAGTTCACTTTCCGTCGTCTGTTGCAGACCTCCTTAGTGCTCTACGAAAAATCTCCCGAAGCGCGTGAGTTTTTTGAATACGCCTACGAGTTATGGACTTGCCGTGCTCCGGCCACAGGCTTCAACCGCGACGGTATCTGGATGAACGGTACTTGCTATTTCAGTGCCAATGCAGTGAGCTTATACTATATTCCGAGCCTTTTTTCTTATCTGGCCGACACCGATTTTCTGCAACATCCCTGGTATCGGGAGGTGGGGAAGGCAATGGTCTATAGCTGGCCGCCTCTTTCCCGGAGTGTGAGCTTTGGCGACGGTCATGAGCAGATGAACGATAAACCTTTGGTGATTCGCAGCGCTTTTGCTGAGTTTCTGGCAAGAGAAACCGGCGACCCTTATTCCGCTTGGTATACCTCCATTGACAAACGATATGAAATGGACGACGAGATGCGTTTGTACCGCATGGTACGGAGTGAATCAAAGAAACCGATAGCCGCACTTCCGGCCGATGAACCTAAAGCTGTCTGGTTCCGTGATACGGGGGAGATGATAGCCAATTCCTCCATGAAAGACTACCGTAATAACCTATGCCTGAGTTTTCATTCGAGCCCTTTCGGTTCCGGCAGTCATACGCACTCTGCACAAAATGCTTTCAACCTGCATTATCGGGGAGTACCGGTATACGGTTCCACCGGTTACTATATGAATTTCTCGGATGCGCATAATCTATTGTCTTATCGTCATACCCGTGCCCATAACACTTTGCTGATAGATGGCATCGGACAGCCTTTCACCACCAGAGCGTATGGCAATATCGTGCGTGCGTTCAGTGGCGAACACATCTCATACGCTTTAGGTGACGCGTCGAATGCCTATTGCGGCATTAGCGAGTATCCGATGTGGGTTACGAATTTTGCCAAACAGCATTTGGAACAATCGGTGGAGAACGGATTTGGAGAAACTCCTCTGACTCTTTATAGAAGGCACATTTTCCTTTTGCATCCCGATAAAATCGTGATTTATGATGAGATGGAAGCCAAAAAGCCTGTCCGTTGGGATTGGTTGCTGCATAGTCCTGTAAAGTTTTCTATTGATGAACAGACCTGTAAGCTCGTTACCCGGAACGAAGAGAAACAGTTTACTTCGGTAGCGCAACTGTTCAGCCGACAAGATTGTAAGATTACACAGACCGATCGTTTTGTCGTTCCGCCAAATCAGGAGAATGCTGTTCGCGGGGAAGTCTTTACTAATTCATGGCATTTGACCGCAAGCTTTACTCCCGGTAAGCGCAACCGTATCCTGACTATCATTCAAGTACAGCCTGACGGTAAACAGGCTGTCGGAATACAAAGAGACGGCAATCTTTTTCAATGTGGCGACTGGACGATTGAAGCGGAACTGGATGTGAAGAAGCCGGCGAGTCTGTATATTACGAATAAAACCAATCAAGCAGTGTTCGGTTATGGAAAATCGTCTTTACTGATAAATGACAAATCGTACAGACCGGTTGATAAAACGGCCTCTTTGTTGTTTGACAAAATAGATGGCAATTGGCAGATGCAGGAAAGGATGGATAGAAAGCCACAGCTTACCGGAAGCAATCGATAAGAATACATTTAATCACTAAAGCTATTAATATGAAAATGAAAAGAAAGTTGTATGTAGCGGTTTGGGGAATGAGTCTGCTGACCGCTTGCAGCACCCCCAAGACGGGGGCGCCGGAATGGTTTGAGAATGCGGTAAAAACATCCGATCATCAGTTGCTCTATATGGCTGAACAATTGAAAGATGTACCGGATACAGCCTGTTTCCCGCGCTCAACCAAAGTGGACGGAAGCTACCGTTTGGAAAATGCGAAAGACTGGACAAGCGGATTCTACCCCGGCTCCATGTGGTTGGCTTACGAATTGTCGGGAGATGAGGCTTTGGCAAAAGAAGCCCGTCGGTACACCGACCGTCTGGAAAGTATTCAGTATTATACAGGTAACCATGACATTGGTTTTATGATGTATTGCAGTTATGGGAATGCTCTTCGTCTGAAACCGGAGCCGAAAGATAAAGAGATCCTGATTAATTCTTCGGAAAGTCTTTGCGCACGTTTCAGCCCCGAAATCGGTCTGATTCGTTCTTGGGATTTCGGTGATTGGAGTTATCCCGTCATCATTGATAATATGATGAATCTTGAAATACTTTTCTGGGCGTCCGAGCAAACCGGCAATTCCAAATATCGCGACATTGCCATTGCTCATGCCGACAAGACTTTAAAGAATCATTTTCGTGAGAATATGACTTCGTATCATGTGGTAAGTTATTCCGTTCCGAGCGGAAAGGTAGAGTCAAAGGGCACATTTCAAGGTTATGCCGATTCTTCCGCTTGGGCTCGCGGGCAGGCATGGGGAGTGTATGGCTATACCATGTGCTATCGCTTTACGAAAAATCCGGTTTATCTGGAGGCGGCACATAAGATTGCCCGCTTCATTATGGAGAACCGTCCTTCGGGGAATGATTATATTCCTTATTGGGATTATGATGCGCCCGATATTCCGAATGCTCCCCGTGACGCTTCTGCAGCGGCGGTTACGGCTTCCGCATTGCTCGAGTTATATGCTTATACGGAAGACCAGAGCCTAAGTGATGCCTATATTGAATATGCGGAGAATATATTGAAACAGTTATCCTCACCGGATTATCTGGCGAAGGAGAATGAGAATAAGGGATTTATCCTGATGCATTCTGTAGGCAGTTTCCCGCATGACAGTGAGGTGAATGTTCCGTTGAACTATGCCGACTATTATTATTTGGAAGCAATGAAGCGGTATAAAGACTTGAAGAATTTTTAGTTAGACTACCAGTTTTAAGGTTTCCCGGTGCGAAGACCAAGGCCTTTCAGCGCACAAAATGGTGGACTTTTAGGGAGTCGGGAAGTCGTCCCATTAAGAGGCGATTACCTTTTTTAAGAGGGGATATGTATCCGGCTACATAAAAGAATGATGAATAGCTACCATACTGATTATTATAAATACAATTATTGCGAATATAATAATTGTATTTATAATAATACTGCATCCTGTCCAAATCCTATTGCTCCATATTCTTCCCCTGATTCTTGACATACTCCGACGGCAGGCAACCTACATACTTCTTGAAACTCGTTGAAAAATAGGACGGTGAACTGAAACCAATCTTACTGCTGATCTCAGAGATTGAATACCGTCCCTCAAGTAATAATTTGCAAGCTTTGTTGAGACGGATACGGCGGATAAAATTGGCGGGTGGCTCTCCCGATATGGAGTTCATTTTGAGATACAGTGAAGAACGGCTTATAAAGAGCTTTTCCGCCAAATCATCGGTAGTGAAACTCTCATCGTCGATATTCTCTTCTACAATCTGTATCGCTTTGCTCATAAACTCCTCGTCCAACGTATTGGAGGTCATTTTAGCCGTGTCAATATCAATTGTATTTGAATAATAATATCTTAATCGTTGCTTTGATTTCAGAATATTACGGATTTTACCTTTCAGTAGATTCATAGAGAACGGTTTGGGGATATAATCGTCCGCCCCGATTTGGATACCGGCAGTCTGTGCTTCTATACTTCCCTTGGCCGACAATAGGATAACGGGGATATGACAGGTCTGCATATTCTTTTTTATCAGTTCACATAGCTTTATACCATCGATACCCGGCATCATCACATCCGAGAGTACTATATCTACTTTTTGAGTTTTCAAAATAGCTAGTGCTTCTTCACCGTTTCCGGCTGTCAGAGTGATATATTTTGATTTGAAATTACCTTTAAGATAATCTACCATTTCTTTATTGTCATCTATCAAAAGAATGGTTTCCGTCATGCCTTCCAATTCGCTATCATCTTCTTCCAGAGCTACGTCTTCCATTATCTGTGGGTGGAGCTGTTCATTATTCATCAGGGTATCCTTAGCCAGGGAGTTGGTTTGCCGGATGAGTGATTTTTCATCATTCTCATCTACTATTTCTTCGGGAGTGAACACTTTTAATTCTACGGGTAACAGGATACGGAATTCCGTTCCCTGTTGCGGTTCACTACTGACGGAAATCGTGCCGTGATGTTTCTCAACTAGACATTTCACTAAAGAAAGTCCGATACCGCTACCTTTCTGCTGATCGTCCACCTGGTAGAAGCGCTCAAAAATACGGGATAGTTTTGCAGGGGGGATACCGACACCATTATCCTTAACGCTGATTTGGAAGAATTTCCCGGCTTTGTTTAGAGAGAGGATGATAGTTCCACCGTCCGGCGTAAATTTGAAAGCATTGGAAAGCAGGTTAGTCAGCATCATTTCGAGATATGTCCGGTCTATCGGATACTGGCTACCTTTCAATTCCGACTGTAACTGATAAGTCATATTTCTCTTTTGCGCATTCTCTTTAAACATTGTGAATACGTTGTTCGCCAGTTCGTCCACATTGCTTATTGTCACGTGAATAGGCATAGCTCCTGATTCTGCTTTGCGGAAATCCAAAAGTTGATTAACGAGATGTAATAGTTTACGTCCGTTCTTGTAAACATAGGACAGTTTCTGTTGTGCCTGTATCTCGAATTTACTCTTGTCTTCCACTAGTTCTTCCAATGGAGCCAGTATCAAACTCAACGGATTGCGTAACTCATGCGACATATTGATATAGAAACGTACTTTCTCCTGACTGACTTC
>ENA-UEPL01002885-UEPL01002885.1-human-gut-metagenome-genome-assembly--contig:-NODE-2885-length-10653-cov-85.809285_pt1 | contig 10653 bp, 20 predicted proteins | sample MGYA00242896_ERZ507908 | MGnify/ENA primary metagenome ERZ507908 (study PRJEB26167, sample SAMN06115518) | human gut metagenome | host: Homo sapiens | place: China:Chongqing | collected 2015-08-20...
GAGCCGTTGTTTACTGCCGAACAGTTTGCGAAAATCGTACAGATTTTGCAGGCTCAGGGTTTTGGCATCGGCATTATCAGTTGGTGTTCTAAGGAAAATAACAAGGGTTTCAACGCTGAAATTCGCAAGGCAAAAAAAGAATGGCTTGCAAAATTTTTCCCTTATGCGGAAGAAATTCATGTGGTCGCTTACGGTGTTCCCAAGTGGTCGATTGTTCGCCCTGAAAATCGCGTCAATACGATTCTTTTCGATGATGAAGAACAGAATTTGTCTGCGTGGGAAAAACATGGCGGCAAGGCTGTAACGGCTGAAAAACTTTTTGAGTTGATTAAGAAAGGTGGTTTTTGATTATGAGTTTTGCAAAATTGACATGTGGAGATAATGACGATATTAAAAGTTTTGGTTGGTTTTCAGTTGGCGAATTTTTTCGCTTCCATGGTGATATTTATGTTAAATCCAGTCATACCGATGCTGTATGTGTTATTGATGACAGCGGAGGTACTCGCAAATTCTCTTTAGATGAAAAATGCGAAAATATCGAAATTAGATTGATAGTTCTTTGATTCTTTCCGCCTTCGGGCGGTTTTCTTTTTGCTTGCAGTTAGTTATACCTAACTCACCGGGCACCGCGCATCAAAAGTACAAATCAATAATACAAATTTTCATAAAATAATCCTTGACATTTCGCGTTCAATGCTGTATAATATAATTACACCAAGAGAGAAAGGAACAAATAAAATGAAAATTTATATTGCAAGCCCGCTGTTTGATAATTGGACAAAGATGATTGTTAAAGAAACTGAAAAAGGTTTGAAGGCAAAAATGCCTGATGCTGAAATCTTTTGCCCGCAAGATTTAGAAATTCCGCACGCTTGGGAGATGGACAATTTTTCTTGGGCTAAAGCGGTGCATGAGGCAGACCATAAAGCGATTGACGAGGCTGATTTGGTAGTTTGCATTAGTTATGGCTATCAAAGCGATGACGGCGCGGCCTGGGAAGTTGGTTATGCTCAAGCGCGAGGTAAAAAGTGTTGGTTATTTGTGGCTGATATGGAAGAACCTTATTCTCTTATGTTCATCAATGTCGATAAAGTTTTTTGTTATAATGGGGCAGTGGGTAACTTTGAGCTTGAAGAAATTTCTAAAAAATCTATTGAGTGGAAATAACTTTATTGACAATAGCACAAATGTATGCTATAATAATTATAGAAACTGAAAGAGAGGTAACATAAAATGCAGGTTTTCGGTTATGAAGTTGATGAAAACTATGGTTTTGTCCTAAATTGCGGCAAGCTCGACCCTATCGAGTTTAAGGGCAATCCCGAAATTGCCTATCAACAGGCAAAAGAGCGTCAGCGTTATGAAAAACGCAAGAATCGCCGCAATTACACTATGACATATAAGGTAAAGGGGTGCATCTGATGTTTTGGTTTTTGCTGATTATTTACTTTGTCGGGCTGTTGGTTTTCGTTGGACTGCTTCAGGCTTTTAACGAGAGCAAGGACAGCGCGGCAGCCGCTTTGGCCGTCATTGGACTTGGCATTGCACTACTTCTGTTTGGTGCACATCTGTGGTATGCTTTTTATACGCTGATGCTTCTGCCGTGGTTTACATTTCTGCCAGCAATTCCAGAGCTTAATTTCTGGGGCATTTATATTGCTTTCGCTTTACTTCGCGGTGGTATCTCGACTAAGTCAAAATAATTTTGAGGGCTGAAAAGCCCTCTTTTTTTGTTGTCCAACTAGGGCAAGTCTAGGACAAACGACTAGGTCAAGTTAGTTATATCTAACTCGTATAATAAAAAAGAGGGATTACTCCCTCTCTGCTTTGCGGCGCTTAAACGCTTCTCTTGCATCCTTCAAATCGGCTTCCAAATTTTTGATTTCCTGCCACTTATCTTCAAGCAGTTCCTCGGCACACTGCTCACAATAATCGTTGCAGTCCACATGGAAAGCATCTTCGTTGCGCAGATAACACCCACAGCCAGCGCACTCAAAAACTTTGTTCTCTGCGCAATCCTCACACAGAACTGCATCAAACTTGTTTCCTTCGGCATCCTTGAAAGCATAGTCCTCAATGTAGCCAGGCGCAACATACAGCGGCTTGCCGCAAACATCACAGCAATTCATTTCGACCATTTTCTTCATAACCTTACCTCCTTTTAATGTATTCATTATAGCATATATAAAGCAGATTGTCAAGCATTATTTATTTAAAATAATGCTTAAAATTTGAGATAAAATCCTTGACAATCGAGATTAAGTATGGTATAATAAATACATCAAAAGGAAATGAACTGACGAGTAGATAAGGCAATAGTCAAGTCAGAAAACTCTCGTCAAGCATTTTAATTTATCAATAGGAGCTGATGTCTATGCAGATTGACCTTACTGAAAAAACTTTGTCTCTGTTCGGTAATACAGAGGTGGGTGATTATGTTCGTTATCCTCGAGGCAGGCTGTGCTTGGTTGTTCCGCGCTTTATCACGCAGAATCGACTGTATGATGCCGTGATGCTTTCAAATGGTTTGCCTGTGTTTTTCGCGGCTGATGAAAAAGTCGAAGTCTTTATGAATGTAAAATTTAAGGAGTAATTTAATATGCAAGATTATTCTACGGTCGTCCTGTTCAAAGATAAAGAAGGCAATGTAGATTTTGGTTTACAGTTACCTGGTGAAGAAGCCGTTGTTTGCTTTTGCTGTGGTAGCGTCCTTGCTCTTGAAGATATTGAAATTCTATATGATTTTAACCATGTAGAGTGCCTTGAAGAAATCGTTGCGTCTGGTGGCTTTTATGACGAACTGCCTGACGAACTCAAACCGCTCTATACTGGTGCAAAGTAATTTTGACCCGCTTCGGCGGGTTTTTGTTTTATGTACGGTTAGTCATACCTAACTATTGTCCTAATCATTCCTTGTCCTAGATTTTGCCCTAGTGGGATTATTCAGGTTGAATTTGTCCTAGTCCTAAATATAAAAAATGGGTCACATTTAATGTGACCCACTGAATTAGTACACGCCCGCATAATCAAAAATTACAGGACGATTGTGCGCTACAAAGCCAATATTTCCGCCGTGCAAATCCGTGATATGATAATCTCGCATCCAATCCATCAGGCGGTGCATAAATTTCCAACCGTAATACTGTACACAGCGCCCAATCCATTCTTCTTCTGTTTCATGGTAAGGCATTTCATTGATGTAGCGTTTAATTTTGCGTTTGCAATAACCTTGACGCTCTAAGGCTCTTGCCACCACATTAAAAGTGTTTGTATATTCATCGGTGTCATAATCGTACACCAATTCGCCACATTTAGGCTGAATGTAAAAAGTAACGCCGCGCGGTGAGGTGTACCATTTTTCGATGGTCAAAAGAATCCGCTCAACTTCATATTCACGCGCGATTTGAAAACGCTGGTATTCTTCTTCACAACCATTAGTGGTAGAGTTAATATCAAGTTTGATTGCAAAGTCATCGAACACAAAAGCAACGCGCGTCATGCCGCTGTAAACTTCAAGCTCCCATTCTTTGGCAAAATTGATTGCCCACCTATAGCGTTTGTCTTTGTCCCGAGGGCAAGTATTGAGAGCCAAGAAAAAGTTGATAGGAAAATCGGTTTCAAATTTAAGTTTTGTGATTTTCATTGCGTACCTCGCTTTCTTTATTATTAGTATACCACAGCCGCAATCAAAAGTCAAGCATTTTTTTAATTCGGTAAAGAATTTAATCTTATAACAATTTGGTCTTTATCACAACTATAATAATAATAAGTATTGGTATGATTACTGGTTGCACCCTTAAATTCCCATAATTCGCCACATTGAGGGCAGACCCCATTATTCCACTGTTCCATATCTATATTTCTGTCAGCAACGAGCGCCGCGGTTATTGCACCACTAACTAAAATAGAAGTTATAATACCGACTACCCATTTTTTAGCTTTTGATTTTGTATTCTCCATAAGAGAAACAACCATCAAACCGAAAAATGCGCCAACAGATAAAAACAAAATCACAGAAGCAATAATATAAATAATCATTAAGAACCCTTCCTTTCTTTTCTTTTATTATATCAGATATATGAGACTTTGTCTATTGGTATTTTGCACAAAGATTCTCAATAGAAACTGTGCAAAATGATAGTTAGTCATTCCTAACTTGTCCTAATCTTCCTTTGTCCTAGACTTGCCCTAGTCAAATAATTTACTCGTATTTGTCCTAGTCAAAGATAAAAAAGAAAGAGGGCATTTCTGCCCTCTCCTTATCACTCGGCCTTTTCGGCGTCACGAGCCGCCTTTTCTGCGGCACGCTTGGCACGGCGGTCAGCGTCAGCCCTGACCTTGGCATCGTGCTTTGCTTTGCGCTCTGCGGCCTTTGCAGCAGATTCCGCCAGTTCTGCCTGATACTTCTCGACAGCATCGTCAAGGTCGAACGCGGCAACCTTTTCGGTGGCGATGGGGTTCGCGGCAGTCACCGCAATCTTGGTGTAAGTCTGGTTGCCCTCATAGTCAATAGAGGGGATAGCCCACAGACCAGAGCCAATCTGAACTGCGCCGAGGGCTTCCAGATTCAGCTTTGCAAGGGTGTCAGCCTTGATAGCGGAGAGCAGGTCGGACTTCTTCATAGTAGTAGCCATAAGATACCTCTTTCTCTTGCAGTCAGTCGCAAGTCACTTTGTTTTCTGTTCCTCTTGGAACATCTTTATTATAGCAGATTTGGTTTTGTTTGTCAAGCCCTTTTTTGAATTTCTTTTGAAATTTTTTATGAGGTCTTAACTCTCTCTGTCCCTCACTGCTCTTATAGTATAACATACTTTTATATAAATGTCAATAGAAAAACGGAAAAATCTTTTTAAAAAAATTTGAAAATAGGGGTTGACTTTTTGCGTGAAATACAGTATAATAATAGTGTTCTCAGGAGCAAGAGAACCCATACAAAAACAGAAATGAAAGGTTGTATGCACACATGGGTAAAAAGAAATTGTATATGGTATTGGATACGGAAACGGCAACTCTGCCGTTCGTCAAAGATTTTGACGAGAGTACGCGGAAAGATATTGCGATTGCAAAGCCGCTGGTCTATGACCTTGGGTGGATTATCGTTGACCGCAAGGGCAATGTCTACGACAAGCGCAACTATCTGATTCAAGAAACATTTTTCGTGCCTAATATCTTTAACACCGCTTATTATAAGGATAAGCGGCCTAAATATATGGAACTGTTGGCACAGGGCAAGATTGAGACAAAGTGCTGGAATGACGCAATGACAGAAATGATTAAAGCAATGCGTGATTGTTATGCCGTTTGTGCATATAACGCCGCTTTTGATTTTAAGAAAGCAATTCCTTTTACTGAAAAGTATATCAAGGCACTGTATTCTTCCGACTATAACAAGTGGGAGCAGGGGCAGAAATGGCATGTTCAAAAAATTGCCAACGGCGAACGCAAGAGCGGCACGAATCCGCGCTACTTGAAGCCTATTTTTGAAATCCGTGGTGAACAATTCCCGATTGTTGACCTGTGGGCGTTGGCTTGTGATTTTAACCGTAAGCTGATTAACATTGACAAGTATCGAAAATTCTGCCTTGAGCGCGAATACTGGACGGCGTCCTGCGTCTATTTTAAGACTAGCGCGGAAACTGCTTTTCAGTATTTGATGAATAAATACGACTTCATCGAAGCGCACACCGCGCTGGATGATGCCGAAATTGAAAGTCAAATTTTGGTTAAGGCGTTGAGCAAGGGCAAAGTTGACCCTGTGATGGGCGCTTTTCCTTTCCGTGATTTAGGCACAACAGTAGATTTTATTGTCGCACATGACGATGGGAAAAGTGCTGAATCTCTTTATAACGCGCTCGAAGCGTATTATGAAGGAATTAAACAGGGTACACCGTATGCAGGAAAAATTTACTCGATGCTTGAAAAATTGAACAATTATCTTTACTGATGAATTAAGGGGCAGTTTAACTGCTCCTTTCTTTTTTGATTCATAGTTAGTTATGCCTAACCATCCGACTAGGACAAGTCTAGGACAAAAGGAAGAATTAGGACAAATAGTTAGTCATAACTAACCGATTTTAAAAAGAAATTTTAAAAAATGCTTGACAAACTCTACCACCTATGATATAATAAAGATACTCCAAAGGGGTACAGAACAAGGCGCTCACAGCCAAGAGTGAGAGAAAGAGGTATACTTATGATGAAGCAGTTTGAGATTATGGAAGCCGCCCGCCAGCAGATTATCGCCCAGCTGAAACTGGCAGACCTGCCGTATCAGGTCGATGGTGCAGAGTTTGGTGTGTATGTCACCGTTAAGGATGGCGATACTGAAATTGATGTGCCGATGACCATTAAGGCCGCCGCACACCGCTATGCGGACACTGAAAAGGCAAAGGCTTATGACCTTGCCGCCGCCGCAGAGGAGTATGACTTCACTGTTAAAGCGCGTGAGGACGCAAAGCAGGCACGCCTTGCTGAAAAGGCGCGTAAGGACGCCGAAAAGGCACGCGCAAAAGCCCAGCGTGACGCGGTGAAAGCCGCCAAGAAGGCCAAGCGTGAAACCGCAAAGACTGACGCCGAGGGTGATTCTGTCGAGCAGTAATGAATTGGGGCAAGATTTTCTTGCCCCTTTTCTTGTGTCAACTTTGTTAAAAATTTAACAAAGTTGACTAGGACAATTATTCAAAATGAAGCACTAGGGCAATTCTATACCAAAAGCAAAATAAATATTAAATTTGTTTAATTTTACTATTGACTTTTAAAAGTAAGCGTGATATAATTATATTAAAGAAAGGAGAGATAGAAATGAAAATTAGAGTTGAAAATACAGATACGCCACTGATGAAAAATTGCTATATCGACACAGAAATTTTTTCAATCTCTGGATTCTATGGCTTGTCTGATATTGAAATTCAGCACACCGTAAATGGCGATTCTAGCAGGCTTTGGTTGAGTCGAGAAGAATTTAATGAACTTTACGATATGATGACCGAAATGAAGAAGCAGATGGAGGATTGATTCTGTGTATTTTGAAGTAATCGGTAATCCTTATGAAGGTACTTTGCAAATCGGAGACCCTATCAAGAATCATATCGTAGATTATTGCGATTATGACACTACACGGCGCGACGATGACGCCATTAAAGAATTTGTTCTTTCAGCAGTGCGCGACTATCTGGACGATATATGTCAAGAATTGAGTCGCTCAAAATAAAAAATTTTTTTAAAACCCTTGACAAATAGAATCAAATCTGGTATAATAAAGATGCTCTCAAAGAGAGAACAAAACTTAACACAGAGCGCCTACTGCCGAAAGTGTAGGAGAAAGAGGTTCACTATGGCTACCACTATGAAGAAGTCCGAGATTCTGTCCACCGCTAAGTCCAACATCATCAGCGCGATTTTGCCCGAGGATGCGCGTCAGATTGGTGCATCGACTTTTGCTCTGCCCACTGAGGTTGACGGCGTGACCTGCTGGGTGAAGATTGCGTTTACTTGCGCAAATCCTATTGCCACCGATAAAGTTCCTGCGTTCGACATTGAACAGGCTTGCGGTGATTGGGAATTTGAGCGCGAAGAAAAGGAGCGCGTGGCCGCTGAAAAGGCCGTTGAAAAGGAGCGTAAGGCTCAGGAGCGTGCCGCCAAGAAGAAGGCTTGATAGAATTGAGGGTGAAGTGATTCACCCTCTTTTCTTTTGACTCGAAGTTAGTTATGCCTAACTGCCCGGGCGAGACATTGTTAAATAAATAATTATCATTGACAAAATCAATAGAGAGTGGTATAATAATTATAATGAAAGAAAGAGAGGTAATAGAAATGTGGATTGATGAATATGGCAACAAGTATGAGACCGAAGAAGAAATTCGGGAGGCTTGTTGTGATGATATTAAGTCGGAAGATATATTAGAATCTATTCTTGAGTACAATTCAGCAGATTCTATTCTTGACGCTCTTTGTGGTAGTTTTCAAGGGCACATAATGTTTTATAGCGCGCTTGATGATTGTGTTGAGTTGGCTTTTAAGCAATGCCATGAAATTGTAGAAAAAGAAGGAAAGGAGTAATTTTCTTTTTTTACGAATAAGCTTGACAATCAATAGAAACTGTGGTATAATAATGATAGAAAATGAAAGGAGAAATAAACATGACTAAGTGGATAAATAACGATGGTGAAATTTTTGAAGATGAGGATGCCGCCCGTGATCGTTGTTATGACATGATTGAAGAGGACGATATTGTTGAGGTCATAAAAGACAGCTATATTGAATCCTATTGGAAACTCTTTATGGATGCTTTGTTAGCTCATGATGTTTGGGAATATCAAAAGTTGCAAGACGAAATCCTTGATAAAGTTTGGGATGATTGCGGCTTTACTGAAATTGAAGAAGAGAATGAAGAAGATGGAGAATGAAGAAGATGGAGAATGAAGTAAAATGCCCATGGTGTGGCAGTACAAATACAAATCTTGATTCTATTGAAGATTCTTTCTTTGAAGGCTCTTCTGGGCAAGTAATATGGAACGCTCGTTGCGATACTTGCAGAAAGAAATTTTTCCAATATGACAATTTTACTTTGAGTAGTAGCTACGCAGAGAAAAAAGATGATTAAATTTCAAGATAGGGCTTGACAAGTCCTATCTTTTGTGTTATAATAAAAGGGAGAAAGAGAGCCCTATGGTTAGTCATGACTAACTCATTAGGACAAAAGGAAAAGATTAGGACAACTTGCCCTAGTCATATTCTACAAAAATTTTTCTCAAATTTCAATCTTTTTAGGCATTTTGTATACTCATCTTTTAGCCTATTTCTCGCGGCTTGTCCTAGTCAATTTGTCAACTAATCGCCTGTTGTCCTAGTCAACTTGCTACATTGTGAAATTTTTAACAAACGGCTTCTTTTAAAATGCACGCTCTTCCACAATATCATTATACTATACTTTTGTAAATATGTCAAGCATTTTTTCAAGTAAAATAAAACTTTTTTCTTGAATATTTATACAAAAATTCAATTTTCCAGTTATTTCCAGCAATTTTTCGCGTCTTATCGTTACTTTTTAGCACAAACTTTGTTAAATTTTTAACAATCGGGCGCGCAAAATGAATAAAAATACACAAAATTTGTACCTAAATTGTAACTTTTCAAGCCAAAAATAACGCTGGTATGTCGAATTATTGACTCAAGAGCAAATGTATGGTATAATATTTATAGAAAATGAGAAAAGGACATAGGAACAACGAAAAATAAACCGCGTTCCAGCGTTGAAAAAATCGGCGTAGCTACGCCAAATAAAAGGTGCGTAGTATCGTCAAATCGGTTTGCCACTCATTTTCTACTTGATTGGTAGGGTTTTGAGAGCGAAGGCGCTCAAAATTCGGGAGTTTTAAGCTCCAAAAGCTAGTCAAAGTCAAGAGTTTTTAATCAAATGATCAACTCAAAAGTTCAAATCAAATTTAAAATGATGTAACTCAATTAGAATCTCGGCTGATTGAGTTTACATAAATGGCCTGCAAAAGATCGAGTAGTACCTCAAAAGGATGTGCGGATGATTCTGCGCATCTTTTTTTATTTGCGCCGAACTCAAAAACTTGACTTTTACTCAAGAGTATGATATAATAAGCAAAAAAAACTTTTTTAAACCCGCACCAAATATTGACAAAAGCGCAACTTTGTGGTATAATATAATTATAAAGAAGATAAAAGGAGAATCGAAAATGAAGGTTTCACGCGACGAAATTTGCAACGGCTGTACTAGTCTTCAGTTCGGAACAAAAAAATGTCTCAAATTCAATACAGTTTTGAACACTTTTACCAATAGCGAAGGCTACATTTCTGTTTTTCCATGCGCGATTTGTGGCAGAAATGACTATACTCCGCGCGCGAAGAAAGGAAAAACTAATGGAAAATAAGATGAATCAGCAGCAAAAACTCAAAGCCGCCAAGGATTTGACAAAGGAACGATGTAAAGATTTTGTCAGCGATTGCATTCAGATTGACGATTACAAATGGGCTTCTCTTGAAGAAGTCAACGGAGAGGAAATTTGGGTTGTCTTTTCGCTCACTGCCAAAAAGAACTTCGACATTGATGATGCGGTTGAAGATTGGAATGATAAGCTAAAAATGCGTTCCGCGCAATAATTATGATCCGGAGCCACGGGATTCGTGGCTCTTTTTTTTATATTTTTTTATTGAGCTGGATACTTGACTTTTGTCGGAAGTCGCGGACTAGCATCTCAAACCAAATTCCAACCCATCCCAACCAACTCCCCTACCAAAAATTTTAGGTGGCCAAGTTTTACCTTTCGGCCCATTAAAAATCATTATATAATTAGCCGGAGCCACGGGATGGGTGGTAGTGGCGTTGGGTTTCTCCGTTGGTGGTCGGGTGGGAGTTTCCCTCCTCTCTCTTTTTTCTTCTCTCTCCCTCTCCCTTATCTCACTCCTCTTCTCCTTCTTCCTTTTCTCTTTTTTCTCTCTATTTAATTTCTTAATTTCAATCCCTCTCCCTCTAAGCGTTATTTTTTTCTGATTTTTGGATTTTGGATGATTTTGATTTCCTCCTTTTAGCCCGAATTGTACCCCTCTCCCTCTCATTTTATTTTCATTTTTCATTTTCTCTATTTTCATCCCTCTCCCTTTTATCCCATTTTCCTCTCCCTCTTT
>ENA-UEPL01002899-UEPL01002899.1-human-gut-metagenome-genome-assembly--contig:-NODE-2899-length-10614-cov-10.651609_pt1 | contig 10614 bp, 9 predicted proteins | sample MGYA00242896_ERZ507908 | MGnify/ENA primary metagenome ERZ507908 (study PRJEB26167, sample SAMN06115518) | human gut metagenome | host: Homo sapiens | place: China:Chongqing | collected 2015-08-20...
CCGACAAGTGAAGACAGTACAATCGCTAAATTTATCGAAAAGAAAGGTGAAGGTATCCACCACATTGCATTTGCTGTTCCCGACGTACAGGCAGCATTGGACGAAGCCGAATCAAAAGGTGTCAAGCTGATCGACAAAGCTCCTCGTGGAGGTGCATAAGGCTTGAACATTGCATTACTTCACCCGAAATCGACATGCAGCGTTCTGACCGAACTTTGCATGCCGGGAAAATAAGAAACAATTGACAATTGAGAATTGACAATTATTTGATGCTATTCAATTGTCAATTCTCAATCGTTAATTGCCAATTAAATAAGTTCATTTCTAACAACAAATCTATAGTACAATGAGTAACCAACTTGAAAAAGTAAAGGAGCTTATCGCCCTTCGCGAAACAGCTCGTTTAGGTGGTGGAGAAAAAAGAATCGAATCTCAGCACAAAAAAGGTAAATACACCGCACGCGAACGTATTGCCATGTTGCTGGATGAGGGAAGTTTTGAAGAATTCGATATGTTCGTACAACATCGTTGTACAAACTTCGGTATTGAAAAAACTAAGTATTTGGGCGACGGTATCGTAACAGGTTACGGAACGATCGACGGACGTCTGGTATATATTTATGCTCAGGATTTCACCGTATTCGGCGGTGCTTTATCCGAAGCATTGGCCATGAAGATCTGTAAAGTAATGGATCAGGCGATGAAGATGGGTGCTCCCGTTATCGGCTTGAACGACTCGGGTGGTGCACGTATCCAGGAAGGTGTCAACGCCTTGGCCGGTTATGCAGAAATCTTCCAACGTAACATCTTGGCTTCCGGGGTTATTCCTCAGATTTCCGGTATCTTCGGTCCATGTGCCGGCGGTGCGGTTTACTCTCCTGCCCTGACAGACTTCAATATCATGACCCGCGGAACAAGTTACATGTTCCTGACTGGTCCGAAAGTAGTAAAAACAGTTACAGGCGAAGATGTTACACAGGAACAATTAGGTGGCGCAAGCGTACATACGACCAAATCCGGTGTGGCCCACTTCGCAGTCGATACGGAAGAAGACGGTTTACAGTTGATCCGCAAATTGATCAGCTTCCTGCCGCAGAACAACCTGGAAGAAACTCCTCTGATCGAATGTAAAGACCCGATCGACCGTCTGGATGACAACCTGAACGACATCATCCCTGACAATCCTAACCAGGCTTACGATATGTATGAAGTTATCGGAACCATCATCGATAACGGCGAATTTCTGGAAGTACATGCCGACTATGCCAAGAACATTATCGTCGGTTTCGCCCGTTTTAACGGCCAGACTGTCGGTATCGTAGCCAACCAGCCGAAAGTAATGGCAGGCTGTCTGGACAGCAACGCCTCCCGCAAGGCAGGCCGTTTCGTCCGTTTCTGTGATGCTTTCAACATTCCTTTGGTTACATTGGTTGACGTACCGGGATTCTTACCGGGTACAGGCCAGGAATACAACGGCGTTATCCTGCACGGAGCCAAATTGCTTTACGCTTACGGCGAAGCCACAGTGCCTAAAGTAACTGTAACATTGCGTAAATCTTACGGTGGAGCCTATTGTGTGATGAGCTCCAAACATCTGCGTGGCGATATGAACTACGCATGGCCGACAGCCGAAATCGCAGTTATGGGCCCAAGCGGAGCTGTAGAAGTGATCTTTGCAAAAGAAGTGGCTGCCTCGGAAGATCCGAAAGCTTGCGCTGCAGAAAAAGAAGCCGAATACAAAAAAGCATTTGCAAACCCATACAATGCAGCTCAATATGGCTATATCGACGATGTTATCGAACCTCGTAACACTCGTTTCCGTATTATTCGTGCTTTACAACAATTGCAGACCAAGAAGTTAAGCAATCCTGCCAAGAAACATGACAATCTGCCTCTATAATTCTTAAAACAGGAAATGAATATGATTAATAAGAAAATAGGGGTATTGCTGCTGTTCGCGTTGCTCGTTTCATTCGGGGCAAAAGCACAGCGTGCAACCTCCATGCGAATAAATGAAGTGCTGGTCATCAACGAAGATAACTTTGTTGATGATTACGGCAAACGCCATGCCTGGATCGAATTGTTCAACAATTCGGCCGGTTCGGTCAATATCGCCGGTTGCTACTTGACTAATGACAAGAGCAACCCGAAAAAGTATCCGATTCCGAAGGGCGACGTTCTAACAGTAATTCCTCCTCGCCAGCACACTTTGTTCTGGGCAGACGGAGAACCGGATCGGGGAACATTCCATGTCAATTTCACGCTCGACCCATCAAAAGAAAATTACATTGCGTTATACGATGCAGACGGTAAAACTCTGATCGATGAGATCGTTATCCCTGCTTCACAAAAAGCAGACGTCAGCTATGGTAGAACTTTAGACGGACAAGGTGAATGGACTGCTCTGACAAAAGTTACACCCAGCACCAATAACGTAACATTGGATTCTAACGAGAAAATCGAAAACTTTAAAGAAAATGATTCTTGGGGTATCGGTATGACCCTGACTGCCATGGCAGTTGTGTTCTCCGGATTATTCCTGTTGTTCATCATCTTTAAACAAATCGGAAAGCTCTCGATCGCGGCCAGCAAACGCAATGCACAGAAAGCGGCCGGAGCGGCTGTTATTGCAGACAATGCAGGTCAGGAATCCGGGGAAATCTTTGCGGCTATCGGTGCGGCTCTATACGAAATGAGCGACGACAACCACGACATCGAACATACGGTTCTGACGATCCGCAAGGTTCAAAGATCTTATTCTCCGTGGAGTTCCAAGATTTACGGTCTGCGTGAAGTTCCCAAAAAGTAATTATCCCTAAAAACAAACAAGAATGAAAAGTTTTAAATATACTATTAACGGTAACGTATATAAAGTACATATCAGCTCGGTAGTGGATGACATCGCTGAAGTAGAAGTAAACGGTACTCCCTATCAGGTAAAAATGGAGAAACCGGCAAAAAAACAGATGGTTACACTGAAACGCCCGGCTCAAGCTCCTACAACGGCAAGTGGCGAACCGGTTATTTCCCGTCCGGCAGCCTCAACCACCAAGGGCGCTGTCAAATCTCCGCTGCCAGGTGTAATCCTGCAGGTTAACTGTAAAGTCGGTGATACTGTCAAGAGAGGCCAGAATCTACTTGTCCTCGAAGCCATGAAGATGGAAAACAACATCAATGCCGACCGTGACGGCAAAATCATTGAAATAAAAGTAAACAAAGGGGATTCCGTACTGGAAGGTGCTGACCTCGTCGTAATAGGATAATATTATGTTAGGATCAGTATTATTACAGGCAGCGGGTACGGCTCATGAAAGCTTTCTCCAGTTCTTGGGAGAAAACTTGGAGTTGTTCCTCACTTATACAGGAGTCTACAACGCGACACCGGGTCACCTTATCATGATCCTTGTCGGTCTGTTGTTCATCTTCCTGGCTATTAAATATGAATTCGAGCCTATGCTCCTTATCCCTATCGGATTCGGTATCCTGATCGGTAACATTCCGTTCAAAGATGCAGGATTGCAGGTGGGTATTTACGAACAAGGTTCTGTGCTGAACATCCTCTACCAGGGTGTAACCTCCGGATGGTATCCGCCGTTGATCTTCCTCGGTATCGGGGCCATGACCGATTTCTCCGCATTGATCTCCAATCCTAAACTGATGTTGATCGGTGCAGCGGCTCAGTTCGGTATTTTCGGAGCATATATCATCGCTCTTCAAATGGGATTTGAACCGAACCAGGCCGGTGCAATCGGTATCATCGGTGGTGCCGACGGCCCGACAGCAATCTTCCTTTCTTCCAAGTTAGCTCCGAACTTGATGGGTGCTATTGCAGTATCAGCATACTCTTATATGGCGCTGGTTCCTATTATCCAGCCTCCGTTCATGCGCCTGCTGACGACTCAGAAAGAACGTCTGATCCGTATGAAACCGCCGAGAGCCGTTTCTTCCACGGAAAAGATCGTATTCCCGATCGTAGGCCTGTTGCTGACTTGCTTCCTTGTTCCTTCCGGTCTGCCTCTGTTGGGTATGCTGTTCTTCGGAAATTTGTTGAAAGAAAGTGGTGTAACACGTCGTTTGGCTGAAACAGCCCGTGGTCCGCTGATTGATACGATCACGATCCTGTTAGGTATTACGGTAGGTGCTTCTACTCAAGCAACCCAGTTCCTGACATTGAACTCCATCAAGATCTTCGGTTTGGGAGCGTTGTCATTCGTGATCGCAACTTGTGCAGGTATCCTGTTCGTGAAGTTCTTCAACCTGTTCTTGAAAGAAGGCAATAAGATCAATCCGCTTATCGGTAACTCCGGTGTGTCTGCCGTGCCCGACTCTGCCCGTATCTCTCAGAACGTAGGTCTGGAATATGATCCGACCAACTACCTGTTGATGCACGCCATGGGTCCGAACGTAGCAGGTGTAATCGGTTCTGCCGTAGCAGCCGGTATCCTGTTGGGATTCTTAGGATAATTCACTTATTCTACATAAAAAGGAGCTGAACTCCAAGTCATCTCCAAATATAAAAACTTACCCAAGTTTACGGACTTTAACGTATTCTTGGGTAAGTTTGTATATGCGCACAACGATTCATCAGAAGTATATTAATGGCTGTATCATAAAAAACTATTTACGACACAGCCTTCCTTTTTATATCCGACCTTATCAGATATTTTGTTCGACGGTCATCGGATCTGTCTCTGGATTTGCCTCCTGTTCCAATGTTGTCCCCAAAAACAACCAAATCATTAACAGGATAATCGCGATCACCACACCAAAGACCAGCAGTACATTCGTATTCTTTCGTCTCATGTCTATTCTTCAATATTGATTTGAAGATTAAACAAGACACCCCCTTTTTTGGTTTAACCGTTCCTTACTTTTGTTCTTTATTTAACTGAGTAAATATTTTAGAAAGAATGTTTTTTCTTCACTTACAAACATAGTTGGAAATAGACGATCCAACTATCATACCATCATAATTGGCAATAACCCACTATATATCAACACAAAACAGCCATGACAGTTCGCAAAACAACTGTCATGGCTACTATCATACCATCATACATAAAATTAGTCAATCAATTATATATCAACCATCTACCTCTTCCACATAATAACAAGTCCCCCTCATCGTCCGCTTATTCGGCACGCTATTCCGCTTTAAAAGCTTACCGAAATTAAGGATCATCGTTTTTGTAATGTTAAAACCGGGTTGTTTCTCCGCGATCATATCCAGTATCTCGGACGCCAGAAGCGGCTTTGCCTCTTCAATATCCTCCGCGATCTTGAAATAACGCAGGAACAGTTGCTCTTCAGCCGGCTGCTGCTGGAAATCCCTGTTGTTTTCAGTGATCAGCGCCTCTTCCTCCGGAGTAAACCAAAAACGTTCTCCACGCCTCAACAATTCTTTCGCTTCCGCATACAACTGATCATAATCGATCGGCTGGGCATAATCGATCCGCCCCTTCACCTCCACGCAAATGAAACGGCGGCTACCGGTCGGATCCGTCAGCAAATCATAATTGTTGCTGGTCGCGATAAACGTGGCATAGCGACGCAAGTTACGGCTCGCGCTCTGATAAGGCAAACGAGTGTTCACAACCGCTTTTTGCAGGATATGCTTCAAAAAACTTTGATGAGAACTTTTCACTGAATCAAATTCATCGATATTAATCAACGCATACCGGTGCAAAGCCAACTCCGCCCCACGGCGATTGCCGAAATCGATACTGTCCGTATAATAAGGACGCAACACTGGTGGCAACAAATTCAAGCAAAACGTGGACTTCCCACACCCTTGGCCACCGACCAACAGAGGTGTCGTACTATTCCTGTGTTCCGAATCCAGTTCCATCCAATGTGCCACCATGCTTAGGAACCAGCGGTAAAACAAATCTCCCCATACCGGATTGTCACAAGGGACACGCCCGGCTAATGCCCTGATGCGTTCTTTTCCGTCCCAAGCCGGAAGATTCCCAAGAAAATGGTCGATAGGATGATATATCGGAACACGATCGGAATTGACATACCGGTCGATATCCTTGTCCCATACATTCAACCCTTCCTGCTGGGCTTCCAGGCAAATGGAATTCCGAACTTTCGTCGTATAAGGCTTGTAAACGAACTGTATCATCGAACGGTCCAAATATTCCACTCCACCGCTCATCTCATTCGTCCGGAAGAAATAACGCCGGTTCATAAACTCGTCCAACCGCAACACCAACGACATGGATGGCGGGACGGAAGAGAGCGGCTCCGCACGGTTTGAAACATTCTCCAACGTATATGCCGTACGGAAAGCCATACGGACGTCTATCTTATATTTTTTCAAAGCCTCATAGCGCAATGTCCAGCCCACCGCCTCTTCCTCCGGTATTCCAAGCCGGCAGCAAGCTTGCGCCAAGTCGATGAACAGCAGTTGGATATCATCTTCCGGGCTTTCTGAAAACCGACGCGTCATCTCCATCAGGATGACACTGAACAGCGTGGCGATCTGCCCGTTCCGATCCGCTCCCGGAGCCATCATCTCCAACGGATCCCGAACCGGAGAAGGCACGATCTTCAAGTCACCCCCGTCCGGCATCTGCAAAGGTTGCTCGATCCGGATCGCCACCGCATCCGGATTGTAATAGGCGTCCGGATCCACACTCATCCGGCACCCCCGCGACAGGAACGGTTCTTTCAACGATATAATGCTGCCCAACTGCGGCTGGTAATGCCGTACCGCCAGCTGATAAGCCGCAGCATGAAACATACGGGCCTGCTCCTCTTTTTTCGGCAGCGAGCCGTCGGGCAGCACAAAAGGAACCACGATCTTGACCGAACGCCCGCTCAGCCCGACGAACGCCAGCAAGGTCTGCGGCAGGGCGGCAGCTTCACGGCGGACGGCCTCCGCCTCACTCTGGCTTTCCAAGCCGTTCACTTCCAACAAGACATACCCGTTATAGCGCCTCAACTGTATTCCATCGCCATTCTTCTTGAACGTCGAGCCAAAAGCCAGAACCGGTAGTTTTCCGGACAAATCCGTGGTTCGTGCCAAAAACGCCATATTCAATTTTCGACGAACCGACAGTATCGCTTCCGCATCTTTGCCGTTTTTCAGCAACCCGACAATATATTCCATATCACGCGAGTGCATCCGCAACACGCCTTTTTTATGCCTGTAATATGTGATTTGCATTACCAAGGATTTCTTTCGAATTTGACAAATTTCATGCTCTTTCTCACACAGGGAGCCATCCTGAAACAGACACGACGCGCCTTCACCCGATGGGGAGTACATTTTTTCGGATCTTCGAAGCCTTCGCTCCCTGCCGAAAGATAAAAATCACCCAACCCGTCCAACTCCACGGAATAGCCGTCTTTCAACAATTCAAGAATCATCCCTCCGATCTCGCAAACCGAAGCGAACACATCACCTATAACTTTTATTTCCCAATAATAAAAATTTATGCAGAACCATACTCCTGTCAGTTCAAACAAAACTATCCAAAATATCTTCTTTCTGTTCTGAATCTGTATTTTCTCCAGTTCCTTATACTTTCGAAGATTATACTCTAAAGTATACGCCAAATCATAATCAGGCAGATTTGTATGTGCAATCATTCCCTCTTCCGTAATAATAGTGGCCCGATTCACTCTATAGTCATGTAACATGACAGCCACACTTACACACAACATAATTCCACCAAGCCAAAGCATGTTTTGATACTTTTTGCAATCTACTTCCTGTATACATATGCCCTTTTTCAAGCTGCTAAGTGAAAAATCCGGCACCTGTTCATACCATTCCATAGAAACATCTTTTTCTGGCAACACTTTACCAATTAAATCAACCTTTCCCTCTAACTGTTCTTCCAGATTCTTATCGTATACATTTACTCTCACATAAGTATTATCCATGTATGGAATATTGTATACATAGTAATCTCCGAAAAATGTCACCTCTACCTCACACTGTCCTGAAGAAACGTCTGAATTGTATTCATCAAGCGGTTTGGACAGATAATCCATTAATTGGAACTTGACATACTCGCCCGGATGCAAAGCTGACTTTTCATAATCCGTGGCATTATCATATTTGAATAATGAAATTCCATTTATCGCAAGTATTATAATACTTATGATTACAAAAATCCCTGCACAAATTGTCCGATAAGATATTGATATGTTTCTTTTCATTGAACATTCCCATAGAATCCTTACTATAAATTTCCATAATGTGAATTAATTATATGATTATGTAATTTTCCCTCACATGCCACCTTAGCACTGGCTTTACTTATTAAAAATGGCCAGTACGTTGCTTTAAATATTTTACCACAATAATTACATTTTGCAGAATATGTCGCAAATTCAAATATATAAAAATACACCAGTTTTATTGTTCATGTATATTCCTCATAATTATCCTTTGATTGTAATGACATCAAACATAAAATTTGATGCCATTACTTTTGTGCATCACCACCCAATTACCAATTAACCAAAAATTCTGTAAATATCGGTACCTACTGCATATCCTATATTGTATATTATAACTCCTATTATACCTATACTTAATATATTTCCATAAGTTTTATGTTTTTTAACTAAAAACAGAAATGTTTATATCGAGTTTTTAACGAAAACACAAAATGTTTGTTATTTCATTTCTTAAATGCGTTATTTTCCGGTTTATTCGCTCTTTTGTGTCAGGCACCAATGTATCCACTGGTAAGAGGTTAGGAATTGCCCCTACTACTCTTCACATATATGAAACGCTGGTTCCATTCTTTCTATTTCGCCACGGCTGATGCCATTTTTTTTTGCAAGCTCCCGCCAATTATTTCTTACAACAGATTTTATCATGTCGATTTCTTTTTTAGCCTGATTCTTCTTCAATCCATAATATGGTGCTGACTCAATCGCCAAATCAAAATCAATCCCCGAGTCATACTCATCAACATTAAGTGATAAATACTCACCATAAATATCCGGATTCACATCATACAGTGGTGAAAGTTCCCATCCGTCATTTGATAATATAAATCCATGATTTCTAAAATGATCATCAGTATTGGATACTGCCATGCTAAATACTATTCGTTTCCATAGTTCCTGTACATCATCCCTTGGCTTTGCTCCATTAGCTTTCAAAAATGAAACTATCTCCAGATAACTGCTTCCATCTGTTGCATTTGCACCATCTTTCTTTCCCAACATTGTCATCGCAGATGAAAAATGAATTCTCTGCTGTCCATCTCTATCAAAACGCTTGACTAAAAATGTTGTTCCGAGTTTAGAAAATTTAATAGCTTTTGCCTCTGGTACATTCAGTCCACATAATGCACCCAGATTATGAACAACCATTTCCCATGCCCCTGAATTAAAATCATCATGTTTCGACGGAAATTTTGCAATCCACAATGAGCCATCCGGGGCCATAACAGATGCTTTTGGTCTGGCTCCTCCCAATGAAGATCCCGGTGCAAGCAATTGTTTTAACCATTTTTCATCAAGCCCCTCATTATCATTCTCAAATGCGATTGATGCCTGTTCCAACTTTCTTAAGGATGTCCATGGTGGTGTTGCAAATTCCTTATCATTTGAAAGGAATTCACCATCTAAATCTAATTTAAATCGTAAACCACCCATTCTAGCCTCATCATATACACTCAAAAGATAATCACTTTCTAATAGTTTTCGTGGTTTCACCTCAGCTTTCTTCGCTTGAAGTTCTTCCCTACGCTTCATTAATCTTCGCCCCCATCTGTCCGGACAGGAATCAGCAAATATCCCAAAGATATTCTTATCATCATTTATATATTGCCTTCCTCTATATAATTGCAAATCAGGATCTAATACCATATATCCCTGTTCAATCCACCCTTGCTCATATTCAAAAGAATAAAATTCTTTTCCTCTTGTCTGCGATACATAAATCGTCCCAATCAATTCGTTTTTAAAAGACAGAAAATCAGCAAATACATATATCTTTTTTTCTCTATCCATATTTACTATTCCTTCCTGATACGCTTTCTAACCGGCAAATCCAAATCCTGTAGTTTACGTCCAAGCTCATCATCCTTAGCAACCAGTAATAAATCCTTATCCATATAGTTAAGTGCATGTAGCACTGCTGCATAGCATCCTATTGCCACAGATGATGCACCTTTTTCTATAGAAACCAATGTAGCTCTGCTTATTCCAGCTCTCTCTGCTATCAACTCAGCCGGAAGCTTTCTCCGTAATCTTGCATATTTTATTTGTAATCCCATCTGTTCTAGTATCTGTTCCGTTTCCGGTAATAATACAATTGATTTTTTAGGCATACTTTTTCTCCTTATGTAAATAATATTATACATCATCTTATATTTTGTCAATTTTTATTTACTTTAATTTTGTTTTTCTCACTCTTTATGCTAATATCTTTGTTATATCATTAGCATCAACATTATTTTATTCTCGTCAAATATAATACATTTATTAAAAAAGGTTCATCTTGTTAATCAAGATGAACCAAACTTTTAAAAATTCTTATGCCCTATCTTTTATTTTTTTCGCTAACTTGAAAAAGTAAATTCCAGTGCAGAAGTAAATTCCACACTCATTTAAAAGTTCTTGATTTTCTAAGAGTTT
>ENA-UEPL01002901-UEPL01002901.1-human-gut-metagenome-genome-assembly--contig:-NODE-2901-length-10612-cov-5.253346_pt1 | contig 10612 bp, 8 predicted proteins | sample MGYA00242896_ERZ507908 | MGnify/ENA primary metagenome ERZ507908 (study PRJEB26167, sample SAMN06115518) | human gut metagenome | host: Homo sapiens | place: China:Chongqing | collected 2015-08-20...
ATATAAAAACTTATTCGATCGAAAATGGAACAGGCGTAAGAGTGTCGCTGTTTGTATCCGGCTGCACCCATCATTGCAAGGGATGTTTCAATGAGGAAGCTTGGGATTTTTCTTATGGAAAACCATTTACAAAAGAGACGGAAGATGAGATTATCCACGATTTAGAGCCGGACTATATGGCAGGCATCACGCTGCTCGGTGGAGAGCCGATGGAACCTGTGAACCAGAGAGTGCTGGTAAATCTGTTAAAGCGCATCCGCAAAGAACTGCCGGATAAAACCGTCTGGATCTACACCGGATACCTCTATGAGGATCTTCTGCCGGGAGGAAGGGCGAACTGCGAAGTGACAGAGGAAATGTTATCTTACTGTGATATTCTGGTGGATGGACCATTTGTTCTGGAAAAGAAAAACATTTCATTAAAATTCCGTGGTTCCGAGAATCAGAGGATCATCCAGCTTTCAGCCACAAGGGATGCCGGTAAAGTGATTCTTGCGATGGAATAGCAAACTGTGATATGATGAACACTGGCAGAAAAATGAACAGAGAAATTCTGGTTTCAGAAATAAGGGGAGCAGAGAGATGAAAATTACGTGGAAGACATTTCTGGCGGTGTCTGCCTATTGGGCAGGCGTCTTTGGATGGTTTTATATAGGAGTCTGGCAGGTGTTGAAAAAACCGGTGCATTCCGTGATACTGGCACAGATTGCAGGACATCTTTCGATAGGACTTTTGATCGGCGCACTCATACAGGGATTTTTGTATCTGTCCCTGGCAGGTGGTATCTGGTGTGTCGGTTATATGATCAGTGAATATTTCAAAGAAAGCAAATAAGGATAAACAGATGATTTTACGAGTACCTTCTTATTATAAAACATTTCAGTGCATTGCAGATAAATGTGAACACAGTTGCTGCATTGGCTGGGAGATTGATATTGATGAGGATTCCTATGATTATTACATGGGGATTGAGGGAGCGTTTGGAGAGCGCCTGAAAGAGCAGACGGTGACAGAAGATGAGGAACACAGCTTTGTATTACGGAAACGAAGACGGTGTGGTAGATGATAAGGATAAGGATATTATCGGTAATCCCAATCCGGACTTTACTTATGGTATCCAGACCAGCCTTTCCTGGAAGTCGCTGACGCTGAAAGCTGCTTTCAACGGCGTACAAGGTCGTGATATATTGAACACCGGTAACCGTTACATAAACACACCGGGTATGAAGTCCAACAACATCACTTCTGAAGCTTATCAGGGAATGTGGACTGCCGAAAACCCCAGCAATCTCTTCCCCTCGGCCAACTTTGAGGTACAGAACATGGTGATGGATCGTTATGTAGAGGATGGAAGTTACTTCCGGTGTTCAGACATTACATTGAGCTATGTTTTGCCCAAGAGCCTGATTTCCAAAATCGGAATGAAAAACATGTCAGTATTCGCCAGTGTGAAGAATGCCTTCATCCTTACCGACTACAGCGGTTATGACCCTGAAGTGAACAGTTTTGCCTTCGACGGACTTCGTCCGGGCGTGGATATGAACTCTTATCCTACACCGCGTTCCTACATCTTCGGTTTGAACCTTACTTTTTAATTCCATTACACTAACAACTTAAATGACTGAATAATATGAAGAATTTTAAATATATTGCTTTTTCTTTCCTGCTTACCGGCAGTGCTGTTTTGACCGGTTGTTTGGATGAAGAGCCCCTTTATTCCCAAAATAATTTGGTGATTTTCAGCAGTGAGTCCAATGCCAGGCAAGCTCTCTTGGGATGCTACGGCTATATGGCTGCTCCCAACGGATATGGTCAGCAATGGCAGGAATTGCCTATCAGCGCTTCTGGCTTTGCTTGGACAAACCGTAATTCCGGTGAAGACCCTAATGTCAGTTTAAATGTATTGACTTCCAGTACACAAGTGGAGTATGCTTGGAACGGTATGTATAAAGTAATCGCTGAAGTCAATGCTTTCCTTGACTATTTGAACAAGAGTGAACTCTCGGATGATATCAAAAACAAGCTGGGGGCAGAAGCACGTTTCTTGCGTGGCGTTGCCTATTACAACTTGGTTTCCCATTTTGGTGACGTTCCCATGAGAACTTCAGCCTCTTCTTCCGATGGAATCGCTATGCCCCGTACGCCGAAAGAACAGGTGTTCGGATTGATTATCGATGATTTCAAGTCTGCTTTGGTGTTACCGGAAACACAAAATGATGGCTATGCCACAAGTCTGGCAGCCAAGGCTTATTTGGGCAAAGTGTATCATAAAATGGCTTGCTTGGACATTGATAAACAAACGAATCTGAACAATGCCAAAGCCATGTTTGATGAAGTGTACGGAAAATATCAACTTCAACCGAAATTTGGCGACTTGTTTGTAGACAATGTAAATGGAAGTAAAGAATCAATCTTCCAATTGAACTATAACGCAGAGTCCACTTTGGTATTCAATCGTGCTTGTAACCGTTTTGCTCCGGCTCACTCAAACAGTGGTATCGCATGGGGGACGTACAAGGCAACCAAAGCGCTTTACGACTGGATGCGTGCTACCTATCCCGGTGATCCCCGTTTGGAAATAAATTTCCTTACCAGCTGGCGCCAGCATAAGAATAATCAGGCTGATGATGTACCGCAAAAGGGCGACCAACCGTGTGCCAACGACTCTACTTACTCTTATCCGTACATCACATATAAGGTGAAAGGTGTCTATGTGATGAAAGACGGAAAACCAGTAATGGAAAACGGCATACCGCTACAGCAAGATTTTGTAGCAGAACTTCCTTATGCAGACATGGAAGACCCTTCGAATCCTTCTATAGCAAAATTTGCTGACTATACCAAGATGGCGGAGGCAATGAATCCTGATAAAAAGGTTCCTTTGACAGGTCAAGCTCTAAAAGACTCCACACGTTTGGCCCGTATTGGAGAAAGTGTACAAACAGATTATGCAGCTTCTGGCAAAGAACATGCTTCTCCCTATTTCGGAAAAATGTTCGATAAGAAAGCTACGGGTACACGCAGTCATAAAAATCTGATTGTATACCGTTATGCCGAAATGTTGCTTTTGATGGCCGATGTATATAATGAATTGGGGCAGAAAGACCGTGCTATTGATTTAGCTAATGAGGTACTGACACGTGCCCGACAATCATCTGCAGGGACTTCTGCTCAGCCGGCTGACTGGCCGAAGACTTTGACGCAGGATGAAGTGAGAGAGCATCTGTATTACGAGCGGATCTTTGAATTTGCAGGTGAGCCCAATATGTATGAAATGGTACGGTTGAAAGGTGTGGAACTCTTTAAAAAAGCCTTGGAAAAACACAATAATCATGAGATAACGAGAGCCTCGGTAGAAACGTATCAGGAAACAAAAAATAATAAGCAGGATCGTCTTTATAACGAAGCGGAAGGTGGAGCATTGACTCAGGACTTCTTGAAGAAGAATCTGCTATTGCCGATACCTTTGTCAGAAATCAATTATAACGAAGGTATTACGGTAGATGACAACAACTTTGGTTATTAATCTGTTTTTGCCTTAGTAGCAGTTTTGCAGATATTTGCTGGAGGCATAGAGTAGCTGTTCGCTCTGTGCCTCCTTTTATTTATTAAGCTAAGTCCGGGATGCACTCTCCATACTAATCAAAATAATATGAAAATAGCGATTATTGGAGTTTTTATAGTAAATATAGGGCTGTAATCTATATAAGAGCTTGCCATTTTTGCAGACGGAATTAATAATATAGTGTGTGTAATCCATAATTCGTAATCCTAATAAAATGAAAACAACACATGTACTTTTTTCAGTAGCAGGGGTGACTATTGTATCTTCCTCACTTTTTTCTTGCCAGCAAAAGCAGGAACAGAAATATAAGCCGTATAATATTGTGTACATCATGACCGATGACCATACGGCACAGATGATGAGTTGCTATGATCGTCGTTATGTTCATACTCCCAATTTAGACCGTATTGCGTCTGATGGAGTGCGATTTGCCAATAGTTTTGTGGCCAATTCGCTTAGCGGGCCTAGTCGTGCCTGCATGCTCACAGGTAAACACAGTTGCGGTAATAAGTTTTACGACAATAGTACTTGCGTATTTGATGGTACTCAGCAGACTTTCCCGAAAATTTTGCGTGAAAACGGTTATCAGACAGCAATTATCGGGAAGTGGCACTTGGAAAGTCTTCCTACTGGATTCGATTATTGGGAAATTGTTCCCGGTCAGGGTAATTACTACAATCCGGATTTTATTAACATGAACAACGACACTATCCGGAAGAAAGGATATATAACGAATCTTATCACAGATATGAGTATTGATTGGATGGAAAACTTACGGGACAAGAAGAAGCCGTTCTGTCTGCTCATTCACCACAAAGCCATCCACCGGAATTGGTTACCGGAAATCAAAAATCTTTCACTTTACGAAGATAAAGTCTTTCCATTGCCGGAAAATTTCCATGATGATTACGAAGGACGTATCGCCGCTGCTTCTCAGGAAATGGGCATTGCTGAAGATATGGATCTTATATATGATTTGAAAATGCTGAAAGACGGTCAGGAGTCGCGTTTGAAAAAGACATATGAATGTATGCTGAACCGTATGGACTCGCTTGAGCGCAAGCAGTTTGAAGATTTTTACGCACCTATTACTGAAGAGTTCTATAAGCTCAACTTGAAAGGCAAGGAACTGGCGGAATGGAAATATCAGCGGTATATGAGAGACTATATGAAGGTGGTTAAGTCATTGGATGACAATGTCGGAAGAATTCTGGATTATTTGGAAGACAAAGGTATGCTGGAAAATACATTGGTGGTTTATACCTCTGATCAGGGATTCTACATGGGTGAGCACGGATGGTTTGACAAACGTTTCATGTATGAGGAGTCTATGCACACACCATTGCTTATGCATCTGCCCAAAGGGCTGAAGGCAAAAGGAGAAATCCGTGAGATGGTACAGAACATCGACTATGCTCCTACCTTTCTGGAACTTGCCGGCATTCCAGTGCCCGAGGATATGCACGGAGTATCATTGCTGCCGCTATTGAGAGGTGAGCATCCGGTGGATTGGCGCAAGGCTTTGTACTATCATTTTTATGAATATCCGGCAGAGCATATGGTTAAACGTCATTACGGAGTACGGACAGACCGTTTCAAACTTATTCATTTTTACAATGATATTGACACTTGGGAGCTGTATGACCTGAAGGTGGATCCTACAGAAATGCATAATTTATACGGAAACAGCGACTATACGTCAATTGTAGATAGTTTGAAAGAGACCATGCTGGAGCTGCAAGAGCAGTATAACGATCCGGTGCGGTTCTCGCCGGAACGTGATAGAGACTGATTTTTCACCATATAAATATAGAAATGAAAAAAAATATCTTCATTTTAACCTTCTTCTTTTTGTGTGTCTGCATTCTTTATGTCAGAGGTGAAGAGCGCAAGATGCAAAAATTAGAAATTGTACCTGCACCGGAGAATTTTACGCTTGAAAAGGGTAATTTCATATTTAAAGCCAGTTCGGTAATCACCGTAGAGGATACAGCTATGGTATCTGTAGCAGAACAGTTCGCCTCGCTGTTCAATGTTCCTGCAGGCTTTACTCCTCAAGTGAAAACAACAGCGAAAGCCGGTGATGTCTGCCTTCGTTTTGACAGTTCCTTAAAAAAAGAAGCTTATCGCCTGGTCATCACTCCTAAGCGGATTAACGTGTATACATCGAGTAAAGAAGGGGCGTTCTATGCCTTTCAAAGCTTGCGCCAACTTCTGCCTTCAGAGCTGGAGGGAGGAGAGCGTGCAATGAATGTCGACTGGAGCGTACCGGCTGCTACCGTGAATGACAGTCCCCGTTTCGGGTACAGAGGCGTGATGATTGATGTAGCCCGATATTTTATTCCTAAAGAAGACCTTTTACGTCTGATAGATTGTATATCTTTGTTGAAGATAAATACATTGCACTTGCATCTTACTGATGATAACGGTTGGCGCATTGAGATAAAAAAGCATCCTTTGCTTACGGCTGTAGGCTCCCGTCGCGTAGAACGGGAAGGCTTGCTTTTCCATGAGAGGCACAACCAACGGCAAGGTGAGCCTACTGTGAAAAAAGGATTCTATACCCAGACGGACATACGCGAGATTGTGGCATATGCTTCCTCACGGTGCATTGAAATTATACCTGAAATAGATATGCCGGCACACAGCAATGCGGCCCTTGCAGCCTATCCGATGCTTGCTTGTCCTGTAGTGGATAAATTTATTGGTGTGTTGCCGGGGCTCGGGGGGAATCATGCTGACATCATTTATTGTGCGGGGAATGAAAATGTTTATCATTTCCTGCAAGACGTTCTTGATGAGGTAATGGCGCTTTTTCCTTCCCGGTATATTCATTTAGGGGGTGATGAGGCTTGGAAAACGCATTGGAAGCAATGCCCGCTTTGCCAGAAACGTATCAGAGAGGAAAAACTGGCGGATGAGGAAGATTTGCAAGGCTATTTTATGCGACGTATGAGCAAGTATGTACAAAGCAAGGGGCGTGAAGTGATGGGATGGGACGAACTAACCCAATCGCAGATACCTGATGATGCTATTATATTCGGCTGGAGAGGTATGGGTGAAGCTGCGCTAAAAGCAGCCAGGCAAGGGCATCGCTTTGTAATGACTCCTGCTCGTGTCATGTATCTTATCCGTTATCAAGGTCCCCAATGGTTTGAACCGTATACCTATTTTGGTAATAATACATTGAAAGATATTTATAGTTATGAACCTGTGGGACCGACTTGGAATGATGGGATAAAGTCGCTGTTGATGGGTGTGCAAGGTTCTATGTGGACAGAGTTCTGCAACCGGACCAGTGATGTGGAATATATGTTGTTCCCCCGGTTGGCGGCTGTGGCTGAAGTGGGGTGGACTATACCAGGAAAGAAAGACTGGAGCCGCTTTCTGAAAGCGCTGGATCATTTTACGGAACGATTGGCCGTCAAAGGAGTGAATTTCGCCCAATCAATGTATAATATTCAGTACTCTGTAACGGTTCGCAATGGCAAGTTACAAGTCACCCTGGATTGTATTCGTCCCGATGTGGAGATAGCCTATACCTTGGACGGGAGTGAACCAACGGTCAACTCTCCGCGCTATGTAAAACCTCTGATTGTAAAACAGAGCACGCTGCTGAAATGTGCAACTTTTTACAATGGAAAGCGCATGGGGAAAATGCTGACGTTGCCGGTTGGTTTGAATAAGGCGACAGCTTGTACAGTATATACGGACTCTCCGGCAAAGGATGTGCTGATTAACGGAGTCAGAGGGAGCAGTCGCAGTTCTGACTTTGAATGGGCGTCATGGGAAAATAACGATACAATCTGCATCACCCTTGACTTAGGCAAGAAAACCCGTATGCAGAAACTCATAATGGGATTCAACAACAGTTACGGCATGGGCATCCACAAACCGCGCAGGATGGAGGTCTGGATATCGCCGGATGATCGTCAATACCGGAAAATAAAAGAACAGTCCTTTACAGAGACGGAAATATTCAGACAGGGTATGTTTACAGAGGATGTGCAGTTTGATTTAAAAGATGAGTCTCGCTATGTGCGTATTGTTGCCTATGGAGCTGGTATGAATCCGCCAACGCATGTTCGTCCGGAGCAAACAACGAAGGTGTGCATAGATGAGATAATTATTGAATAGAAAAAGAACAACCATGAAAAAGACATTTTTTTCTGCTTTGATGTTGTTGAGCTGTTATACACAGTCCAATGCACAGGAATATTACGAAAAGCATTTGGAATTTCCACCACAAGCTACGGTGGAGGAGAAAATAGATATGGCCTCCCGGTTAGTACCCACACCACAGCAGTTGGAGTGGCAACAGATGGAACTGACGGCTTTTTTACATTTTGGTATCAATACTTTTACAGAACGTGAATGGGGAGACGGCAAGGAGGATCCTGCGCTTTTCAATCCTACCGGACTGGATTGCGAGCAATGGGTGCGTGCCTTGAAAGAAGGAGGTTTCAAGATGGCTGTCATTACTGCCAAGCATCATGATGGCTTTTGTCTATGGCCGACTAAGACTACCCGGCATTCTGTAGTGTCGTCACCTTGGAAGAATGGCAAGGGAGATGTGGTGCGCGAATTACGCAATGCCTGCAAGAAATATGGCTTGAAGTTCGGTATATATCTTTCACCCTGGGATCGCAATGCCGAATGTTACGGACAAGGCGATGCCTATAACCGGTTCTTCATCGAGCAGCTTACGGAGTTGCTTACCAACTATGGAGAAGTGCATGAAGTGTGGTTCGACGGAGCCAATGGGGAAGGGCCTAATGGCAAAAAGCAAATTTATGATTGGGAGGCTATTGAGCGTACAATCCGGCGTTTACAGCCCAAAGCGGTTACTGCTGTCATGGGCGATGACGTTCGTTGGGTAGGCAACGAGAAGGGCATCGGACGTAAGACGGAATGGAGCGCTACGGTATTAACTCCTGGTATTTATTCCCGTGCCATAGGACAAAATAAGGAGCTGGGAGTATTTGGCAAGTCAAAAGATTTGGGAAGCCGGGACATTGTGGCGCGCGCAAAAGAGCTTTTTTGGTTTCCTTCGGAGGTGGATGTATCTATCCGTCCGGGCTGGTTTTACCATTCCAAGGAGGATAGTCATGTAAAATCGCTTGCGCATCTGGCAGATATCTACTTCAAGTCGGTAGGATATAATTCGGTGTTATTGCTCAATATTCCACCCGATAAGTCGGGACTTATCCATGAAAATGATTGCCGCAGGCTAAAAGAGTTCTCTACTTACCTCAAAAATACTTTTGAAAAAGATTATCTGAAGAGGGGGAGAACACGGTGGGAAGCCCTATCAGGTACATCGAAAGAGTACATGGTACGGAAGGATGCTCTTGTAAACACCTTTATGATTCAGGAGGATATAACCAAAGGCCAACGTGTGGAAAGTTTTTTATTAGAAGGCTATTGGGATGGGAATTGGCGGACACTTGCCGAAGGTACTACTGTGGGCTACAAGCGTTTGGTGCGTTTTACAGAGTGCCAACCGGAGAAAATTCGTCTGACGATACGCTCTGCGCGTAACGAAGCTCACATTCTGCGTACAGGACTTTTTTATGCCCGTCCGCTGACAGACAATAGCGCTAAAGTTCAGTTGGGAAATGTGCCGGTAAGCCAATGGCGTCTTTCCGGTACGGATGAGACTATGCGGAAGGCTTTTGATAAAAATGTACAGACAGTATGGCGTACGGAAGGGCTCAAAACATTCACTGTAGATTTGGGGCGCGATGCCGAAATCACCGGATTCAGCTATACACCTGCGCAGGACGATAATCTGGCAGGAACTATCTATAAATACCGTTTTGAAGTCAGTATGGATGGCTCGCATTGGAAAACATGTGCCACATCCGGGGAGTTCAGTAACATTATGCATAACCCTGTGACTTGTTTCGTACACTTTGAACAAAGTTATAGAGGACGTTTCTTCCGTCTGGTTCCTCTTGCTGAAATAAGTGGGAAACCATGCACATCGATTGCTGAAATAGGAATATTCGCTGTTGCTTTACCTGCTAAAGATGATGAATCTGCAGTCTATCCCGTTCCCGGTGCACCGCTTACTTTAAAAGTTGGGGATGCGCATCCGTCGGTGGATGGATGGAGTTTTTTCACAGCACATGAGTTCCTGGAGCGGGATACCCGTAATGGACTGCCGTTGGGATTCATCGAACATCGAGGCAAGCATATGAGTCGTGATGCCCGGGTAGATAACAGCCGTTGTTCGGAAGTGAAGAATGGTGTATTGCAGATTCGTAGCATAGAAGAAGCTGATTCGGTGGATAACCGTTTCGGTAAGCGTGTGAAATTCTCACATGGATGTTATCGGACTGCTCTGCCTGGAAGTAGTGAGGAGTGGTGTAATTTTACAGAAAATATGCGCATTGAGGTGCGATTCAAACGTAATGCCTATGAGGGGTTCAACGATGCGTTGTGGTTTATGGGCAATAATAATCTTCCTTGGCCTGCCAATGGTGAGATAGATCTTTTGGAGAACCCTAAAAGGAAATTGAACAACCGTGCTCATTTCACCCTGCACTCGGAAAATCATTATGCCGGTGTAGTTGGTGGTGCAGGAAGTGTTACTTCGTCTATTGAAATCAGAGATATGTCAAAATGGAATATCTATTGGTTGGAATGGTATCCCGACCGTATAGTAGGTGGGGTAAATGGAGCTACTTATTTTGAGCACAAACGAGGGGAAAATGGTAATACCGATTGGCCGTGGAGTGATCCTAAAGGTTTCTTTATGATTTTTAGCACCGGTATCTCAACCAATCCCAAAGCATGGGCCGGAGCTGTGAAACCTGAACTGTGGGACAACAGCGCCATGCCTTGTATGTACATAGATTGGATACGTGTTTATGTCAATAAACAATATAAAGGAGCGGCAGCTCCTGCCGTGAAATACTATTAGAAGGACAACAGACCGATGTTAAAAGCAGGACTGGGAGTACGGGGGTCAATGTAAAAACCTGAGGGGTAAATTTATAAATTGTTATCTTTGTCTCCAAATTCATAGCTTATGGAGTTAAA
>ENA-UEPL01002907-UEPL01002907.1-human-gut-metagenome-genome-assembly--contig:-NODE-2907-length-10601-cov-28.908115_pt1 | contig 10601 bp, 7 predicted proteins | sample MGYA00242896_ERZ507908 | MGnify/ENA primary metagenome ERZ507908 (study PRJEB26167, sample SAMN06115518) | human gut metagenome | host: Homo sapiens | place: China:Chongqing | collected 2015-08-20...
TTAGATGTTCCTTTGAAAACTTAGATGGGCGGGCGAAATCATAGTCTTTGACCGTCTGTTCACTATTCTCTTTTATTCCATCCGGTATCAGTTTGCCACCCCCCTGCTCCGGAATAGAAACATAATGCTCTGACATATCCTCCAGATCAACATAAGAGAAGTTCACATCGTAGAACTCCATACCTCCCAGTTTTTTCAACTGTTCTTTGACTCGACGCCGCATTTCCAACGCAATCTGAATAACTTCTTCCAGTTCTTCTTTGGTAAACTCACCAGCCGGATACATCAATTTCAAATAACCGTCTACCATGCGTCGAACCGCAATCGTATCACGTTGGTTCAGGTTTCTTCCCAGACGAAAATAGTGGTCAAGTGCATCACCGTACTGTTCCTTACGAAGTTCCCGAATAAATTCTGCCAGATAATCACTAATAAAACCATAATCATCGGTAAAATGCTCCGGTCTGAACTTCGGAATCTCCCATCCTGGAAGATAGCAGTGCATGCGATCAAGAAATGCTGTATCCGTTCCCATTTCCGACGGAAATGGAGCAAACAAACTTGATGTTTTCAACAGAACATCTACACTCTGATTGATGTTCCCCACAAAGACCATGGAAGCTGTAGCAGCCTTTTCTTCTTTGCCACGGGCAAAAGAGCCAGATGCCATATAATCTTTCATAATCTGGATACCATCTTTATCTTTGAACTTAATACCCGCTACTTCATCAAAAGCAATGCAGTCCCACAAGCCAACCAATCCGACCGTCTTACGTCCCATATTGTAAAACAAGTTTGCAACTGTTGTCTGTCCACCGGAAATCAAAATACTGTTTGGAGAAATTTCTTTGTAGAGATGGGACTTACCTGTGCTTCTCGGTCCCAGCTCACAAAGATTAAAGTTATTCTCCACTAATGGAATCATCCGAGTCAAAAGCAGCCATTTCTCACGATATGTAAATTCATCCGGTTCCATACCGATTGAACGGAGAAGAATATCCAGCCATTCATCTTTCGTAAAAGCCTTTCGTCCCTTCTTCAACTCGTCAATATCAATGTGCGGCATCTGGATTGGTGTCAACTTACGGATACTGATCGGCGAAATATCTTTTTGCTTTTTTTGTTTAGAACGAAGTGGATTTCCATCAATATCCTCAATTCCGAAATTATTGTCGCCCTCAACCTCATAGTCCAACTGAACAATGCACCAAATACCGCCGCAAAGTAAGCGGTCAAACTTTTCCGGGTATTCATCGGCAATCGGTACATTGCCAACTCCCAAATTGGAAAACTCTGCAAAAAAGCAGTCCTTTTTCATATCCAAACGGACTGTCACCATATCAATAATCGTGTGACTGCCTTTCTTACGCAACTGTGATAAAATCTTCTGTGCTTCATCCGGGCGTACAAAGTTATCGGCAAGAATACGCTTCACATTCTGTACGCCTTTTTCAATAACATTTTCATCATCTGAACTGCAATACTGCCCCAACAGGAACTCAAGAACATAAACCGGAACATTTGCTCCTTCCTTGATTTTCTTTGTCAGATCTTTCCGGACAATCTTACCGTCAAAATTCTGACGAAGCTTGTCCTTTATTTCTTCACGAGTGCTTTCGCCCTCTGTAAATTGCTCCATCTTTCTATCCTCCCGCAATATCAACTAAAAAAATCAAACTCATCTACCGCAAAGGCAATGTCAATCTGGAACGGCTCGCGCTGCGGCATCTGCAATCCCTGTTCATCTGCAATCACCAAATAGTAAGTAGCAGTATTGCTATATTTCAAAGATTTCAGATTAAACTGGCAACGGAAGGTTCTCTCTGCACCATTGTCACTTGTCTTATCCGCAATAATTTTCTGAACATCACTAATCAGCTTGCCATTTTCATCCGTAAAGTATACCTGATAACTAGCTGCTTCACGGTTTGCACTAACTTCATCCTTCTGATAGAAATTCAGTGAGAAAATCATATTACTGATTTTACGGTTTGCGGACAACAAATTGACAGTTACCGGCTTGGTATCATATTTCTGTTTATTACGCCTATATTCCATAGAATCATTGCGGAGATAATGGTACTCAATTACCGGGACAACTATTTCCTGCAAGCTGATACCGCCATGCACAAAGTTCATTCCTCCACCATTCATCTTAATTCGGATACTTCCTCTAGGTGCAAATCCATCAAACTCCGTGTTGCCACCCAGAAACTTCACAGGCAATAGATAGTTCGGCTGTGCGCCTTTCTGCATGATCGCATAGCGTCTGCCATATTCCACATCCATACCGTTAAAGTTAGTCTTGTCCGCTTTATCATCCTCAGTCAGCGGACTGTATGTATAAAGGAATCCATGATCGGCCGTAATCAGAATATTCGTGCCGCCAAATTCATTTACAATAATTCGCACAAGGTTCTTCAATTCTGAAATTGCCTTATCACAAGCAGAGAAAACAGCGGTATCAGAAGTATGGCTGGCTTCATCAATGGTATCGTGATAAATATAAACCACATCCATACCTTTCACCAAGACACTCCGTTCTGCTCTCTTCATAGCAATAATGTCATTGTATTTTAATGCCACACTTGCCGGATCTTCTGATTTCAGAACCTTATCCCGGTAAGTGCTTGCCGTAGACTGACCATCTGCCAAAACTGTCAAAATATCATTCCGAACCTCTACTGTCAGTTCTTTGTGCGGCAGCAATGCTGCCATACCGAACTTTGTGATAGAAGGAAAGACGCTCTGCATACTGCTAATGGAAACCTTGCTCTGTGTTTCTCTCTGAAGCTGGTCTGCCATCGCAGCTGCCACTTCATACCGCATCGCATCCGAAATAATCACAAATATCTTAGTATCCGAAGTTTTAATACGGGAACGATAAAATTCTTCCTGCTGCGGCACTTCCAAAACCTTACCATAAGTTGCCATTTCATCTGCGCACACATCCGACCAGTTATTCCCCAACTCACCTAAGAACCAATGAGTATAGAGCCCTTCCACTTTATCGACAACGTGCTTGAATAAATCATCCAGCAGAATATTGGAAGTCTCCAGACTCTTTTGGAAACTCAGATGGAACAAACGGTAATAGGTATCCATCTGATAGTAACTTTCCGTATACTCTTTCCAGATGCCTTTTGCTTCTGCAGTGTGAAATCCAGCAGAATGTTCCTTAAAAAAACTCTGCATATTCGCCACTTGTAAAATACCGTCATAGAAATTCTCAAACGACTCATACCATGCACAAGTTCTGCGTTTTTCGACCGTAGAAATTATGGTATCTACATCAATGATCTGGTCACTAATCTCCGTCATAAGCTTGATCAGAATCACTTCGTTGATACACGGGAAACACTCGGTTCCTGCCAGATCATCCACAGACAACTTTTCAAAACGCTGATGGAGATGTGCTTCCGCCTCAACATACCGTGCCACATCGTATAGCTGCCCCACATCCTCACTATGAAGCCATTCAGAAATAAAATCATAACAATATGCCTGATGCGGCATGGAAATAAAGCTGTCCAATCCAGCAAGATACTCCTGCCGCATGGTACGGGTAGCAGCGGTCAACAGTAAATGAATCGCCAGCCGTCCGAGGTCCGGTTCTTCCTCAGCAAATCCACTTCCCTGACGAACCATCGCCCAGAAAGCACTGTCTGCATGATATTTTATGAAATCCTGATAAATGGTATTGTTGTTCAAATCCAATCCTGCACGGAACGTACTGCGAATAATCATATCCGGCTGTGCATCTTTCAATCCACATATTGCTGCCATAACAGCCATGTGTAACTGTGCCGGGGTTGCCGGCACCTTATTCTGTGTGCCAACTTTCAAGCGACGATCTTTTGCATTGAAATAGGCACGATAATTCTTGATCTGCTTCCGCATGGCCGGATTCGATACAAGCCCCATCTCATCCATCCAAATGGAAATCAAATCTGCCCGGAACTCTTCACTGTAAAGTTCCACATCTAGAAGCCAGTTATCATCTGGGCGGTTATATGCTAACGGACTGTAAACCAGATAGTTTGTGGTCAGATCGTCTACTGAAAGCAGTTTCTTAACAGAAAATGCGTTATTACCCGTCAGAGCAATTACCTTTGCATTTTCTAAAACCACTTCGTCCAACTTATCCTCAAATTCTTTATCTTCATCATACCAAAAAATAATACGACGCTGATAAAACTCCGGCAGAGGTGCAGAAAATCTGCGATTCAAGTCCTGTATTACTTTGTCTGTGTCCATGCTGCATTATCTCCTTTTCGTATTTTTTTCATAAATTGTGCTTCGTGCTGCACCTTCTTTTTTCAAATAACTTTCCCTAACCATATTTAATAAAACAGCTCTGGCTCTACGAGGTTTGACCTCTAAAAGTTCTGCCGTCTCAGCAGCAGTAATAGGGCCATTTTCCGATACATATTTGTAAATTTGTTGTTCCTGTTCATTATCCGGCATTTCTTCTGTCTTATCTGGCATTCCATCAGAACTATCCGGCATTTTTTTCATAGTATCAGGCACTATTTCTGCTTTATCTGGCACTTTATTGTCACTATCTGGCATTTTATCAATAGTATTCGGCACTTTAATGGCGTTATTGAGGTCATTGAGATCAACAGTGCCGTCAACCTGACGTTCAATCAGTATCCCCCAGGAACGCAGCTGCTGTCTGCCCTCAGAAATTTCCGCTACAATGACTGTTTTATCGTCAACTGTCTGTAATGTAATATCTGGGATAATCGCCGGTTCGCAGCTGTCCGATACGGCATTGGCAATGGCATCCATTTTTTTGAACACATCTTCCTTGTCAAAACCAATGACTTCTCTGGTTTTATCAGCAATTCCGAAAATGATCTTACCTCCGGTTCCATTGGCAAAGGCAACCACAGACTTCATATATTTGATGCTTTTCTCCGACAGGTTTTCCTTGAATTCTACATTCTTGGATTCTCCAGCAAGAATTTCTTCTATGGTCATTGTAACACCTCGCTCTCTTTGGCAGCATTCGCCACCCAATTATTTTAAGTCACTTTCTGTTTCCGAAGAATCTGCTTTTTCTACTATTGCTGATAACGCTGATTTAGCAGAAATGATTGCTGTAATATCACTAATATCACCAATATCCAATTCGATATGATCTATATTTTCATCACCTGGCGTAAATACAAATCTTACTTCCTGCTGATATCTATACGAATCACGTTTCCAAAAAGCAATATTCCACATTCCTGCAAGCAATTAAATTAACATATTCCCGCCATCAATAGTTGGATCATAGTATTGAACTGGCTTGAAATAAACTTTATAACCTGCTTGTTCAGCCGCAACTTTTACCCTACGAATAAATTCATCATGGTCTAAAACGATCAATGCCGTATCGCCAAATGAAAGCATTTTTTCTTTTTGTTTATCTGTAAATCTAAATTTTTCTTTCTTTGGATTTACACCAAACATACAGAAAACGAAATCGTTTGATTCAGATGTTTTTAACAAATCATCATTAACTGCAACTGTTTCTCCAGTATCAGGGAAATAGATAGTAGCTTCGTTAATATGAATCATGGCTTCATACTTGTCGCCAACTTCACAATCACCGGTTTCTTCTTCTCTTTTACGATAATATCCAAGAGTTTTTGCATAAATTTTCCCCGCTTGCAAACTTTTAATCTTGTCTGCATCTTGAAATTTTATTAGTGGCATTCCTTTTGCTTGAAAATGAAATTTTTCTCCCATCGAATCTCTCCCTTCGTTGTTATTTGATATATTTTCACGTCTACATAAGTAATTTAACTTTTCAATTCATCATAAAATCCCTTATAATCAGGATATTTTTCTTGCATATGTATATAATCTCTTATTTCCTCAATGCTTAAAATATTTTCCGGTGGAACATCTCCCACTGTCATTCCTGTAAATTTAAATTCATAATCAAAGCCAAAAATATCTTTCATTATGTTGTATTTGACTATTTCAGCAATTAAACTATTGCGATCTGTCTCATAAATATCATCTAATTTAACCTTAAATGTTATTACACATGGAGTTCCCATAATCCATAGACGCTTATAAGGTTCTTCTTTATACAGATCCCTATCCATCGCTTTCAAAGACCATCGCAAAATTTCGCCCCCTAAATTGACAGCAAAATAATTTAATTGATCATTCTTATATACTTGACTTTTATCAATAAAAAAATGTACCGATTTTGTTTTGGATTGTTTGTTACAATTCCACAAATAATATACATGTGAAAAAACTTCTTCTATTTTATCTTCATCTAAGCCTATATCGACAAGGAGTTTTCGTAATCGCCTCTCTCCAGCATTATTTTTCCCTCCAGCAGTCACAAGACCATGTTTCCAATATTCATTCTCGTCTAAAATACGCGCACAATGACATACTGCAATTTCTGTATCCATATTTTCTTTAACGAAATCATTAACCAACTTCGATTCACCGATTCTAATATCTTGCAACTGATGTTCAATTTGCCACCATTCCTCAATATTATCCATATTTACTCTTCTTAAAATCATCTTTTCAAATTCAGTTCCCCAATTTTTCAATTCTTTTGGGAACGTGTTCGGATTGTCAAAATCAATCATTTTGTAGCACCTCATCACGAATAAATACCAAACTCACATTTCAGTTATTGGCAATTTTCCAGAAACTTCTCTGTATATTCCAATCTTAATTCCTCTACAAGATACAGATCACTCATACAGTGCATATCAGAAATACCATCTCGCATTAGCTGATAAACTTCGGAATGATAAAATAATCCCAATGCCTCATCCAGAGAAAGTCCCTGCTGTTTGGCAAAGCACTCAATGACACGAGCATATTTTTTCTGAAGTAAAATCGGGTTTGCAGTCATCATGAGCAAGCCCTCCTTACTTTATTTTAGCCAAAACATCCTGGAAAATTGTATAATTCTTCTTCACACCATCGTCCAAATCAATCGAAATCATCTGGTCAGCAAGGTGATGAATCTTTTCCTCGTAGGTTCTGATTTCAGTATCCTGTGCCTGCAAGATGGTCAGCTTTTTGTTCAGCTTCACACGCTCGCCAGTAGAAGCATTGGCAATACGTTGTTCCAAATCGGCAATGGCAGTGCGATAACGAGCCTGCTGCTCATGCACATAGTCGGTACGGATACGGGCAATGGTGTCCGGCTGATAGCGGTGCATATAAATCAGAGCCTTAAAACCATTCTTCTTGCCGCTGTCAAACAACCAGTAAATCGGGCGTTTTTGATAAATCTTACAATGATCTTTATAAAAATCATTTAGGAAATAATTCCGAATTACATCTTTCGGCTGACCTTTTCCGCCCAGAGCATCGGCAATAAATTTCAGGTTTTCATCCAGCATATCTACACCGTAAACGGTTTTCACGAACTCCACAAACAGACCGACAATATCATCCTCAAAATACTCATCGTCACAAATCGGAATAATATTATCATTATCCGCAGCAAAAGAAGCATACTTGCTGGCATCCCATTCGCCACCTGCATAAGCAAGTCCGTCCACATCCAAAGAATAGCGTCCAAACATACAGCCAACCGCATAGGAAATAAAGGAGCGAATATCTCTGCCAAGATCAGCCTTGCGGACAGTAACGTCCTTATCCTCAACCTCTGGTGTCAGTTCTTCCTGTAAACCGTAAATGTCAATGAAAATACGGTTCAGTTCTTCCTCATTAGCTTTCAGCTGGTTGAAACGCTCATCACATTCAGCCTGCCACTGGTCGAAGGCTTCGGCAATAGTTGAAACTTTGCGAAACAATGGATGGTGCTGGAAGTCCCATGATGTTTCATCCGCATCCCAATCTTTCTTTGACAATGCAACATTTCCAAGTGCTAATTCATCAACTTCTTTTTCACGTTCAAAAACAAATGGTAAACTACCGATATTTCCAACCTGAAAAGTTGTTGTTGGATTCAACATTTGCAAATAATAAATAGACACGCAGCTATTCAAGAAAGCCATAACGTATGTCCTATATTGCTCAGACGGATATGTTGACGAACCTTTAACATCGCAAATAAAACCTTCTGGAAGATAGCGACACGCAAATCTCGTAGACGCAATATCAGACCATGACACACCTTCACGACACATATTTTCGATATTCTGAATATATCTTGACCAGTGCTTACCATGATTTCGTATAACTGCATAATCTTTTATTTCTTTACCATCATTTTCCCAATTAACAACTCTATCAAAATTTCCGTACCAACGTCTGAAACTTCCACCCTTATTATATGGAATCCATTTATAACCCGTAGTTGCGAGTTCATCATGTTTAACGCCGAAACCAATTTTTTGTATCTCTGTTTCATGCCAAAAACGTAAGAAACGCTCATTATCTCCTGTATTTTGTCCAACACGAGGACGAGAATACTCAATAAGTGGTTTAGCAATTTCAAAATTGCTTAATGCTCGTTCGGATGCCCAATATGCAAAAGGACTGCCACCTATACATTCAAACTGTTCTCGTGCTACGCTATAATGCTCCCTACCAGATAAAAAGAGTGATTCTTTACTATCTTGTGTAGTTGGCTCTACCAGGCGACAATATACTGATTTATAGCCTACTATATGAGTGTTACGATAAACAAAAGCCGTCGTTTGTACTACCTCCCCACCAATTTCTTCAAATGCTCTCGGACCTAAATGTGCCATATTCACTATATCAGATGTTCTTAATTGCATACGCAATTTTTCGTAACTTGATAAAAACATCCAAGAATGTTGTGTTATCATTGCTTGCAAGCCATTCGGTTTTAGTTCGGATTTGCATTTTTCGATAAACACTGCAAACAAATCTGCCTTAGCTTCTGGATAATTCTTCTGCACATACGTTAGGAGTGTATTGCTCATTCCTTTATTGCTCATATACGGAGGATTAGTTATCGTAATATCATACTTCTGTGCCAGAGCTTCTGCCACCTGTACCAACGGCAGTAATTCTCTCAGTGCCGTCTCACGAGACATATTTATATCTTCTGTAATCTCTGCAAAACGGTTGTACAGAGCAGACCAATCCTGCGGTGTTACCGTCAGAATAGAGCCGTATTCCTTTGCATCATGCAGTTCGCTGATAACGGTGTCCATAGCCGCCGTGAGCTTCGCATCGCCATTACAGAAATAATCCACAGCAAATTTATCTACATGGTTGCTCTCCATAATAGCATATACATGGGGCTGAATGCCACGGCTAAAGAATCGGCGGTCATACTGACGGGCTTTCATCATTACCGCAAAATAAGCCAGCTGTGCCGCACGGTCATCAATATCAAGACCGTAAAGATTGTTCTCTACAATACTTGCCACCGCTTCACGAGTAGTATAGCCGTAAGATTCATAAATCTTCATCAACACATCAAACATATACGCTAAGATATGACCGGAACCGGAACAAGGGTCAATAACTTTCAGCTGATCCGGTGTCAGTGCGGCATATTCCTTGCGAATCTCGGCAAGCTGTGTCTGTACTTCTGGCTCCTGCTCGGCTTCTTCCAGATAGTAGTGCCATTTGGTATCTTCCGGGTCACGGTTTCCGGCAACATAGGCAGACTGTTCTTCCTCTGTCGGCAAAAGCAGTTCTTTCACATCCGGGTGTCCCTCCAGCCACAGGCGACCAAGACTGTTCTCTACCATGTAGCGAACAATCCAGTCCGGTGTGAAAAGCTGGGTTGCTGCAGGGATGTTTTCTTTTGTGATTTTTACATTCTTTTTCAGAGCTGCGAAAACATCGTCTTTTTTCTCGCTGTTATAATACTGATACAGCCAGCCAATGATCTGAACAGCATCCTTCCAATCATCCTCCGGTATCAGCTCAATCATCTGCTGAATGACACTGCCTTCACGGAGCAGATTGTCTGGCAGAAGAAGCTCAGTGTAATCCGCAATCTTCTGGAACATTCCCGGCAAAATCTTATTCAGAGCGTTGCACTGCACAATCAGCAGATATTTATACAGTTCTTCGGTCTTTTCTGCATCTTTCAGTTCATAGACCTTATCCGTATCTAATCCATCCAAATCCAGATGAATAGCTTCTGTTATAATCTGCGGCTTAAAGTTGTTTCCCTCGTCCGTGAACACACGTACATGAGAGGGAAGATAACCGTTGACTTCCATAAATCGCAAAGCAGAGAAGCGGTTGAACCAGGTATAGGCAACCTCCTCCATGACCTGCTTATATCCTTTATCGTTAATCTCGGCAATGAGAGCCTGCCGCTGCTTCTTTTCATCGGCAGTGAGGACTTTGCCGCCAACGCTGTCCGCATTGGCATCCTCAATGTTATCCTCTATGATACCGTATTCCACACCTTTCAGTGAAACACGGGCGATCAGCTCTGTTCTTGCCCAAACAGCAAACTTTTTTATCGCATTTTTATCCATATACTATTCCTCCGGACTCATGAGAACTACTTTACAAGGATTCTCTTCTGTTATCTTTGTTCCTGCTGTAACAGTTATTTGCTTCATTGGAATTGCATATTCAAAATCAAATTGCATATTATCTATTGTAGCTCCCACAGAAAGATTTTTTAATCCCACTGGAACTAAATAATATTT
>ENA-UEPL01002908-UEPL01002908.1-human-gut-metagenome-genome-assembly--contig:-NODE-2908-length-10599-cov-3.760312_pt1 | contig 10599 bp, 2 predicted proteins | sample MGYA00242896_ERZ507908 | MGnify/ENA primary metagenome ERZ507908 (study PRJEB26167, sample SAMN06115518) | human gut metagenome | host: Homo sapiens | place: China:Chongqing | collected 2015-08-20...
TGTACACGGTTGTGTTTGTGTCATTCTGACCGTAGATGTACTTTGTGTTTCCTGTTTGTGCTTTGCTGTTGCCTTATTTATGCGATGGGACATTTCCCCGACCGGTCGCCGGGTGCGGTGCAGGGCTTAAACGGCGCAACGATGCTGCTGGAAAACGTGGGCAGCTATGTGTTGGTTGGCGTGATCTGCTTTATTGCGGCGGTGGTCGTTACCGTGTTTTGCACACGATTGAGAAAGAAAAACAATAAACAGGAGGAACAAACCAAGGAGGATGAGGAAACATGAAGAAAAGATTTATAGCGGCGCTGCTGTGCCTGTGCATGACGCTCACGATGCTGCCAACTACGGCGTTTGCAGCGCTGAGCGATTTGCTGGGCAACACACCCAAGGAAAATCAGGCGATTTTGGAGCAGCTCTCCGCCTTGACCGGCGGCAGCAGCGACCAAGTGCTTTCCATGCTGAATGCTTTGGGGCTGCTGGATGAAGACGGCAATTTCAAGGTGGATCAAACCATCACGCTGGACGGCCAGGTGTTGACACTGGCGGCTGTCATGGAGCTGCTGGAAAATCCCGCCACGGATCTCACCCGCATAGCCGACGTGGATGGGACTCCGGTGGCGCTGGGCGATTTGAAGACCATGATCCAAATCGAACAGGAGCTGCAGCGGATCAAGGACACCTATTTCTCCGGCAGGGAGTTTACCGGGGAAGCTCTGGAGAATCTCAACAGCCTGATGGAGCAGTTGGAGCTGCGGGGCATCAGCTTGCAGTATTCTGCCTCTGCCACAAAGCCTGAGGGCGTTGAGACGGTGGATATGAGCGGCATGACGAGCCTAACGCTGGGGGCCGAAGCATACAACAACAATTGCAGCTCTGGGCCTTTTACTGTATACGGCGGAAAACCGGTCGGCTTTTCCTACCGCATTCAAAAAGGCCAGCTCAGCGAGTATATCACCGGTGTGGAGGTCTCGATAGGCAATACGAGTAAGGTCGTCGAGCAAGGCGACGGGTCCTACAAGCTGACCTATGCCATAGACAGCTCGAGTTACAGTTTAGGTGGTTGTCAAATCACTGTCAAGGTTACAACCAAAGGAGGGCCCATGGCCTGGCACGAGGGTTCTTATTCCTATGGTGACCTGCTGGGGATGATTGAATTTTACGATGCAGAAAATCTGGTGTTCTATGACGGTGACAGTTATGCCGACCACTGTCAGCTCAAGCTAATAAAGACGGTTGACGACCCCGCAATAAAAACATCAATGACCGCGCCGGGATATGTTGAAGAAGTCAAAAATACAGACGTATTATATGATGATTTGTTTATTCCTTTGCTGGCAGAAAGCTACACTGGCGGCAGTGCCGACAATTCGGACTTTATTGCGCTAAGCAATACCATCGGAATTCTGGAGGGCGCCCGCAACTCGGCGTCTTCCAGCAGCTCCACCAAATTTTATCAGCCATACCAAATCGACGCCAGCATCAAGTTTGATTGGAGTACCGACGCAGCTGCCTATACTGGCCCTGCGCCGTATGGCAATTATAATTCTATAACCCCACAACCATATGCCCCGTTCTGTCTGACGGAGTACAAGCTCGATGGAACACCTCTGACGCCCATCGCCGACGGAAAGAGAACGGAGAACTGTACGATTAACAATGGCAGTACGGTCAGCATCTCCCTGCAGTCTACCACGGAAAACAGAGAGAATCAGCCGTACTATCTGCCCTTCGAACTGTATCTGAAGAATGTAAATAGAGATACCCCAAATTCCACCACCACCGCCACGACCAGCAACGTCACCGCCAAGCTGTTGGATGCGGACGCCCCCACCATTCAAAGCGTCACGGCCCCGGCGGGAACCTATGCCAGCGGACAGCACGTGCCCATCACAGTTACCTTTAGCGAGTTCGTGGATCTTAGAAGCGCCAACGTGACCATCAACGGCAAGGACTATAGCGCCGATGAGCTTTCCATGAACGACTACGGCGTCACGGCAATGCTCTGGTACCCGGTGCAGGATGCGGATGACACCACGGTCATCGTCAGTGGTATGACCGGCGTGGAAGATGTTTTCGGTCATCCGCTGGATACCACATCCTATCATGGCGACTCGATTGCCGACGTTGCGCTGAAGAGCGTCTTGATGCGCAACGCTCCCACCGCACTGACCGCCGACTACGCCAACGGCAAGGCATCCTTCACGATGGACGCCAACATGGCGGAGGCCTACAGGACCGTATACAACAATTATCACACCCCGGAAGGCACAGAGCCGAGGGAAGCCCCGTTCCAACTCGAACTGAAGTACGGCTCCGCGGAGGCACCAATCCATCTGCAGGTCTATCTGGACACAGAGAAGGAAGCCTTCACCGTCAGCGACTACGAAATCGCACCACCCTCTGATTTCGACCGCACCTACACGGTGACGCTGCAGGCCAACGAGGGCACGAAAGCCGATCCTGACTGGGTGAATGTTCTTCCCCTGACCCGGCAGTTCACGGTGGCAAAGAGAGTTTCCGCGCACACGGTGAACGTCGTCCCGGAAGCGAATGACGCCGACTATACGATTTCCCTCGCCGAAGCCGCCCGCCCCACGCTTCAGGCCGAGGTTTTGGGGGAAAACGGTGAGCAGGCCACCTACACCACCGGCAAATGGAGCAGCAGTGACACGCTCATTGCCACCATCAACGAGGATACCGGCGTTGTTGCCACCACAGGAACCAAGGTGGGAGCCGTCACCTTTACCTTTACGGCGGACAACGGGACTGAGGACACTGCCGATGATGTGACGGGCAAGTCAAAGCCCTATACCGTGACGGCAGGCGATTCCCTGGCACTGGTGATTCCCGGCAGCGCGTCCATCGTGACGCGGAAAAATCAGCCCGCCACCGTGCTGTGGAGCTCCAACGCCGCGCTGATGGCACCGGGCAAAGAGTTCCATTACAGGATTGACCTGTATGAGGGCAACTACGAGAATGAGGCGGCGCTGAGCGGCCGCGATCCCGTTGCGACTTATACCGCCGGCAAAGATGAAAACAGCGTGCGGATCGAGGAGAATGTGCTCTCCAAGCTGTCCAACGGAAATGACCCGGCCTACACGGTGCGGGTCTCCATGCCGCACCCCAAGGCCGAGAGTGAGGACATCCGCCTGTCGGCACTTGCCTGGATCATCGTGCAGGCACCGCCTGCCACGGCCAAGCTGACACCGCCCCGGAGCATTTACTACAAGGATACCGACGGCACCGTCAATATCGACTGGTCGGTGGAAAATGCCACTGACGGCGCCTCTCAACTGCCCACGCTGACCATTACCCGGGTCACAGAGGACAACACCACCACCAAAGTGGTGGACAGTGAGCGCCTATCCGGCACCTCCGGAAGTTACCTCCTGTCACTACGGAGTGTGACAGCCGGCAATCTGAAGGACACCTATCAGGTGGTTTTGAGCGTGGAGAACCCTGGTGAGGAATCTCCCAGCACCGACTCCTTCCCCCTGTATGTCTACGATGCCGACGCACTGAAGGTGCAGAACGACAAAGGAGAGGAGATTTCTAAGCTGACCATGGACAATACCTCCAAGGTCAGCGGCACCCTGCCCACCGATACAGCTGGAATTTTGCAGCTGCGCCAGGAGTTGGGGCTGATCGAGTACATCGGCATCAACTATGACAAGTACAGATGGAACTCCTTTAAAGACGGCATCCAGTGGGCCTCCGACAACAATGCCATTTCCGTCAACTACAAGCAGGGCGGACTGTATGAGGACATCAGCAACTTCTCTTTTGATTCCTACCTTCCCGAAACCAAAATGGCGCTGTCCGGCTTGGCTAACGGCAGCGCAACCGTCACGGCTACCCATGCCGCCACGGGTATGCGTGCCGCCGTACAGGTGACAGCGAAAACGCTGCAAAATAAGTTCTATCTCTTCCAGCTGACGCCTGCAGCGGAAACTACGCTGCAATACACCGACGGCAAAGGTGTGCCCAAAACGGTCACGACCAACAGTGAAGGCGTGCTGGCGCTTTACGAACCCAACGGAATCGCCAGTGAGGTGTCTCTGCGGTCCGGTTCCGGTGGGGATATTTATCTGGGCACCATCTATAAAGAAAATCTGCGTTCCGGCGAGCGGGACGCCACAAAACTGCAGCTTTATCCCTTGAATACCTTCAGCCTCCGGCGAGTCGCCCGGGCATCTGTGACGCTCATCACGCCGGGCGGCGATCCGCTGGCGAACAAGACGGTGACCGTTCGCGGCGGCGTTTATAAAAACGGAGGCTACTGCCAGGCAGCTCTGCTGGGCTCCACGGCAAACGCACTTGTCAGCGGCATCACCGGCGACACCTATACCACGGATGCGGCGGGAACTATAACCGTCTATCTGGATTCCACCCAGTTCTGGTCGGCCGAAAAGGGCGAGAGCAGCAACACGGCGCTTTCCGCTCTGGATCAGCTGGAGTACATTCTGGAGATCAGCGAGATTGACGGCAACAAGTACTATCCGCTGCTGCTGACCGTCAACGGCAAGCTGGGCGTGGATGATGTAATGCGCACCGCAGAGGGCGTTGTCTCTCTGGAGCGCGTGCCGGCGGGGGAGGAAAACAAACCCTTCATTGTGGCGCAAAGCGTCGATTACGGTCTTGCCAACGGTCAGAAGGTGGATGTCCGCAGCTCGACCGGGAAGATTGGCCCTAACAGCAGCTTTAAAACAGCAAGCCTGCACACCACCATGTTCCTCTGGGGCGAGGATATTGCCAACGCGAAGAATTACAGTCTCAAGCTGGCGGACGAATACGGCGTTCTTCCTGCCGCCCAGAGCAGCAGTACCACGCAGTATCCCTTCTCATCCATCCCTGTAGCGGAAAACGATCTGACCCTCACCGAGGCCACCATGACCACCTCTGGATGGATCGCCGACGGCAAGGATGTGGGTATGAAAACGCAGCTGAGCCTGAACGGCAGCCTGCTGCAGGAGAAAATACTGCCCTTCCGGGTCGTTGATCTGACCCGAGTGCCCAAGGTGACAGAGGATGACCGCGTCACCGGTATTCTGGCGACGATGAAAGCCTCCAGTATAGTGAAGGGAGTCGACTTTAGCAAAGTGAAGGGCAGTAACATTCTCAAGGTGCTGACCGGGCGGCTGGATGATCTGAGCGGTCCGGTGGACACATCCGTGTTCAAAATGATTATCACCCCCAGCGAAGATCCCTCCGTGTTCCGTGCCATGATTTGGGCCGGGTACAACACGCTGGAGATGGAGGACATGGACTATTCCGAGGACGGCGTGGCGTTGGGTGCGAATGTGCTGACGCAGAACCTGGAGGTGGGCGTGCCTGGTACCGGGGACCTGAGCCAGATGGCCAAGGGCACCTATGATCCCAAGGGGGACTACAAAACCAACTCCTTGGCCGACAATGTCACCAGCACGGATCTCAACTTGCAGTTGGAGGGCTTTTACGAAGCGGAGATCCGCTATAACGCCGAAAAAAAGGAGTGGGAGGTTTTCACCGTAGGCGGCGGCTTTACCGCCGGCGTTGGCGTGGGCTTCTCCTTCAGCGTGAACGCCATGGCTGGCCCCGTGCCGTTGACAGCAACCTTTGAGCTGGGCGGTGCCATTCAGCTGGATTTCCGTACCGCAGTGCGCTACGGCCAGCAGGGACAGGGTACAGAGCTTGCCTGGAGCGATCCCACGGCCACGGCGGTGAATGACTTTTTGACCACGCTGCGTATCAACGCCTATGTCCACGCGTTTGGCGGCATTGGCTTTGACTATTCGGTCGTGGCGCTGAAGATCGGCCTATTCGGCAATTTGGATGTGGACAGTCAGAATAAGTTCCTCTCCCGCACCTATCTTGCCGACAAGGAAAAGCGCCAGATCAACGGTCAGGCCCTGGGGATCTCAAGCGAAGTGGGAATCAAATTTGTAGCCAGCTTCCTGTTTATCTCCTACGAGGCGGTCATCGCCTCCGGAGCCCTTGGATTCAGCAAGACTTTTAATGACTGGAAAACGATCGACGACTACTGGAATAGCGCCACCAGCGGGCTGAGCCTTGCCTCGCTGCAGATGGCGGCGGCTCAGAGCGGAATGCGGGTGGCTTCTGCCAGTGCAACGCTCCAAAGCCGGGACTATCTGGAGCAATATGCCCGTACCTGGGGCCAGCCCCAGCAGCGGATGATGCTGCTCTCTCTGAACTCCCCCAGTGGGCTGGAAAACATCCAGACCAATGCCAACCCCACATCCTATCCACAGCTCAGCGATGACGGGACGGTATTGGCCTACATCAATGACGGCGACAACAGCGATATTTACGCCAGCCGGGCACATTTCTCCACCCTCACTGGCGGCGTCTATTCTCCCTCCAGCCAAATTGCCGATCCCACAGGGTTCTCCGGCTACGGCGACACGAGCGTTTCTCTGTCCGGCACTGGCAGCTTCGCGGCGGCGGCTTGGGTTCGCATGGGCACCGAGATACCGAATAAAAATGCCGCTGATGCCGTGACATTGGAAGAGCAAAACCTGCTGATGAACAGCACGGAGATCGTAGCGTCCGTCTATAACGGCTCAGCCTGGACCTCCACCCGCCTAACCAACGACGGCACGCCGGATCTGGCCCCAGCCACGGCAGTGGGCGGCGACGGCAAGGCCATCGTGTTCTGGCGCAGCGTCTACACCCCCGATCCCGTGAGTACTTCGGGCAGCAACAACCTGCTGAACTTCACGACCAGAGATTGCATCATGTACCGTCGCTATGACAGCGGCACCTGGAGCGAGGCCAAAATGCTTTATAACGGTGCTACTGGCAGAGTGAAGGCGTTGCAGGCGGCCATGCTGCCCGACGGAACCGCTATGGCGGTTTACTCGCTGGACCGCAGCGGAACCGGAAAAACCTCCGACTACGAGATCGCCTATTGTACCGTGGCTTCTGACGGAACTCCCGGTACAGCCATGCTGGCGACCTGTGACAGCAATCTTGACGAAAACCCCCAGGTCATTGCAGCCAACTTCGGCGGCGGGGATGACCGATTTGTCATCGGTTGGCACAGTGTCCGAGACGGCAGCAGCGATATCCAGCTGTTGGCTGTGGACGGCAGCGGCACCATGTCCAACAGGTTCCCCGGCTCTCTGTCTGCCCTGACCAGCAGCGGCAGCGCCGTCGTGGGCGGAGACTTCCGCTTCGCTTCCCTCAGCGGGGATTATCGCGGCCTCAATGATCTTACCATCGTCTGGAATGAGACTGTCAATGGCGACAAGGGCGCGGTGGATCACGGCATTTTGAAGGCGGCCAAGCTGCGCTATGCCGAAAATACCTACACGCTCTCCGCACCATTGAAACTGGCAGAGCTGCCGCCTCGTACGCTGGCTGACCACTTTGATGCCTATGTCAGCGGCAGCAATCAGGTGCAGGCTGTCATTCAGGCCACCTTCTATGACGATAAAAACACGCGGGAAATCGACAACATGACCGTTCCGGGTAAGAAAACGATCGTTCCGGGTGAGGAAACGATCCTCTATACCGCTGCCTCTAATTTTATCACCGATGCGGTGGCAGTGGAACAGATCGGTGTGGATTATGCAACGCTGGCGTTGAACAGCCTGACACCCATTCGCTTTACCATCCGCAACACCGGGCTGAACGATGTGAGAAACCTAACGGTCAGCCTTGGCAGCGGGGAAACCGCCACCCTTACGGAAACACTGCTGCCCAATGAAAGCACCACCCTTACCGTCTGGCACCATGTGGGAACCAGCGTGGCCAACCCGAGCTATACCATCACCGCCGCCGCTGCCAGCATCAACGAAACAGGCAAAGTGTATCTGGATTATCCCGACATTGGCATCTCGCAAATGGAAGTGATTGCGGAGAGCGCCGGCAAGCGCACGGTGCGCATGACCCTCTATAATTCCTCTGCCGCCACGCTGGCCAGCGGAAAGGGCCGCGAGGTGAAGCTCGCATTCTATGCGGATGATCTGCATACCGAACCTGCAGTGGTAGCCTGCACCACAAACGGCGTATCGGTTAGCGGTAATGAAATCACCGTTTCCGAAGACAGCGTCCTCGCCCGCATCGATCAGGGAACCTTTACACTGGACCTGACCTATGATCTGGGCGAGTATATGAACTCCATTGGCAAAACCGAGATCCCCAATGTGGGTACCTATCTGTACGCCGAGGCGTGGGCGGAAGGTCAGATCGGTGGAACGGGAAGCAATCAGCGCCTGCCGGAGTATGACGGCAGTGACAGCGAGGCCAGCGTCCATATGACCGGCGCACTGGCCCGCACCGGAGAGCGGCTGACGATGGATGTGACACAGGGGAACGACGGCAACGGTCACAGCACCGCCGCCATTACCCTGCGCAACAACTGCCTGCAGTCTCAGACTGGCGCAGAGCTGGTGGCCACGCTGCTGGATGCTGCCGGGACCGTTCTGGAAACGAAAAAGACCAGTATTGGCGGTGCCATCTCCGGGGAAACCTTCCAGACGGAAACCGTCACCTTCTCCCGGCTTGGCACCCGCGTAGTGGTGCGAGCCGCAGTGCCCGGTAATGACCTTCTGACCTTTGAAGGTCTGGCAGTGGGGCTCGGCGATTTTACCGCCAACGGAACGAACTATACCTATACGCTGCAAAATGATAGCGGAGCAACATCTACGCTGGTCACAGCGGTGTCTGGAAACGACGAGCCCGTGAGCATCAACGGACAGGCTCTGTCCACCGGCGGCAGCGCAGCCGTTGCCATCCCCAAGAGCGGCACAACCGACATTGTCGTGGAGATCGGTACTAAAACCTACACGCTGACGATTCTGCGCAATAGCGGCACAGGCGGCAATGAAGGCGGTGGCGGCAGCGGCTACAGCTACTACACCATCAAGGCAACTGCCGGGGCTGGCGGCTCCATTTCTCCCTCCGGCAATGTCAGCGTCCGCGAGGGCCGGGATCAGACCTTCACCATCACCCCGGATAAGGGCTACGCCGTCTCCAACGTCAAGATCGACGGCAAGAGCATCGGCGCAGTGAAGTCCTACACCTTTGAGAATGTCAGCAGAACCCATACCATTGAGGTCATCTTTATGAAAGCCAACGGCAACCCCCAGACCGGCGTGTTTGTGGATGTAGCCACCGGCAGCTATTATGAGGAAGCTGTGGATTGGGCTGTTGAGAACGGCATCACGAAAGGCACCACCGCAACGACCTTCAGACCTAACGCTACCTGCACCAGAGCGCAGGCCGTGACCTTCCTGTGGAGAGCAGCTGGCAGTCCCGAACCCGAAACCCGCGCCATGCCCTTCGCCGACATCCCTGTGGGCAGCTATTATTACGACGCTGTGCTGTGGGCGGTGGAGAATGGCATCACCAAGGGCACCAGCGACACCACGTTTAGCCCCAACATGACCTGCTCCCGCGCCCAGATCGTCGCGTTCCTGTGGCGTTCCGAGAAGTCCCCGGCAGCGGGTACAGCCAATCCCTTTGCCGATGTGAAGTCCACCGCCTACTATGCAGGCGCTGTACTGTGGGCGGTCAAGGAGAACATCACCAAGGGAACCACCAGCACGACATTCAGCCCCAACGCGGATTGCACCAGAGCGCAGATCGTGACCTTCCTCTGGCGCTGCAAGAAGTGACCGGCTGACATACGGCTAAACATCAAAGCCGCTGGCATGACCCCATAAGCGAACATCGGACAGCGCAGCGGACGGGCATCTCGCCCCGAAGCTGCGCTGTTCTCTTTTCGCTACAAGAAACAAATCAATGACATTTTGAGCTGCGCCGCTATCCAAGCGCGGCAAGGAGATAGCATTATGAAAAGAATCACAAGAATCATTCGTCCGATCATCTGCATAGTTGTCCTTCTCGTTGCTATGACCACGGCAGTCAGGGGCTGCTATCAGAGAGAGACAGAGCCTATCGACATTCCCGGCACATCTGCGCCTCAGCCATCAGCGCCTCTCGCGGGCGAAGTTATCCCCTCGGTGGACAGGCAGACAGAGTTGGCGGAAGCCAGAGCGAAGAATCCCGACACCGTGGCATGGCTGTATATCCCCGGTGCGGAGGTGGACGACCCTGTGATGCAGGCGGAGGACAACGGCTATTACCTAAAGCTGGATGAAAACGGTAAGTACGCCATGTGGGGCTGCTATTATGCCCATTGTGAAAACAAAATCGGCGGCAGGGATAAGCTGGACAAAAACACCACCATTTTCGGCCACTCCGCCAGCAACTGCGACCCGGACGGTGTGCGGTTCACCAAGCTCTACCGTTATATGGACGCAGACTTTGTAAAGGAGCATCCGTATATCTATCTCTCTGTGGATGGTGAGGACATGATTTTCCAGATCACCGCGCTGTTCGTCACGGATATTGGCTTTGACTATATTGCGCCTGATCCCACGGGAGATGATCTGACCAGCTTCTTTGAGACGGTTGCGCGGAAAAACTGGCTTGATTTTGACGGTGTGACCTTCTCCGAGGAAGATACCGTTCTGAGCCTCTCCACCTGCTGCCGGAACTATGACAAGGCCTACAGCGGCAATCAGCGGCTGGTGGTCATGGCAAAGCTGCTGCCGGAGGGGGCAACCGCGCAGGAGTTCAGCGTATCCCTTG
>ENA-UEPL01002921-UEPL01002921.1-human-gut-metagenome-genome-assembly--contig:-NODE-2921-length-10580-cov-2.564601_pt1 | contig 10580 bp, 5 predicted proteins | sample MGYA00242896_ERZ507908 | MGnify/ENA primary metagenome ERZ507908 (study PRJEB26167, sample SAMN06115518) | human gut metagenome | host: Homo sapiens | place: China:Chongqing | collected 2015-08-20...
ATGTAACCATTCAAAAGTTTGACCCGTACATCAACATCGACCCGGGAACACTGAACCCTTATGAACACGGAGAATGTTACGTGACTGTAGATGGTCATGAAGCTGACCTCGATTTAGGACATTACGAACGCTTTCTGGGAATTCAGACAACAAAAGCCAATAACATTACTACCGGACGTATTTACAAAAGTGTGATTGACAAAGAACGTCGCGGTGACTATTTGGGCAGAACTATTCAGGTAATCCCACATATTACAGACGAAATTAAACGCAACGTCAAACTGTTAGGTAATAAATACAAATTCGACTTTGTAATCACCGAAATTGGCGGAACGGTAGGTGATATTGAATCACTTCCTTATGTGGAAAGTATTCGCCAGCTAAAATGGGAATTGGGTAAAGATGCATTATGTGTACACCTTACTTATGTACCTTATCTGGCTGCAGCCGGTGAGCTGAAAACCAAACCTACCCAGCACTCCGTAAAAGAGTTACAAAGCGCAGGTATCCAACCGGATATTCTGGTATTACGAACGGAACATGAACTAACTGCGGGACTTCGTAAAAAAGTGGCATTGTTCTGTAATGTAGATGAGAATGCAGTAGTACAAAGTATTGATGCTCCTACCATCTACGAAGTACCTTTGCTGATGCAGGCTCAGGGATTGGATGAAACAATTTTGAAAAAGATGGGCCTCCCCGTTGGAGAAACTCCGGGATTAGGTCCGTGGCGTGCATTCCTCGAACGTCGTCATAAAGCAGAACAAAAAGAACCCGTACATATTGCGTTAGTTGGTAAATACGACTTGCAAGACGCATACAAATCTATCCGCGAAGCGCTTTCACAAGCCGGAACCTACAATGACTGCAAAGTAGAGGTAGATTTCGTAAACAGTGAAACACTTACAGATGACAATGTAGAAGAAGCATTAAAAGGAATGTCCGGTGTAATGATAGGTCCCGGATTTGGCCAACGTGGTATTGATGGTAAATTTGTAGCCATTAAGTATACCCGTACTCATAATATTCCTACATTCGGTATTTGTCTGGGTATGCAGTGTATTGCTATCGAGTTTGCCCGTAACGTGCTTGGATACAAAGATGCCAATTCACGTGAAATGGATGAGAAAACACCACACAATGTTATCGACATTATGGAAGAGCAGAAGGCAATCACCAATATGGGAGGAACCATGCGTTTGGGTGCATATGAATGTACATTGGAAAAAGGTAGTAAGGCTTACGAAGCCTATAAAACAGAACACATTCAGGAACGCCACCGTCACCGCTACGAATTCAATAACGACTTTAAGACCGAATATGAAGCAGCCGGCATGAAATGTACTGGTATCAATCCGGAATCAGGCCTTGTAGAGATTGTAGAAATCCCTGCCTTGAAATGGTTTGTAGGTACTCAGTTCCATCCGGAATATAGCAGTACGGTATTGAAACCCCATCCTCTTTTCTTATCATTCATCAAAGCAGCTATTGATAAATAATAGATATTAATTTGTAAATAAAAAGAAATGGATAAAAACACGTTAGTGGAATTTGCTCTGATTGGTGCGGTTATAGTCGGATTTGGCATATATAATCGCCCCAGTCAGAAGGAAATGGCACGTGCACAGCATTATCAGGATTCGATACAGGCAGTGGCTCAAAAGCAAGAGCAGATGCAGAAAGCTCAAGAAATAGCTGCTTCATTGCCTGTTGTTCCGGATTCTACTTCTTTATTTTTCCAAGCATCGCAAGGTTCTGAAGAGTTTACTACGTTAGAGAACGATGTACTGCAACTTACTTTTTCTAATAAAGGAGGACGGGTATGCAAGGCTATGCTGAAAGAATATAATGATCAGCAACAGCAGCCTTTGGTTCTGTTCGATGGTAAAGATGCTTCGTTAAGTTTAGGATTTGAAGGTAAAAATGAAAATATTCTGAGCAATCAGATGTATTTTCAGACTACCAATGTAACAGATAGTACGGTAACAATGCGACTAAATGCTGCAAATGGTGGACATTTGGACTTCATCTATAAACTGTTACCAAACTCATACGTTGTAGACTTTACTGTCCAGGCAAGCGGATTGCAAAACTTCTTCTCTCCTTCTGTCAAAACGATGAGTGTTGACTGGAAACAGCGCGCACGACAGATGGAAAAAGGATATACGTTCGAACAACGTTATACTTCGCTTACCTATAAACCGGTAGACGACAGTTTTGATTATTTGAGCGAAACAAAAGACGAAAAAGAAACTATTCCAGAAGTGCTTGATTGGGTTGCATTTAAGAATCAGTATTTCTCATGTGTATTTATGGCAGAGAAAAACTTTGAAAATGCAACGCTTGAATCGAAGATAGAACAGAAAGGAAGCGGTTACATGAAGAACTATACTGCCGAAATGAAAACTGCTTTCGACCCGACAGGTGCGCAACCTAGTCGTTTCCAGTTCTATTTTGGTCCTAATCATTTCAAGACTTTGTTGGCAACTAATGATTTATCTTTCAAGGATAAAGATCAGGAGCTTGAGGATTTGGTATATTTAGGTTGGCCTATCATTCGTCTGATTAACCGCTGGTTTACTATTAATCTTTTCGACTGGTTGTCAAGCTGGGGACTGAGTATGGGTATTGTAATTTTGCTGATGACTATCATTGTCAAGATTCTGGTATTGCCTACTACTTGGAAATCATTTATCTCTTCAGCAAAAATGCGTGCATTAAAGCCTTATGTAGATAAGATTAATGCTAAATACCCGAAGCAGGAAGATGCATTGAAGAAACAACAAGAAACTATGGCCTTGTATAGCCAATATGGAGTAAGCCCTATGGGAGGATGTTTGCCTATGCTCATCCAGACTCCGGTGTTTATGGCTTTATTCTTCTTTGTGCCTAATGCAATTGAGTTACGTCAGCAGAGTTTCTTGTGGGCAAGCGACCTTTCTGCATACGATGATCTTATAAGCTGGAGTACTCATATTCCTTTGTTGGGAAATCATTTAAGTCTGTTCTGTTTGTTGTTTAGTGTGACAACAGTTCTGAACCAGATTATTATGATGAAACAGCAAGACATGGGTAATAATCCTCAGATGGCTGCCATGAAGTGGATGATGTATATCATGCCTGTAATGTTCTTCTTTATTTTCAACGAATATGCATCAGGTTTGAGCTACTATTATTTCATTTCTGGTTTGATCGGTATTATTACCATGTGGATTATGCGTCGTATGACCGATGAGAAAAAGTTATTGGCACAGCTTGAAGCCAATAAGAAAGCTCCTTCAGAAAGAAAGACTAGCGGATTGATGGCTAAGCTTGAAGCGCTGCAAAAAGAGCAAGAACGTCTTCAGAAAGAACGTCAGGAACGTATGAATAAGAAATAATACAATTCCTGTACATAATAAAAAGATCGCCGGTAAATCGGGATAATTCAATTATCTTCAATTTACCGGCGATCTTTTTTGTTTCGCTTTATTCGAAAGAATACAGCTCTGAAGGAGTAGTTCGTTTCAATGGGATAACTTGTACCCCATTCTCATCAAGAGCGATTCCATGCTGTTTAAAAGCAGTTTCAACCGTCTTATATGCCAGCTCCGGATGATTGTTGTCTTTGCTCAAATGACAAAGCCAGAGATATTTTAAACCAGCCGGAAAATGTTCAGCAAGATAATTAGCCATCTCGCTGTTACTCATATGTCCGTTAGGACTGGCTATACGGGCTTTCAGATGTTGAGGATAAGGTCCCATCTGCAACATGGTTTCATCATAGTTTGCTTCGAGAATCAGATAATTGGAGCGCTCAATATATGCAGCAGCAGTGTCCGTAATATGTCCGATATCGGTTATGAAAGAAAAGGTCTTATCCCCCACGCTGATGCAATATCCTACGTTGTCCGTTGCATCATGAGGCACTTCGAAACAAGTAATGCTGAAATCTTCTATCTGGATAGTTTCTTCCTTGTTGATAAAACGCCGGTGGGCATTATCCAGTTTTTCGGTCATGCAATAACTCCGATTGATGCCTGCGTGCACTTCCGGTGTAGAATAAATGGGTATGCTATGCTTTTTTGCCAAATGTCCGACAGCTTTAATATGATCGGCATGATCGTGGGTAATCAAGACGTCACGTATTGTATCCAGGTTCAGTGCATAATCTTTGAAAATCTTCTTTATGCTTCGTATGCCGATACCTGCATCTATTAGTATCCCACAAGTCTTTGTTGCCAGATAATAACAGTTGCCACTGCTACCACTGCCCAAACTCAGAAATCGTACTTCCATATATGTGTTTCTTATTTTTAAAAAAGGAACACAAAAGTACAAAAAAGAAAGGAGCTTGCCAATATAGCAGGCAAACTCCTTTCCACAAAATGATGCTCTTTATACAAATTAGAATTCGAAGAATTTCTTTGCGTTATTGTAGCAGATATCTTCTACCATTTGCTGTACACGTTCCATTTCGCATGCTGGAATTTCTCCATTTTCAACATCATTACCCAGCAAGTTACACAATGTACGACGGAAATATTCATGACGCGGATAAGACAGGAATGAACGAGAGTCGGTAAGCATACCTACGAAACGGCTCAACAAGCCCAGTAGTGACAATGCGTTCATCTGTTTTTCCATACCATCTTTCTGATCGAGGAACCACCATCCTGAACCGAACTGAATCTTTCCTGGTATAGAACCATCCTGGAAGTTACCCAACATAGTAGCGATAACTTCGTTAGCGCATGGATTCAAGTTGTAAAGGATAGTCTTAGTCAGCTTGCCTGAGGTATTCAGCTTATCCAAGAATTTAGCCATAGCTTTTGCAGTAGTAAATTCACCGATAGAATCGAAACCTGTATCAGGGCCTAAAAGCTTAAACATCTTAGTGTTGTTGTTACGGATAGCACCGTAATGGAATTGCTGAGTCCAGCCGGTTTCCCAATCCATTTCAGCAAATACAATCAGCATAGCCGACTTGAACTTCAGGATTTCTTCTTTTGTCAGTTCAGTACCGCCATATACTTTATTGAAGATAGCTCTGATTTCTGCATCTGTATAATCTTCTGCATAGAACTCTTCGATACCGTGGTCAGACAACTTACATCCTTGTTCAGCAAAGAACTCGTGACGCTTACGCAATGCAGCAACCATATCGTCGAATGAAGAAATTGTTACTCCACTCACTTCAGACAGTTTTTCCATGTAAGCACGGAAATCAGCAGGTACTTCTACTGCCATAGCCTTGTCAGGACGCCATGTAGGCAACATCTTGATTTCGAATCCGCTTTCACGAGTAGCGATATGATATTCCAGTGAGTCAACAGGATCATCAGTAGTACAAACTGTTTCAACGTGATAACGGCGCATCAGGTTGCGGGCAGTATATTCAGGAGTTGCCAGCTTAGCATTGCATTCGTCAAAAATTTCACGAGCTGTAGACGGATTCAAAATCTTGTCAATACCGAAACAAGTTTTCAACTCCAGATGAGTCCAGTGATATAATGGGTTACGGAATGTATAAGGAACTGTTTCAGCCCATTTTTCGAATTTTTCCCAATCGGTAGTATCCTTACCGGTACAATAGCGTTCGTCTACACCGTTGCTACGCATTGCACGCCATTTATAGTGGTCGCCACCCAACCATATTTCTGTAATTGACTTGAACTGGTAATCGTCTGCTACCATTTTCGGAATCAAGTGACAGTGGTAGTCGATAATAGGCATTTTAGCTGCATGGTTGTGGTACAATTCCTGCGCTGTTTCTGTTTTCAGCAGGAAGTTTTCATCCATAAATTTTTTCATAAAGCTTCGTTTTTAGGTTTATGTTTTTTGTTATGTATTTTCATAAAAAGCAAATCCCGCAAAAGGAATTTATGTTGCTTAACATGTATTTCGTTTTATTTGTCGTTATCGAACACGAAAGTAGAAATTTTATTTGGAATAACAAAATATTTCGTATATTTGCAGCGAATATTTAGTAAAATTAATCTCTGAAAAAGAGGAAGAAAACGTTATTTGTAAATATATATTACTATTTTATCAACTAGTTTTTTCACCTTTATACCATTCTTATAAAGAGAGAAGCAAAATTGTAAAAATACGGAACTTAAAATATACAAGTATGAAAGCATTAAACAAAGAAACTGCAAACAAGACAGTTCGTCCAGAAAGAATCATTCAGTTTGGTGAAGGTAATTTTTTACGTGCATTTGTAGATTGGATAATCTATAATATGGACCAGAAAACAGATTTCAATAGCAGTGTTGTAGTAGTACAGCCTATCGATAAAGGTATGGTAGACATGCTGAATGCACAAGACTGTTTGTATCACGTAAACTTGCAGGGACTCGACAAAGGTGAAACTGTAAACAGCCTGACTATGATCGATGTTATCAGTCGTGCCTTGAATCCTTACACTCAGAACGCTGAATTTATGAAACTGGCAGAACAGCCTGAAATGCGTTTCGTAATCTCAAATACAACCGAAGCAGGTATCGCTTTCGATCCTTCTTGCAAGCTTGAAGATGCTCCTGCTTCTTCATATCCAGGAAAATTGACTCAGTTGCTGTATCACCGTTATAAAACATTCAATGGCGATATGTCAAAAGGTTTGATCATTTTCCCTTGTGAGTTGATCTTCCTGAACGGACACAAACTGAAAGAAACTATTTACCAGTACATTGAATTGTGGAACTTGGGTGACGATTTCAAGAACTGGTTTGAAAAGGCTTGTGGTGTATATGCTACATTGGTAGACCGTATCGTACCGGGATTCCCACGTAAGGAAATTGCCGAAATCAAAGAAAAACTGCAATACGATGATAACTTGGTAGTTCAGGGAGAAATCTTCCATTTGTGGGTTATCGAAGCTCCGCAGGAAGTTGCTAAGGAATTCCCAGCAGACAAGGCTGGTCTGAATGTATTGTTTGTACCTTCTGAAGCTCCTTACCACGAAAGAAAAGTAACTCTGTTGAACGGTCCTCACACTGTACTTTCACCGGTTGCTTACCTGTCAGGTGTAAACATTGTTCGCGATGCTTGCCAGCATCCGGTTATCGGCAAATATATCAATAAAGTAATGTTTGACGAATTGATGGAAACTTTGAACCTTCCGAAAGAAGAGCTTGAAAAATTTGCTCATGATGTTTTGGAACGCTTCAACAATCCGTTTGTTGACCATCAGGTTACTTCTATCATGCTGAATTCATTCCCTAAATTCCAGACTCGTGACCTTCCAGGTTTGAAAGTGTACTTGGAACGTAAGGGTGAACTTCCGAAGGGACTGGTATTGGGTCTTGCAGCTATCATTACTTACTACAAAGGCGGTGTACGTGAAGATGGCGCAGAAATTGTTCCAAACGATGCTCAGATTTTAGGTGAGGTAGTTGTAACAGCTATGGGCATTGAACGCGAGGCTAAGTCATTGACGTATGCTACTCAAACAGTAAAAGCTGAGGAAGTGACACGTATTAAAGAACCGAATTTTATTAATTCTCTTCAAGGTAAAAGTGCTGGTTTATTGATTACCCCGAATAATTCAGGAGCTGGCGGGGGATCTACAAAGATTGTATTACGTGGTCAGACTTCTATTTTGGGTACCAATCAGCCATTGATTGTTTTGGATGGTGTGCCGATGTCTAATGGCATGAGTGAACAAGCTACAGAATTAATGTCGGGAGCTGCCAGAGATGGTGGTGATTTACTTTCTACCATTAATCCGGATGATATTGCTTCTATGACAATTTTAAAAGGTCCGAATGCGGCTGCTCTATACGGTAGTTCTGCTAATAATGGTGTAATAATAATTAATACCAAGGCAGGTGAGCAAGGTTCGGTAAAAGTAAATGTTTCAAGCTCTACTTCTGTAGAAACATTATTCATGTATCCTAAAACCCAACAGGTTTATGGGCTAACTCCGAATGCAACATTAGAAGCTTGGGGACCGAAGATTAACGATATGACAACGGATGATATCGCTTCACAACCTTATTATACAGCTAATCCGCGTGATCCGGTGAAAGATTTTTTCGATGTGGGATTAACATTGAATAATGGCGTGACATTGAGTGGTGGTACAGAATTGGCCCGAACTTATTTCTCTTATAATAATACGACGCAATTTGGCATGGTACCTAATAATAAATTCAGTCGTCACAACTTTATGTTCAAAGAATCTTTTTCTCTCTTTAATAAAAAATTGGATATTAGTACTAGTTTGAATTATATTCATCAAAAAACGACTAACCGACCTGTGATTGGACGTGTATTAAGCCCATTACATGCACTTTATAGAATGCCATCTAATGTAGATATGCGTTATTTCCGTAATCACTATCAGCATACAGGAACTACTGCTGATCAGATGGTATATGATACGGCGCGAGGTAATACTAAATTGGCGGGACAACCCATTCAGACGTGGTATTGGTAAGATCAGCATCTGAATAACCCTTATTGGTTAGCTAATATGATGAACGATGAGGCTTATAAAAATCGAATACTTGGGAATTTGACAGCTAGAGTAAAAATATGGAAAAGTGTTGATTATCAAGCACGTGTTAATGTAGATATGACATTGAGTTCCGGGTTGAATACAGAATATGCTACGTCAATGCGTGAAGCACAGGGAAAAGGTGGTAAGTATTGGACTTCAAGTGGTAAGTCTGTAGATATCTATAACGATCATATGGTGACTATGAGTGAGCGTTTTGATGATAAAATAGACTTGAATATAGCTTTGGGTGCCAGCCTTTCGCGCTCATATAGTCGTTCTCATAATATCACAACTGAAATAGATACGGCAGGCATCCCAAATGCATTTGTTCCACAAAATTCGGCCTACAAACGTCCAGGTAATCCGAATGGTAGTGCTACACGAGCAGAAGATACATACGATTATTCTGATTGGTCGGCTGCTACTTTCGCTACGGCTTCAATAGGTTTTTGGGATAAAGTATATGTAGACGGAAGTTATCGTTTGGAATGGGCACAATCTTTTCAGCAGTTTGTAAAGCCTGCTTCCGGTTATACCTCATTTAATTATTATTCTGCTGGTCTTAATATTTTATTGGATAAAGTGCTTCCTTGGGATATGCCTGCTGTAAACCAGATGAAGTTGCGTGGAAGTTGGTCGGTTGTTGGTAACCCGATTCCGAATCAATTCTATGCTCGTCAGCAATACAATTTCAGTGATGGTAGTATATCTGCCCGTCCGCCTACATTCGATGATCCTAAACCCGAAACAACTACTGCCTATGAAACGGGATTAGAAGTTTGGATGTTTGACAATAAGTTCAATTTTGATATTACTTATTATAATGCTACGCTTAAGAACCAATTTATGAAGGTTACGACAAGTACCGGGGAAGAGAAACCTGTGAATACCGGTAAAATCAGAAATTATGGTGTTGAGTTTTCGGCTAATTATCGCTGGGCTATTACTCCTGATTTCCGTTGGACAACCGGCTTTAATATAGCCTATAACAATAATAAAATACTTGAAACGTACAAAACAGCGTCAGGAGCTCCTTATACAGTTCAGATAGGTCCCGCCGGTTTCAAAATTAAATATGTAGAAGGCGGTTCATTCGGTGATATTTATGTAAATAGTTTTGAGAGAAATGATGATGGAAGTATCGTGGTGAATAATGCCGGTGACTACGAAAATGCTGTGCCTGCTATGGCTTCTGGTAAATATGAAACATTTGTAGGGAATGCGACCGCCCCGGTTAATTTGGGTTGGAATAACACATTTACTTGGAAAAATCTAACTTTTTACTTTCTTATCGATGGCAAAATTGGAGGTAAGGTAATGTCTTTAACCGAGCCGGATAGAGATTATTATGGTCTGTCTGAGAGAACGGCTAACGATCGCTTGTCTGGAGAACGTGTCGTACAGAATGGGAAAGAATATATTTTGAAAGCATTACCTGATGGGCAGAAAGTTTCGGTAGAGAAGTATTATCGTACGGTAGGTTCTAATCCGATGGAAGATTATATCTATGATGCTACTAATTTTCGATTACGTGATTTGTCATTGGGCTACACTTTCCAGAATGTATTTGGAAAAGGACGTCACTTGACAGCTTCTTTTACAGTAAAGAATGTTTGTTTCTTGTACAAAAACGCACCTGTTGATCCTGATATTTCAGTTTCTGCCGCTAACGGTATGTCTGGAATTGATTCTTATTCTTTGCCTACGGTTCGTTCTTACGGCTTGAATTTAAAGTTAGATTTTTAATACTTTCATAACGCAAGAATTAATTAAAAATAGAAGATATGAAAAGAAAATATAAAATATTAATGCTTAGCTATTATTCTTTGGGGCTTTTTATGGCTATTGGACTGACTGGTTGTGGTGATAAATACCTTGATCCATATCCTTGGATTGTAGGTAGTCAAGAAGAAGTGAATGATTCTGAAGGAGAAGATGGATTGGGAGCTACGGATATTTCAGTTTTGGAAGCGGAATTAAAAGGTGCGATTCCTGAGATGATTGTTTATTTATCCAAAGGTCATGAGTATCAGTACCAACGTTCTAATTCCATTGATAATTATGCAGGATATTGGACAACCAGTCAGAATAACTT
>ENA-UEPL01002923-UEPL01002923.1-human-gut-metagenome-genome-assembly--contig:-NODE-2923-length-10578-cov-3.019522_pt1 | contig 10578 bp, 9 predicted proteins | sample MGYA00242896_ERZ507908 | MGnify/ENA primary metagenome ERZ507908 (study PRJEB26167, sample SAMN06115518) | human gut metagenome | host: Homo sapiens | place: China:Chongqing | collected 2015-08-20...
ACCTGTGAACAGCCGTTCTGATTATGGAACGTCACCGTTCCCTTCACCTGCGATGCAACGATCCGGCAGGTATCCGCCGCGCAGACGGACGCCGGCAGCACCAGCACGTTATTCCGCACACCCACGCGGCCGTCGGGTCTGCGATATCCCCAGAAATTCATTTGATTTCCCTCCTTACAGATTCTCCCGGTTGTTCAGCACATTGTGGACATGGACATGATAGCCAACCGGAATATCCTCTGCCGCCAATCCGATATGCTCACCGTACTTCACCACAGGCTCCCCTTTGCGGATATCGCGGGTAGCCAGCTTGTGGTAGATGGTGATATCCTCCAGAGCAGGGAGAGATACCTCTTTTCCTTCGCAGACATAAGTGGCCGTTTCGCCCTTGGCGATCGGCTCGATGGCCACAGCCACATTGTCCTTGGAATCAATAATCATTGCATTACGCATTTATAATTCCTCCTTCATATTATGGGCCGGGTATATACTTACAGGGGAATCACCAGGGCGCCGATCAGAGCCAGCACGAAAATGCACACAGAGGAGATAAAGGAGCCCAGGGTGTAGGTCTTCAGACCGCCGGTCACGGTCAGGCCGGACATATTGGTGGCCACCCAGAAGCCGGAGTCATTGACATGGCCGATGGAGTTGCCGCCGGACAGGCAGGCCAGCGCGATCCACACGGGATGGCAGCCGATGGCGGGAGCGATGGTTGCCATGATGCCCATAGAGGTCATGCCGGCCACGGTGCCGGAGCCCTGCGCCACACGGAAGATCATGCCAATGAAGTAGGCCAGGAACATGGCAGGGATGACGGAGGTGGTATCGGTGCCCAGCAGGCTCACGATGGCGTTGCCAATGCCGGTGGCGGTGATAACGGAGGAGAAGGAGCCGCCTGCACCGGTGATCAGCAGCACCACGCCGGCACTCTTCAGGGCCTCACCGGCAGACTTCTCCAGATTTTCGCGGCCGATGTAAGGCAGGCTCACCAGATAAGCACCCAGAGTGCCCAGAGTCATGGCAACCAGCTTGTTGCCCAGGAAGCTGCAGATCAGAGGCTCCTCGTCAAACACAGCGGTGCCCAGAGTGCCGAACAGGATGCACACCACGGGGATCACAACAGGCAGCAGCGCCATGCCGAAGGAGGGGCGGGCCTTAGCGTCATTCTGGGCAGCACGGGCAGCCACCAGCTCATTGACAACGTTGGAGCTGTGGTTCACGTCCTTTTCCTCATTCCAGATGCCGCGGTTGTGGATCTTAACATAGATGAAGTCAGACACCAGAACAGTGATAAAACCGACAACCAGACCGACGATCATCATGATGCCCAGATCAAAGCCAAAGATATCGGCGGCAGCCAGAGGGTTGGGCGTGGGAGGCACCACGCAGTGAGCGGTGGTGGCGCCGATGGTCAGGCAGCCGGTGACATAGCACATCTTCATATCGATCTTGGCGGCAATGGTGATGCCGATGGGGATCAGGATAATGAAGGTAACGTCAAAGAACACAGGGATGGACAGCACGAAGCCGGCCAGGCTCAGGCCCCAGATGGAGCGCTTTTCAGGGAAAGCGGAAACCAGCTTGTCGGCGATGATGTCGGCAGCGCCGCTGTCACTCATCAGCTGGCCCAGGATGGTGCCGAAGCCGACAGGCAGGCCGATGCTGGTCATCATGCTGCCGAAGCCGGAGGAGATGGTGTCCATTGTAGTCATCAGGTCGAGGCCGCCGGCCACACCCATGAACAGGCTAGCCAGAACCATGCCGATGGAAGCATTGAGTTTGAGGACGATGATGCAGAACAGGATGATTGCGATTGCGATCACCAGTGCTACGATCAGCATTGCGGGAGATACCATAGAGTCAGTTCCTTTCTTTTTTTGCGTTTCTTGCACTACTATTTAAAACCAGAGCTTTCCGGCGGTCCGCCTGTTCACGGCAGGCCTCCGGCAGCTCGGATTTTTCAGAACAGGTTGCCGTTTTCGTCAAAGGGCAGGTCATAGGGCTCCGTGAGAACCTCAAAGTTGGGGTTGTTCTCCACCAAAGGCAGCATACCCTCAGAAATCTCGATGACACCGATATGGGCGGTGTTGGGGATGCGGATCATCTTCATGTGGTCGTGGTCCTCCGCCTCGGGGCAGCACATCAGGGCCAGCTGCAAGGCCTCCCGGTCGTTATCCATGATCATGGGGATCTTCATCAGATGCAGGAAGGTGTTGGTCACGCCGGTGGGATAGGTCATCTCCAGCTTCATCTTGTTGAACAGACGGCGGGTGGTGACCTCCGCCAGGCCGATGCCCTGTGCATTGCCGTGGGTCTCGTCGGTCAGGTCCAGGATGACGCACTTCTCTGCCTGAATGCCGCCGGAGCAGTACTTGGGCTGGACAAAGCGGCCGGACACGTTGGGGTCCATGCCGTCGCCGGAGATGTTCTTGCCGATCTTATCCACCACCAGCACGTCGCACTTGTCAAACAGCAGGTGGGCGATGGTCTTGTAGGAGATCTCCTTGAGTTTGGGCTCCTCGCTGATGATCTCCTCCGGGCTCAGGCCCTTGATAAGATAGGTATCATCATAGGCATTTTCAATGATGGCGATGCCGCCCAGAACCGGTGCGTTTTCCAGGATCGTCCGGCCGTACTCCGCCACCAGCTCATGCATGATGGCAGGACTCTGATGATGGATGCTCTCAGCGCCCTTCTGCTTGCCAAGGCCGATGGCCATCATCTTCATCAGGCCGCTTTCATAGGGACCGCGGAAGGAGGTATGGGGCTTGATGCGGTTGAAGAGGATGATGCCGTCCGCCTCAGAGGCGTTCTTGTCCATGAACACCGGCTGGTGACGCATGCCGGAAATGCCGATCTGCACCGTCTCCATGGAACTCTTCACAGGGCAGCCCATGGCTTCCTCAGTGACGCCGTAGTCCTTGAGGATCTGGAGCTGGCCCTCGGCGGTAGCGCCGCCGTGGCTGCCCATAGCCGCCACAATGTAAGGCTCGGCACCCTTGGATTTGACAAAATCCACAATGGCACGGGCCATCACGGCATTGTGATTGATGCCGCGGCTGCCGCAGGTAATGGCGATCTTCTGACCGGGCTGGATCTTGCCGCCGATCTCAGGGCGATCCAGCTCCCGGGTGATGATGCCGGGAATATCGCTCTCAGGGATGCAGGTCTTGTCGAAGTTCTGGCGAACCTTGACCATCTTGGGGATCGGTGTGTCTTTGATCAGGTTGGTAATGGTTTCCATGTCTTGCTCCTCTCTCGCCGCCGCAGGCGGCATATCGTATCAACAAGTATACAGATTTTTAATTTGAAAACGGATGCCGTGGGCTGTTCCCCCCAACACCGTGCCCGTCAAGATCATAGCTGGCAGCACCCGATTCCAGTGCCCCGGGATACGCCAGGCTCTAGCGGCGATGCGTTCCATACTTGCTCTGTTGGTCTCCACTCGAGCTGTATATGTTTTTCCGTTCCGTGCACGTGCACGAGTCAATGTAAAAAGAAAAGCGAAACAATATCGCTCATTAACACTGTTAGTATAATCTGTGTCCGTTTCTTTTGCAATTATAAGATATGACAAAAAAATAACAATTTTTTGTAGAATTTGAAAAATGCCACGCAATACACCTACCGGTTCAGCTTTGCGAAATTTCAATGCAAGGCCGCAGGCTGCATGGTCGATCGCAGTTGTCACCTCCCGTTTTCAGGAAAGGCGAATCCGACGCACAGATTCGCCAAGACATCTCCACACCAAAGGAATCCGGTTCAGATACGCACTTCCCTCCCCGCCGATCATTTCAATAACATCAGGATCACGCCGTAGATCACCGATGCCAGCGTCCCAAAGGTGATGACCGGCCCGGCTACGGTGAACATCTTCGCCGCCATACCGGTGACGAATCCCTCGGACTTGAAATCCAGCGCTGGGGAGGTCACGGCGTTGGAAAAGCCGGTAATGGGCACCAGCGTTCCCGCGCCGCCGAAGCGGGCCAGCTTGTTGTAGAGATTCAGTCCCGTCAGCAATGAGGACAGGGTCACCAGTGTGCAGGAGGTGGCTGTGCCCGCGTCCTCCTCGGACAGGCCCAGAGATATCCAGCCGTCCAGAACGGCCTGTCCCAGAGCGCAGATGGCCCCACCCACGAGAAAGGCCAGACACACGTCCTTCCCCAAGGGGGACTTTTTCATTTTCCGCTGCACATACTGTTGGTATTCCCGGGGCGTCATATCCATAGGGCGACCTCTTTTCACAAGTTTTCCATAGTTTCCCCATTCCGGCGAAAAGTATGTGAAATTTCTTGCAATGCAGTCTGAAAAGCGGTAAACTGTTGACCATGATTCCAAAAGGAGGGCATTTTTATGAAAACCGTCCGGCCGCTGGGGCTGTACATCCACATCCCCTTCTGCAAGGCCAAATGCGTCTACTGCGACTTCTACTCCCTGCCCCATGGCGAGGACCGCATGGACGCCTATACCGATGCCCTCTGCGCCCATTTGACAGAAGCCGCGCCGCTGGCCGCGTCTCATACGGTGGATACCGTATACTTCGGCGGCGGCACTCCCAGCTATTTAGGAGAAAAGCGCCTGTGCAAAATTTTAAAGGTCATTGAAAAGCGTTATCAAGTGGCCCGCGACGCGGAGATCACTCTGGAGGCCAACCCGGACTCCGCCGGGGATTGGAAAGCTCTCCGCGCCCTGCGGCGCTGCGGCTTCAACCGGATCTCCTTGGGGATGCAGTCCGCCTGCGACGAGGAACTGCGAACCATCGGCCGGGTCCACACCATGGAGCAGGTCCAACAGGCGGTGGAGGCTGCCCGGAAAGCCAAGATTCAAAATCTGTCGCTGGACCTCATTTATGGTCTGCCCCACCAGACGCAGGAGCGATGGATGGAAAATCTCGCCGCTGCCGTAGCTCTGAACCCGGAGCATCTGAGCTGCTACGGCCTGAAGGTAGAGGAAGGGACGCCTCTCTTTGCCATGAAGGACACCGCCGGTCTGCCGGGAGACGAGGAACAGGCGGATATGTACCTGCAAACCGTGGAATTTTTGAAGCAGTACGGCTATGAGCAGTACGAAATTTCCAACTTCGCCAAGCCGGGCCGGGAATCCCGGCATAACCTGAAATATTGGAGGCTTCAGGAATACGCCGGCTTCGGCCCCGGCGCCCACAGCGATTTCGGCGGCGTCCGGTATGCCTACGAAAAAGACTTGGACGCCTACATCGCCGCCGCACACGGCGGACAGTTCCGCTTTTCCGAAAACACCGTCATCCCGCCCAGAGACCGGGACGTGGAGTGGGTGATGCTGGGTGCGCGACTAATCTCCGGTCTGGATCCCAAGGATTACGAAGCCCAGTTCCGCCGCCGGTTTGATCCGATTTTCCTGCCGCTTCTGCAAAAGTGCGTGGCCGCCGGCTATGCTGTGTCGGAAAACGGTGTGTGGCATCTGACCCCCAAGGGCTTTTTAGTATCCAATCAGATCATCGGCGGACTGCTGGATGCTCAGGCGGCGGAAAAGCAGCGCCGGGCAGACGCGGCGGCCCGGGGCGATTTCCGGGTCAATCTGGACTGACCCGCAGCCAAACGGCACTGCCGATCCTATGAAAGGATGATTTTCTATGTACGTTTACACGCCGGGGCAGTGGGCCCTGCTGTTCTTCTTCTATTGCTTCTGCGGCTGGGTCTGGGAATCCTGCTATGTCTCCGCCAAGCAGCGTCATTGGGTGAACCGGGGCTTTCTCCATGGGCCGCTGCTGCCGATCTATGGCTCCGGGGCCATCATCATTCTGTTTGCCACCCTGCCGGTGGCGGACAACTTCTGGCTGGTCTATTTTCTGGGTATGCTGGCCGCTACGGCGCTGGAATATGTGGTAGGCGCCGTAATGGAGCAGCTTTTCAAGGTCCGCTACTGGGATTACACCAAGCAGCCCTTTAACCTCCACGGCTACATCTGCCTGACCAGTTCGATCGCCTGGGGCTTTTTCTCCGATCTGCTGATCTATGTCATCCATCCCCCCATCGACAAGCTGCTCCATAAGCTCCCGGCCCTGCTGGTGAATCCTCTGGCCGCAGTGATCGCCGTGCTGTTCATCATGGATACGGTAAAGTCCACCAAGGCCGCCATCGACCTGCGGGAGGTCCTTACCAAGCTTACCGAGGAAAACGCAGAGCTGCGGCGGCTGGCCAAAAAGGCCGAGGCCGCCCAGGCCCGCACTGCCGAGGAACTGCAGGCTTTCCGGGAAAAGACCTCTCTGGACAGATACCTGCTGCAGTCCTATCTGGCTGACGAGCTGGAAGCCCACCGCACCGCCAAGCAGGTCCGGAAGCAGCGCCGCCGGGCGGCTCTGGAAAACGCCTTCCGCCGCCGGGTGGAATCCAAGCTGGAAATCCTGGCCAATATCGCCCAGGCTTTGGAAAAGACCCGCGCCGCGCTGGACGATGGCATCGACGAACCCGGCGAGCAGGAGCTTGCCAAGCATCGGGAGGAGCTGGACGCCCTCATCGCTGCCGTCCGCCAGAGAGAAGCGCAGGTCCGCACCCGCTCCATCCAGCGCTACGAAACCGCTTTGCGGGTCCTCCGGGCCAACCCCTCCGCCAAGGCTAAGGCGGAACTGGGTGAAGCCTTTGACTCCCTGCGGAAGCTTTTGGAAAAATGAGCCAATATTTGACAGGCGTTCCCGGAGGGAACGCCTGTTTTTTTATGTTCGCAGCCGCATAAAGCTCAAGACCGGGGACATACTACCTGACGGCGTAAGCCAAAATTTTTCTCATGCAGGAGGAACGAATCATGAAGGACTGCACCAACGGCGGCTGCCAGTGCACCCCCAATCAGAGCATCAGCTGCACCGTCAACAACTGCGCGCACCACTGCCAGGACTCCAATTACTGCGGCCTGACCTCCATTCGGGTCGGCACTCACGAGGCTAACCCCACCGAGATCAAGTGCACCGACTGCCAGAGCTTTGAGCTGAAATAACGGCTCCCTCCCCTCCGCCGCCGGGCCAAAAATCCTTTGACCCACCGGCGGAGGTCCGTACATACGCGAAAGGAAGGTGGCGTGATGGCTTCAAAATGGCCCGCCCGGATCGCCGGCGGTGCAGCTGGTCTTGCCAACGGTCTATTCGGTGGGGGCGGCGGTATGGTATTTCTCCCCATTCTCTCCCGTTGGGGCAATCTGAAGTCTCGGCAGCTCTATGCCACCTGTGTGGCGGTCATTTTCCCGGTGTGCGCCGTGTCCGCCGCCATGTACCTCTGGCGGGGCGGGATGAATTGGGCCTCCGCCCTGCCCTATCTGGCGGGTGGGCTGCTGGGGGGCTGGCTGGGCGGAAAGCTCTACGGCAGAGTGTCCACCAAAGTTTTGAAGTGGATCTTCGCCGCCTTTCTCTTTTACGCGGGGGTGAGGTATCTGCTTTGACGGACTGGCTGCTCCCCTTTCTCTGCGGGCTGGGGGCTGCGGTGATCTCCGCGTGGGGCGTGGGCGGCGGAACGCTGCTGCTGTTGGTGATGACACTGTTTTTAGGCGTGGACCAGCGAATGGCCCAGGGCATCAACCTGCTGTTCTTCCTGCCCACAGCCATTTCCGCCCTGCTGTGTCACTGGCAGAAGGGATATCTGGATACACCCACATGGAAGGCTGCCGTTCCCGTGGCTGTCCCGGCGGCGCTTGCAGGGGCATGGATCGCCACAGCGGTGGATGTGGACCTGCTTCGCCGCCCCTTTGGTATCTACCTGCTGCTCTCCGGTCTTTCGCTGATTTTCCCCCAAAAGGATCATAAAACCCCCGGCGGCTGAACTCAGCCGCCGGGGGTCATTCGTTTCATTTAGAGGGGATCATTTTTCCACGGCCTCGGTCAGTTCCAGCGTCACCGTCAGGATCTCGCCGTGGCGCCAAAGGGTCAACGTCATCTCGTCTCCCACATGGTGCTGCCACCGGGCCCGCAGCAGATCCGCACTGCTGAGGGTCTCCTTGTCGTCCGCCGCCAGAAGATAATCCCCGGCCCGGACGCCGGCCCGGTCCGCCGCACCGCCCGCCGTGACCTCCTTCACCTGAATGCCCCACAAGTGCTCCGCCAGCTGGTCCGGCACTTGCAGAACCGAATCGCCCAGCAGCGGCTCCGGCTGGGGATCGCCGTAGATCAGCAGATCATTGACCACCCGCTCTGCCTGCACGGAGGGAATGGCAAAGCCAAGACCCTCCACCGTGGAATATCGGGCATACAGCTTCATAAAGTTGATACCCACTACCTGCCCGTAACTGTCGATGAGCGGGCCGCCGGAGTTGCCGTTGTTCAGCGCCGCATTGGTCTGGATCAGCGGCATGGAGGTCCGGCTGGTAAGCTGGATCTCCCGGTTGACGGAGGAAACGATACCATCCGTGAAGGTGCCGCCCATCTCAATGTCCAGGGGCGTACCGATGGCGTACACAGGGTCGCCTACGGACAAAGCGTCGGAATTTCCAAATTCCGCAAAGGGAAGAGCCTCCTCCGCATTGATTTTCAGCACCGCCAGATCGTACCCGGCGTCGCTGGCGATATACTTCGCCGCATAGGGCCGTCCTCCGGACAGCAGCACCGTGCAGCTCTTGCCCCCGGCCACTACATGGTGGTTGGTGAGGATGTAGCCGTCCTCCCGGAAGATCACACCGGTTCCCACAGACATCCGGCCGCCGTCCAGATCCACCGCCACCGTGACCACGGCGCCGCTTACCTTCCGGTAGACCTCCTGAGCCGAAAGCGCATGGCTGCAGTCCTTCGCCAGTTCCAGACGGGCGTCTGCATCCGGTTCCACAGTGGGAATGGTAATGGGGGCATCCTCATCCTCCTGATCCTGGTCGTAGTAGTAATAATCATCCTCGCCCCAGTCATCAGGCATTTGCAATTCCCATATCAGCCACCGCACCCCCGCCGCCAGCAAAGCGATTACCGCCGCTATGGCCAGAAGGATCATCAGCCCCTTCCACACCCGTCGCTTTTTCCTCCGAGATCTGGGCGTTGGCTCTGTGGGTACAGGCTCCACGGCCCCCGGCAAAGGCCGGGAATAGGTCTCCACGATCTCCGCGGGGAAATCTCTGCTGTATTCCTCGATGACTTCTCCCCGCGTCTGCAGGGTCCTGCGCTCACTCATAGTACCTCTTTACTCCACCCGCAGAGAAAACGTGAAGGTGGTCACGCCATTCTCGCTGGTGACATTGATTTCTTCCTTGTGCTGCTGCAAAATGGTCTTGACGATATACAGGCCCAAGCCATAGCCGTCCTTATCCTCGCTGCGGGACTTGTCGCTTTTGTGGAACCGCTCAAACAGCAGCGGCAGCTCCTCCGCCGGGATGGTCTCGCCCACGTTCCGGACGGTGATCCGGGCCTTGCCGTCCATCATGGCCACACCCAGGTAGAGGGTGGAGCCCTCCCGCGCAAATTTGGCGGCATTTTCCAGCAGATTGTAAATGACCTGGGTAATCATGTCATTGTCGCCCAGCACCAAAATCGGCTCATCGGGGATGTCCGCTTCCACATCCAGATGCCGGTCATTGATCTTCTTCTCCATGGAGATCAGCACCCGGCGCATAGACTCGCACACATCGAAATGATTACCGTTGCGCAGGGGATCGATGGCCTGCAGCTGGCTGACGTCCAGCATCCGCCGCACCAGGCGGCTGAGACGGCGGCTCTCGTTGGCGATGATCCGCAGATACTGCTTTTCACTCTCAGGCGGGATGGTACCGTCCAAAATGCCGTCCGTATACCCGGCGATGGTGGTCATAGGGGTTTTCAGCTCGTGGGAGATGTTGGCGATGAACTCCCGGCGCTGACGCTCCGTCTGCTGCAAGGACTCTGCCATATTATTAAAGGAAGCCGCCAGCTCGCCGATCTCGTCCTCCCGGCCGTAGTCATTCATGCGAACATCAAAATCACCGTCGGCATACTGCCGGGTGGCAGCAGCCATCTCCCGGATGGGCTTGATCTGCCGCATGGTGGTAATGGAGGACGCCATAAAGGAGATCATCAGCACCACGAAGCCCGTCATCATCAGCAGTCCCGCAAAGGCCCGCCACAGATTATCAACGGAATCCGAGGCGCAGACGGTGAACACCGCCCCCAGGACCTCCCCGGTGGTTGGGTTCACCACGGACACGCCGCCCACAAACTGCTTGCTGGAATAAATCTGGTCCAGACGGCTCCGCCCGGCCCAGGTGCCGTCTGCGGAAACCTTGTCCATCACCGATGACGGAATGGTGACGGGCCGGCCCTCCATAGTGGCATCCGTGGACAGGAGGACATGGCCATCCATATCGCACACCAGAATATCCATTTCGGAGATCACGGCGGCAGTGGCCGCCAGCTGACGGAACTGCTCGTCCTTCTGCAATTCCTCCATAGAGAGATAGCGGCCGGTCTCCAGATACCGCACGGACAGCTTGCTCACCGCCATCGCCCGGACCATCAGCTCATCGGTTTTCTGCCCCCGGGCATAGGAATAGCTCAGGGAAAAAAAGGACACGCCCAACAGCACCAGCAACAAACGCAGACCACCAATCCCAAGGTTACCGAAGTTTCTGCCGACGGACTGGGAAAATTTTTGATGACAC
>ENA-UEPL01002935-UEPL01002935.1-human-gut-metagenome-genome-assembly--contig:-NODE-2935-length-10541-cov-3.976682_pt1 | contig 10541 bp, 8 predicted proteins | sample MGYA00242896_ERZ507908 | MGnify/ENA primary metagenome ERZ507908 (study PRJEB26167, sample SAMN06115518) | human gut metagenome | host: Homo sapiens | place: China:Chongqing | collected 2015-08-20...
TTAGGGGTTGAGGGATAGTATTTGTGTTTCTACGTGAATCACGCTTACAGGAAGTAAGCAAATTCAAATTTAGTATTTTAGTTGTAAATAAACCATTGTTTCCGGAAAAAGGAAGCATTGAAAATATAAAGTATCTGCATGAAAGTAATGAAATTCGGCGGAACATCCGTAGGTTCCGTGAACAGCATTTTAAGCGTAAAGAGAATAGTAGAGTCGGCCGGAGAACCGGTTATTGTAGTTGTTTCCGCATTGGGCGGCATTACCGATAAGTTGATTAATACCTCTAAAATGGCCGCTGTAGGTGATTCGGCCTACGAAGGTGAGTTCCGCGAAATTGTTTATCGCCACGTGGAGATGATTAAAGAAGTGGTTCCCGCAGGTGAATATCAGGCTTCGTTGCAACGTCAGGTAGGTGAACTGCTCAATGAGCTGAAAGATATTTTTCAGGGTATTTATCTGATAAAAGACCTTTCTGCAAAAACATCGGATACCATTGTTAGTTATGGCGAACGCCTCTCTTCTATCATTGTAGCGCAGCTGATTGAAGGTGCCCAATGGTTTGACTCGCGCACTTTTATAAAGACAGAAAGAAAACATTCCAAACACACACTTGACACTGAACTGACGCATCAACTGGTAAAAGAGGCATTCCGCGTGATTCCGCAAGTATCGCTGGTACCGGGATTCATTTCATCGGATAAGGTGACGGGGGATGTTACCAACCTTGGACGGGGTGGTTCGGATTATACAGCGGCCATCATTGCTGCTGCTCTGGATGCTGATAGCCTGGAGATATGGACCGATGTAGATGGATTCATGACAGCCGATCCACGTGTGATTTCTACCGCTTATACTATCAACGAACTGAGTTATGTGGAAGCTACCGAACTTTGTAACTTCGGTGCCAAAGTGGTATATCCGCCTACTATTTACCCGGTTTGTCATAAGAATATACCTATTTTAATAAAGAATACATTCAATCCCGAAGGTACGGGCACGGTTATCAAACAGGAGGTTTCCGATCCGCAAACGAAAGCGATTAAAGGTATCTCTTCTATCAATGATACCAGCCTGATTACTGTGCAAGGTCTTGGTATGGTGGGTGTTATTGGTGTTAACTATCGTATCTTTAAGGCTCTGGCAAAGAATGGTATCAGCGTATTTCTTGTGTCTCAGGCTTCTTCTGAGAACAGTACTTCCATCGGTGTGCGTAATGCCGACGCCGATCTGGCTTGTGAAGTGTTGAATGAGGAGTTCGCCAAAGAGATAGAAATGGGTGAGATATCTCCTATTCAGGCAGAGAAAAATCTGGCTACCGTAGCAATTGTGGGTGAGAACATGAAGCACACACCGGGTATTGCCGGTAAATTGTTCGGTACATTGGGACGTAATGGTATTAATGTGATAGCTTGTGCACAGGGAGCTTCGGAAACAAATATTTCATTTGTAGTTGATTCTAAATCATTGCGCAAATCATTGAATGTGATTCATGATTCATTCTTCCTGTCCGAATATCAGGTGCTGAATCTCTTTATCTGTGGTATTGGTACGGTAGGAGGTAGCCTGATAGAACAGATCCGCTGTCAGCAGGAAAAGCTGAAAGTAGAAAACGGGTTGAAACTCCATGTGGTAGGTATTGCCGACGCTACGAAAGCCATGTTTAGCCGTCAGGGTTTTGACCTGGCTAATTACCGGGAAGAGTTGGAAGCGAAAGGTACCGAAAGTACGCTTGAGTCTCTTCGTGATGAGATTATCGGCATGAATATTTTCAATTCTGTATTTGTGGATTGTACTGCCAGTCCGGATGTAGCCTCGCTTTATAAAGATCTGTTGCTGCACAATGTGTCGGTAGTGGCTGCCAATAAGATTGCTGCTTCCTCCAAATACGAGAACTATCGCGAATTGAAGCAGATAGCCCGTCAGCGTGGTGTGAAATATCTGTTTGAGACGAACGTAGGGGCAGGGCTTCCTATCATTAATACAATCAATGACCTGATTCATAGTGGCGACAAGATATTAAAGATTGAAGCTGTGCTGAGCGGTACGTTGAACTATATATTCAATAAGATCAGTGCTGATATCCCATTTAGCCGTACGATAAAGATGGCACAGGAAGAGCGTTATTCCGAACCGGACCCACGTATCGACCTGAGTGGTAAAGATGTGATTCGTAAGCTGGTGATTCTGGCACGTGAAGCCGGATATAAACTGGAGCAGGAAGATGTAGAGAAGAATCTTTTTGTCCCGAATGATTTCTTTGAAGGATCGTTGGATGATTTCTGGAAGCGTGTTCCGAGTCTGGATGCAGACTTTGAAGCCCGTCGTCAGGTATTGGAGAAAGAAAATAAACACTGGCGTTTTGTTGCTACGCTCGAAAACGGGAAGGCTTCTGTGGGCTTACAGGAAGTAGGGGCCAATCATCCGTTCTACGGACTGGAAGGCAGTAACAATATTATCCTGCTCACAACAGAGCGTTATAAAGAGTATCCGATGATGATTCAGGGATATGGTGCCGGTGCAGGTGTGACGGCAGCGGGAGTCTTTGCGGATATTATGAGTATAGCGAACGTTTAATTTAGTGGACAGTTGACAATTGACAGTTGACAGTTGCTGCGCTTTGTTGCAGTTGGTTTGTTAATTGTCAATTGTCCACTGCCAATTGTCAATTAAGAAAATGAAGCATATCATTATATTAGGTGACGGCATGGCCGACTGGCCTGTAAAGTCATTGGGAGACAAGACGCTCCTGCAATATGCGAAAACGCCTTATATGGATAAGCTCGCCCGCATGGGGCGTAATGGACGGCTGATGACCGTAGCGGATGGTTTTCATCCCGGTAGTGAAGTAGCCAATATGTCGGTATTGGGATATGATCTTCCGAAGGTATATGAAGGACGCGGTCCGCTCGAGGCAGCAAGTATCGGTGTGGAACTTCAACCGGGAGAGATGGCGATGCGTTGTAATATCATCTGTATTGAAGGAGATAATATAAAAAATCATTCTGCCGGACATATTTCTACTGAAGAAGCCGATGTGCTGATTCAATATCTGCAGGAACATTTAGGCAATGACCGCGTACGTTTCCATACCGGTGTTCAATATCGTCATCTGTTGGTCATCAAAGACGGAAATAAACAGCTGGATTGTACGCCGCCTCATGACGTGCCTTTAAAGCCTTTTCGCCCTTTGATGGTGAAACCGTTAGTGCCGGAAGCCCGGGAGACAGCAGATCTTATTAATGAACTGATCTTAAAGTCGCAGGAACTGCTGAAGAATCATCCGCTGAATCTGAAACGTATGGCCGAAGGCAAAGACCCTGCCAATAGTATCTGGCCCTGGAGCCCGGGATACCGTCCGCAAATGGATACCTTTTCCGATACTTTCCCTCAGGTGAAAAGAGGAGCTGTTATTTCGGCGGTCGATCTGATAAATGGGATCGGATACTATGCCGGACTTCGCCGTATTGCGGTGGAAGGAGCAACCGGACTTTATAATACGAATTATGAAAACAAAGTGGCAGCTGCACTGGAAGCATTGAAGACGGATGACTTCGTCTATCTCCATATCGAAGCCAGTGATGAGGCGGGGCATGAAGGGGATATTCCGTTGAAGCTTCTTACAATTGAAAACCTGGATAGCCGTGCTGTTGGCCCTATCTATGAAGCTGTGAAGGATTGGGACGAACCGGTAGCCATTGCTGTATTGCCCGATCATCCTACCCCTTGCGAACTTCGTACCCATACCAACGAACCTATTCCGTTTCTTATCTGGTATCCGGGCATTACACCGGACGAAGTGCAGACCTATGACGAAGTGGCCGCTTGTGACGGGGTGTATGGCCTGATGAAGGCAGATGAATTTATTAACGAATTTATGGCACTACCCGTGAAGAGTTGACAATTGACAGTTGACAATTGACAGTTGATAGTGGGCTTGCGCGATGGCACTGACGCTGCACAACACTCATCACTAATCACTCATCACTAACTCAGTATAAACCAAATTTAAAATACCACTTATGAAATATTACAGCACTAACCGTCAGGCTCCTGTTGCTACTCTTGAAGAAGCTGTAGTGAAGGGCTTGGCTGCCGATAAAGGGCTCTTTATGCCCGAAATGATTAAACCACTGCCTCAGGAGTTTTATGACACCATTGATACGCTTACTTTTCAGGAGATAGCCTATCGCGTAGCCGATGCTTTCTTTGGAGAAGACGTTCCGGCAGATACGTTGAAACAGATTGTCTATGATACATTGAACTTTGATGTGCCGTTGGTACATGTGAAAGATAATATCTATTCACTCGAATTGTTCCACGGTCCTACGCTTGCCTTTAAAGATGTAGGTGGCCGCTTCATGGCACGTTTGCTGGGTTACTTTATCCGTAAAGAGGGTAAAAAGCAGGTGAATGTACTTGTGGCTACTTCCGGTGATACCGGTAGTGCGGTTGCCAATGGCTTCCTCGGAGTAGACGGTATTCATGTCTATGTGCTTTATCCCAAAGGGAAAGTCAGTGAAATACAGGAAAAGCAGTTCACTACCTTAGGACAGAATATTACCGCTCTCGAAGTGGATGGTACTTTTGATGATTGCCAGGCGCTTGTGAAGTCTGCCTTTATGGATAAGGAACTGAATGAACATATGCAACTGACCAGTGCCAACTCTATTAATGTGGCCCGCTTTCTGCCTCAGGCGTTCTATTATTTCTATGCCTATGCACAATTGAAGAAAGCTGGGAAAGCGGATAATGCCGTGATCTGTGTGCCCAGTGGTAACTTTGGTAATATCACAGCCGGACTCTTTGGCAAAAAGATGGGGTTACCCGTGAAACGCTTTATCGCTGCTAATAATAAGAATGATATTTTCTATCAGTATCTGCAAACGGGTAAGTATAATCCGCATCCATCCGTTGCCACTATTGCAAATGCCATGGATGTGGGCGATCCGAGTAACTTTGCCCGTGTGCTCGATCTTTATGGTGGTTCGCATGCTGCTATTTCGGCTGAGATAACCGGGACAACCTATACCGATGAACAAATCCGTGAAACGGTAAAGAAAACGTATGAAGATACTCATTACCTGCTTGATCCGCATGGAGCCTGTGGTTATCGTGCCCTTGAAGAGGGGTTGAAGCCCGGAGAAACCGGTGTGTTTCTTGAAACAGCACATCCGGCTAAGTTCCTGGATACAGTAGAAGGAATTGTTGGAGATAAAGTAGAGATTCCTGCTAAGCTGCAAGCCTTCATGAAAGGTGAGAAGAAGAGTTTGCCGATGACAAAGGAGTTTGTTGATTTCAAGAATTACCTGCTTGCTCTTTAAAAACAAAGATGCCGGATGCCTGAAAAGTACCTGAGTGAGACTCAAGGAAAGCCTTCAATAAAGTTATATTGTTTTACATTAGATACTCCCCCGGAGTCGCGTGCCTTGCTCGGCTCCGGGGAAGAGGGGGCTCGGCTCCGGGGAGGAACCCCCTTTGGCATCGAGGAGAAAATTGCTCTGTTTATATATTGATAATCAGTATGTTATAGGTTCTCTTTTTAGCACTTCGGATAGTACGCAGGAAGTAATATTACACAACAACCTGCAATCATCGCTCGTCTTACTTCCCCGTGCGGGAAGCACTCAGAAGTTTATAAATACAAGGTATTTTCCTGTTGCATGAATACAAAATTCATATTCGGTGGTTTCATTCAAGGTACCTTGCCACCAATTACTGAAATCGCTTAGCGGATAGGCTAATCCTTCTCCCTGTAATCCCGTTGCTCCGAAGTTGAAAATAGAAACCTGTTGTCCCGGTTGTGAAGTGAATACCTGTGTGTTACAAGCGGGGATAAAGATACCATGATCTGTTATCATTTGCACCTGAAGCCCTTCCTGCATGTAGTCTATTAACAGGCTGATGTTACCCAATGTGTGATCTTCACGTTTGCCTGTAGCTCCTACAATGACGATCTGCCGTTTTCCTTGTGCCTGCAAAAAATGGATGGCTTTGGTCTGATCATTTGTTTCCTGATCGTTCACACGGTGGAAGATTCCGGCAAACCGTTCCCGATTCTCGGGAGAGAGCGAATCTCCGTCTCCGATAATAGCATCCGGACGAAAGCCCCGGCGAATATACTCGTTGGCAGCGCCGTCGCAGCAAACTACGTATGGAGCTTGTGATAATACATTCAGTGGATATGGATGTGAAGGATAATCACCATTACCGAGAATAACTGCTTCTGTTGTCATATTCATTTGTAAATAAGAGAGATGTAAAACGCATTCCGTACTTTTTTCTGCCGGAGTTACGGTTTAGGCATCATTTGTTTCCATTTGAGGAAGCCAAAGATAGCGATTATTGAATAAAGTCCGTAGAGTCCGGAAGTGAAATACAAATCTTTGTAGATATAAAGGCCGCAGCATACCACGTCTACCAGTATCCATGCCCACCACTGTTCTACATATTTACGGGCAAGCATCCACATACCGATGATACTCAGTGCAGTAGTAAATGAGTCGAGCCAGGGAACATTACTGTCGGTAAAGTTAATCAGTATCAGGGCGATACCTATGAAGGTGATAATGAATACAGACATCAGAGCAGGAAGATACTTTAACGGAATATGCGTGATGGGTAACTCTGCTTTTTCGTGCGCCTTATTGCCGTACTTCCATACCAGCCAGCCATAAACCGCTGCGAGAAGATAATAGATATTGATACCAAAATCGGCGTATAGTCCGGCTCTGTAATACACAAAAATATAGATGGCAGGCATTATGATACCTGCTATCCACAGATAAATACTTGCCCGGTATTCTAACCAAAGATAGAGCAACCCAATGAGGGTACCAATGATTTCAAGGTAGTTCATGGTTGTACTTGGTTTATTTAAAATCTAATTGCTATGTGCGCCAGTACATTGGTTCCTGCCATCGGATAAAAACGTGGGTCGTAGGAGAGAACAGCTTTTTGATTCTTATCTCCTCCTTCATAAACAGCGGCATTCTGCGAGTATCCGTTGGTTTCGTACTTCGTGTTAAAGAGGTTATAGATAGTGGCACCGACAGTGATTTGTTTCACAGAAGGCAGTTTGAAACTGTAAGCTAAACTAAGATGACTCACAAAAGATGGATCGAGTGAGTTCTCCTCTAAACCGAAATTGTCGAGATACTGACGGCTGACGTATTGTGATTGCAAGGATGCATCGAAACCTTTATAATTAAAACCGATCAGGCTGTTTCCCATAAACGAAGGAGAAAAAGAAATGGGAGTATTCCCCGCATAAATAGCTGTTTGGGTGTAAAGTTCATCCCAGTTGTCATCATAGTCACTCACATAACCGGTGTAATTCTTAATGCGGTTTTTACTCCATGTCCCGTTGATATCCCAGCGTAGCCAGTCGGTGATACGGGCGCCTAAAGAGAGCTCTACTCCCATGCGGTAACTGTCTTTGACATTTTCTGCCATTGCCTCGCCGATATCATTTACTTTTCCATTTAGTACCAGTTGGTCGGTATAGTCCATATAATACAGGTTCACTCCGGCAGTGAACCAACTGTTGCGGAAAGTATATCCTAATTCATAATCTAACATTTTTTCCGGATGGGGAAGTTTTTCGAATAGTCCGTCGGTATAGTTATTACGTGTAGGCTCTTTCTGGGCTACGGCAAAAGAAGCATAAGCGCTGTGGTATGGGTTGAATTGCCAGAATAAGCCGGCTTTAGGATTGAAGAAACTGAAGTGCTCGTTTACGTTCAGGCGTTGGAGATGTCCGGGTTCTGCAGTCCAATCCCATTTATCATTGTCTCCCGTTATCTTGTAATTGATGTAGCGATATTGCAGGTCAGCATAAGCATGCAATCCTCCGGCTATTTGATAATTGGCTTTGACATAGATGTTTCCGTCTGTCTTACTACCATTGTTGCGATAGTATTCATGATCCGGATTCAGCGCTTCAGTATAATTCTTTACCCAGATCACTTTGCCATAATGATCGTTGCTATAACGATTCAAGCCTCCACCCAGAGAGGCATTTAACTTCTCGTTTTTATAATCAACAGAAAATACGCCGCCGCCAAAGCCGCTGTCTACGAGCTTTTGGCGTACCAGATTGGTCTTCGTTTGCGCTTCTGTGTTTCCGGGGAGGTAGAATGGTTTTAGTCCGTACTCTTCCAGTGTCCGTCCGTTCTTATACTCCTGGTAATATCCGAAACCATCTGTGTAATGCAGGGCAATGTTCAGATTCCATTCGGAAGAAAACAGGTGATTGAATATTAACTGATAGTTCGTCTGATTATAATTATCCGTCTGGTCGTCATAAAATCCTATGGTGTTTCCTTTGTTCAGGTTGTCGTCTTTGATGGCTCCGTTGGGGTTATAGGTACGGTCAGTCTCCAATTGTTTCCGGCTGATACCGTCCCAGGCATGATAGGTTTTCTCTTTGCCGCCAAAAGTGATAAACTTCAGGGTCGTATTTTCACCGTAATATCCTCCTTGCAGGAAGTACGACTTCAAATCTGATGTGGCACGGTCGCGATATCCGTCACTCTGTATATTCGATACGCGTGCATCAAAGGCCCAATGATTGCCTATCAACCCGGAACCTACGCTAACCGTCTCCTTATGCGTATTGAATGATCCGTAAGAACCGGAAACCTCAGCGTATGCTTTGGAAGGAATGCCGGCAGTACGCAAATTGATACTTGCGCCAAATGCTCCGGCACCATTAGTCGATGTGCCTGCTCCGCGTTGGATTTGCATATCTTCGAGTGAAGAAGCCAGGTCGGGGGTATTCACCCAAAAGATGGAATGGCTCTCTGCATCGTTCATTGGAATGCCGTTGGCTGTAATATTGATACGCGTGGCGTCTGTACCGCGCACACGAATACTGGTATAGCCTACTCCGCTTCCGGCATCCGAGGTGGTAAGTACCGATGGGGTGGTCGTTAACAGAAAAGGCAGGTCAAGTCCGAAGTTCTGTTTTCGGATCTCCTTTTTAGAAATATTGCTGTATGCCACCGGAGTTTTAGAAGTGGCACGGGTGGATACTATCTGCACCTCTTGCAGGTTGACTACTCTCAAACTATCTTTGGCGCTTGTTTGTGCAAAGATGTTGATGCTGGCTGCCATTAGAAAGGCAACAGCTGATAGATTCTTTTTCATTGTGTAATTTATTCGTTCTCTACGCCGGCATTACCCGGTTCAGGTTCTATGGGTATGTTCTCAGCCCGTCATGTTAAGGCACCCCTGTATTGTGAAATCGTTGGCAAAATTAGCGCTTTCGGATGAGGAAAGCAAAAAAAACTTTTATATTTACTTAAAACAAAGTAACTTTGTAACTTGTTATGATTGAATTAACAGACTCAAATTATTTACTCAAAACAAAAAACTAATTATGCTATTATTACAAATTACTCAGGCTGTAACTGATTCTCTGCAGGTTGCCGCCGACAATCTGGACCAGGCTATTGCTAATGCTGAAGGTCTTGACAAAATATCTCTTATAACCCAACAACTTATAGACGCAGGTGTACGTGCCGGTGGAAGTATCCTGAAAGCGGTGCTTGTTTTTATCGTAGGACGCTTCCTTGTATCGATGCTGAACAAATTGGCTGCCCGGATGATGGACAAGCGGCATGTAGATGTGAGCATCAAGACATTTGTCAAGAGTCTTGTAAATATTTTGTTGACGATACTTTTGATTATTTCAGTCGTTGGTGCATTGGGTGTGGAGACTACCTCATTTGCAGCGTTACTGGCCTCTGCCGGTGTGGCTATTGGTATGGCATTATCCGGTAATCTTCAGAACTTTGCAGGGGGACTGGTGATTTTATTGTTTAAACCCTATAAGGTAGGTGACTGGATTGAGAGTCAGAACTTCTCGGGTACAGTAAGAGAAATACAGATATTCCATACCATTCTGACTACGGGAGATAATAAATTGGTTTACGTACCGAATGGTGCGTTGAGTAGTGGCGTAGTGACGAATTATAATACGCAGGAAACCCGTCGTGTGGAGTGGGTCGTTGGTGTGGATTATGGTGAAGATTATGATAAAGTAGACCGTGTGGTACGTGAAGTACTGGCTGCCGATAATCGTATACTGGATACTCCGGAGCCTTTTATAGCTCTTCATGCACTGGATGCAAGCAGTGTCAATATTGTGATCCGTGTATGGGTGAAAACCTCTGATTATTGGGGCGTTTACTTTGATATCAATAAGGCTATTTACAATACCTTCAATGAAAAGGGTATCAATTTTCCATTCCCGCAACTTACTGTACATCAGGGGAACTAAATAGATAGTGAACGATAAATCATGGACGGTGAACAACTGTGGATAACACAGTTTGTTCACCGTTTATTGTTTTATAACATGTGTGGGCGCACACAAAATGTAATATCTTGATTATAGGTGAATTGGAATTAATTATTATATTTGCAGCCTATCCGTCTTGCAGGCGGTCAAACTCTTATATAATAAATATGAAAAAATTACTTCTTTTAGTATGCATTGCTTGGACTGGGCAGTGCGTTTCAGTTGTTTCTGCACAGTC
>ENA-UEPL01002942-UEPL01002942.1-human-gut-metagenome-genome-assembly--contig:-NODE-2942-length-10528-cov-2.658789_pt1 | contig 10528 bp, 12 predicted proteins | sample MGYA00242896_ERZ507908 | MGnify/ENA primary metagenome ERZ507908 (study PRJEB26167, sample SAMN06115518) | human gut metagenome | host: Homo sapiens | place: China:Chongqing | collected 2015-08-20...
CAAACCGGCGGTACTGTATGCTCACACCGATATACTTTTCTCATTTTCCTGCTCCTTTCGCTAATGATTCAGCAATCAGCTCAACTACTTTTTCGCCCAGTTTTTTCCCCATTTCAATAACAGGAACCCCTATTGTCGTCAGCGGAACCTGCATCACATCCGCAAACGGAACATTATCAAATCCAATAATTGAAATATCTTCCGGAATTGAAACACCATACAGTCTTGCAGCTCGATAAATTCCAAATGCCATTTCATCATTCATCGAAAAAATCGCTGTTACTTTCTGTCCCAGTATATACGAAAACGCCTCATAACCGCTTTCCATCGTGTAATCTCCAAAGTACACTAAGTCCGGATCATATGAAATTCCACTTTCCTCCAGTGCCTTTTTATATCCATTCAGGCGCTGCATCGTAACATGAAAACTTTGTTTTCCAGCCACGCATCCAATTCTTCTGTGTCCGCATTCTATCAGATGTCTGGTTGCCATATAACCGCCCTTTTCATAATCGAATAAAATATCTACCCCTGGACAGTCAAACCCATATTTTTCCATTGTAATGACCGGAATACTAAGATTTCTCATCGCATTTTTCAAAAAATCAGGTTTTTCCATATCATTCATTTCCATTGATTTTGACCAGATTAGTGCTCCGATATTATCCGCAGCAATATCACGGATAATATCTGTATCGATAGTCTGACCGTCTTCTATAATGTGACATACCAGAGAATATCCGTTTTTTTCAAGCACTCCGTTAATCGCCATGAAAAGCGAAGAAATATGCGTATTTCTCAAATCATTGAAAACAATGCCTATCAGACGGCTTTTCTTATTTGTAAGACGATAATCGTCTTGCATAGTTCTGGTAAATACTATCAATGACTTTCAGTTGTTCACGGGTAAACCGCTTAGGACTGCGGAAATCATATTCCTTAACTTTCTTTTTTGTATTTTCCGAAACCCGTGACGGCTTATCTGACAATGCCATGGATACCGTTGCCACCGATACACCGCACTCTTTTGCAATATCTTTAATTGTAATTCCCATATTTTCTATTCCGTTCCAGTTATTTTTCTGCCCTCTTCATTTCCCACTCGCATTTTATTTATGCATCCGATCTCGCATAAGAATTCTTCATCTGATTGCTCAGTTCGTACAAAACCTTAGACAGTGTATCCGAAGTTTCCTTCTTCACCATCTTCGCAATCTCCCGGTTCGCTTCCCGTTTAATCTGCATACGCTTTGCTATATCACTTTCTTTCGTAAGATCGTCATCATACCGGTTTATGATCTGATGTGCCTTTGCCATCACATGTTCCTGGTAACGCTCAATATGGAAAATAGACTTTTTATAAGAAGCATCTGCCATCGCAGCGATCATTCTGCTTGACCAGTAGAAGTTCTCTGTTGAAACTTCCCCTGTCGTATTTGCAAAATATTCCGGTGTTTCATCAATATCTGCATAGAATGGAGCCATTACATTAAATGCATTTGATGCAAATGCCACCCATTCAATTGCGCGGGAATCTTCCGGCTGATCCGGTCTCATCTGGATCAAAGACATAAAATCATTTCGATTGATACCAATGGAACGATAAGCACCATTCATTGATTTGTCCCCGTAAGCTCCATACGGATCATAAGGTGTTCCCTGATAATGTGAAGACAGAACATATTTTACATCTTATACTGTAACCTTCTTTTCCGGAACCATACACCACGGAATATCATCGGATACTGGTGTATAATCTGCATCCGGTCCGTCCCAGCTGTATGAATTTGGATTCAGGTAACGTTCCATAAACCAGGCTCTCGGTGTATTGTATACATGATCCGAGTCATCATGGCTTCCAAAAGCATCTCTTGGATTTAAGGTTCCATCCATGGACGGGTTCAGATGATATTTCTCAATGAATTCCTTCATATCCGGAGAACACATATAATTTTTCTGCTCACCAAGTGCATCTTCCAGATCAAATTCATCCATTCCAAGCTGGTTCGGCATCACCACATAAACCTCATCCGGCACTTTTCTGGCAATCCAGTGATGTCCACCGATTGTTTCCAGCCACCAGATCTCATTTACATCCTCGAATGCAATTCCATTCATCTCATAAGTACCGTATTTTTCGAGAATACTTCCAAGTCTCTGCACGCCTTCTCTTGCGCTGTGGATATAAGGAAGCACGATATATACAATGTCCTCTTCCCCGATTCCACCTGCAATTTCTTCCTGGTCGTCTGACTTCGGCTGATATGTAACCAGCGGATCCGCTCCAAGCACACGTGGATTGGATGTGATCGTTTCGGTTGCCGTCATTCCTACCTGCGCTTCATTTACCCCGCTTGCCGCCCAGATTCCTTCCCCCTTGACTGCGTTCGGCATGGCGGTATAACGCATCGGATTCTCCGGTAATTCTATTTTCACATGCGAAATCACTGATTCATATACCTTCGGCTGATCTTCCGGATGGATCACCACAAATTTTTTCGGCATATAAGCGCCTGACGGTGAATCATCATTCCTTGCGATCATCGTGGAGCCGTCATACGATGCCTTTTTTCCAACCAGTATTGTTGTACAAGCCATTTCATTTTCCTCCTGTTATCTCCTGACAAAATCTTTTTCGTCTAATTGAAATTATAGAATCATTCCTTCTTTTTGTAAACCACCAGACAATTTGTTTGTATTTCAAATTTTTCGTGGACGAATTCGCAAAAACAAGGTAAAGTAATTTTATAAACTTTATACTTTTCTTGAGAGGAACTTCCTTATGAATAATGACAAGGATAATGCAACTTTATATGCTGAGCTGGAAGCCGAACGTTTTATGACAGATCAGATTTCCCTGCTTCATGAAGCAGAGGATCTGGCTGACGGTATCAATTTTATGCTCAAATCGCTCGGAGAATTTACAGACGCCGACCGTGCTTATGTATTTGAAACCAGTGAAAATCATACTTCTACCAATACTTATGAGTGGTGCGCCGCAGGAGTCACCCCGCAGATCCGGAATCTGCATGATATTCCTTTTGAAAGCATGCCAAAATGGATCGAGGTTTTTCTTCATGGTGAAAATATTCTGATCGAAGATCTGGAGGCTTACCGTGAATCTATGCCTCTGGAATATGAACTGTTAAAAGTTCAGAACGTTTCTACCCTGATCGCCTTTCCTATTTCTGTACACGAAAAGCTGATTGGTTTCGTTGGCGTAGATAATCCAGATATGGAGAAATCCAGCCTGATCCACCGCCTGCTGTCCCTTCTTGGAAAATATGTCGGAACCATGATCAAAGATCATAAGAATGAGCAGATGCGCCTGGAGGTTGTTGCCTCCAAATCCCGTCTGGATTATCAGCTGGAGATGGACGAAATTCTTCGTGGCGCACAGATCGGTATCTGGACGCTTGAGTTAGATGGCGTTAAAGCTCCCCGGCTGCACCCAAATCCTACAATGTGTACTCTTCTTGGTGTGTCACAAGAGATGTCTCCTGAAGAAGTTTATCAGTTCTGGTATCACCGGATTCCTCCCAAATACATAACCCCGGTGCTTGATTATATACAGAAGGTCATTCACGAAAGTTATTCAGAAATCACATACCCATGGAATCATCCGTTACTTGGACAGATCTGGATACGATGTGGCGGTATCCTCTATCCGGATTATCAGGGAAATGGAATATGCATCCGTGGATACCATCAGGATGTCACCCGTAATATCGAAAATGAACGTAAATATCAGAACCTGACCGCTGCAACCAGTCAGATTTATCATGCAATTTACCATATCGATCTGATTCAAGACCGGATTGAAAAGCTTGCCGGTGCCAACCAGAACTATACACCGACCGGAGTTGTCACTTCCGCCACTGCGCAGTTAAATGATATCCTTGAGAAAATGGTTGCACCGTCACATCACGAGATCATGCAGTATTTCTTTGATCTGACAACGGTAAATGACCGGCTGCACGGAAAGCTTTTTATAAGCCGGGAGTATCCATCTCCACAGGGGATCTGGCGCCGTGCCACCTTTATCGTCCAGAACCGCGACACTGATGACGATGTTACAGAAATTCTTTATGTAACCCAGATCATCGATGATTACAAGCAGAAAGAACTGGCTTACCAGCAGGAGCTGGTTAAGGCGGTCGAATCCGCAAATCAGGCAAATACAGCCAAGACCGACTTTCTCAACCGGATGTCACATGATATCCGCACCCCTCTTAACGGAATTCTTGGAATGCTTGATATTGCACAGAAAAATGAAACAAATCCCAAAGCACTGCTGGAGTGTCATGAGAAAATGCGTACTGCTGCTTTTCACTTAAAAGCTCTTGTCAACGATGTCCTGGATATGCAGCGGATGGAAACAGACCGATTCTTCCTTGAACAGATACCATTCGACATCCGCGAGATCCTTGACAATTGCTGGAGTATGCTGGAGGCACAGGCTTCCCGGCTTGATATCACTCTGAAAAAAATAAAACCGGGCAGTTTAAAATATCCTTATCTGATCGGAAGTCCATTACATATCCGTCAGATTTTCATGAATCTTTTAAGCAATGCAATTAAATACAATAAGCCCGGTGGTTCGATCTCTGTACACGCAAAGATCATCAGGCAGGTACATCAGAATGTTATTTACAAATTTATAATTTCTGATACCGGTATCGGTATCAGTCCGGAATTTCAGAAGCATATTTTTGAACCTTTTGCACAGGAAGATACCGGTGCCCGGACGATTTACAAAGGGACCGGGCTCGGTATGGCGATCGTTCACAGACTGGTACAGGAAATGGGCGGTACGATCCAGTTGAAAAGCGAAAAAAATGTCGGCTCAACTTTTACTCTGATCCTGCCATTTACCATTGACGAGCATCAACCTTCCGCCTCTGCGGAAACTGCCACTGATACTCCGGCAGATCTTACGGATCTTCATATTCTTGTTGTAGAGGATAATGAACTGAACCTTGAGATTGCTGTTTTCTCACTGGAAGCCGCAGGACTTAATGTATCCACAGCCATCAACGGACTGGAAGCCGTCCGGCTTTTTGAAAAATCAAAGCCATATGAATACGACATCATTCTTATGGATATTATGATGCCGGTTATGAATGGTCTGGATGCCGCAAAGGCGATCCGCGGACTTTCCCGCCCTGATGCCCCAACGGTTCCAATCATTGCCCTCAGCGCCAATGCTTTTGCGGAAGATATCCAGAAGTCAAAGAATGCCGGAATCAATGAGCATCTCGCAAAGCCACTGGAAATGGATAAGGTGTTGAAAGTGATTTCATCATATTGCAAGTAGCAGAAAGAAACAGATACTCGCTATGTATTGCATATTTTTTCAGAGTTTCTGTTTTATAAAAAATCGGATTATCAGGCGATCTGTCATTTCCCCGATAATCCGATTTTTATTTTACTTACATCTCAAATGCTTTCTTTATACTGTCATAATGCAGAAACTTTCCTTCTGCCGCAAATGCCTTAATTTCATCTAATGTTGCAAACATATAACCATCTGTCTCCGCCTCCTGAAGATGGAGATCTTTTTCATCAATATCCATCACAAAACGATACACATCTACGAAATAATTATCTCCTTCCCCCGGATTCTCTCTCTTGTAAGTGAAAAGATAACCTCCGTCTGCCCGGCTTACATCCAGTCCTGTTTCTTCTCTGACTTCTCTTAATACAGCATCGTAAGACGCTTCTCCCGCCTGCGCAGCACCGCCGGATACCTCCCACCAGCCCGGTGCCCAGGCTTTCGTCATTACCCTTTTAGTGATCAGAAATTTCCCGTCCGGTCTTGCTACAACGCCAAGAACAGTAAGGTGATACTCCCCGTTCTTCAGACACCAGTCATTGCGCTTCATCGTTCTTCCTGTTGGTTTCTTATCTGCATCATAAATATCCCATAATTCCATTGTCTGCATCTCCTGTTCTTCTTGTCTGTAGTTTCTTATGTCATTATAATATGTCTTTCAGAACTTCACAATCCTTTATCGTCAGTTTCTCTCTGCCTTCCAATTTTTCCTTACACTCCTTCTCTCTGTAAATCCTACAATATCTTTCAGCAGTATAATCAGTTCAAATCCGCTCCGGTACGGATAATCTCTTCCCCAGATATGCACTATCCCCTGAAAAGATGCGAACTCCCGTCCCATTACTTTTAACCAGAAAACAGCTGCATGCTCCGATTTTTTTACCAGCTCCAGTTCCTTTCCCGCTTCAAGATACCGTCTTCTTTTCTGATTTCTTCTGACCTGTGCTTTCCGCAGTAATACACCATTCTGCTCGCAAGTTTCATCCAGATACAGCAAAAGCCCGTCAAATCCTGTGAAATTGATCTGTGCATCCTCTCTTTTGGCATCCTTCCAGTACAGAATATTTCCAGACGGAATCCTCCCTTTTTCCCAGTACATCCGGATAAAGAAAAGCTCCCCGATATGTCTGTTATCATCCAGCGACCGGTCTTCTGTTTTTTCAGCAAATACTGTCTGCATTTTTATCCCCCTCATTTATATTTATCCTCTTCTTTTTTTCTTCCTTTTCCAGCACAAGATCACGCCTGCCACAAACAGATTCAGTCCGATCACAGCGTACCATCCCCGATACGTCTTCTCGCCTGTCCGGATCGGCTCCGCTCTCTCCGTCACCTCACAGCGTACGCCCCGCACCAGAAGCCGTTTGGTATTGATACCGTAAGGCGTACATGTCAGTAATGTGCAGTAATCCTTCTCCTTATCCAAGGCAAGCAGTCCCGTTTCCTCCGGTTCTACAATATCGATCCGATCGATTTGATAGAAAATCGTCTGCCGGAGCACTGTAATTGTAAAATAGTCTCCCACCTTCAGCTTATCCAGATCCGAGAAAAGTTTCGCCCCCGGCAGTCCTCTGTGGGAAGAAAGCACCGCATGTGTTCCCTTTCCGCCTATCGGGAAACTGCTTCCTTCCACATGTCCTGCGCCATTGCAGATTGCAAAATCACCCGTTCCATGGTAAATCGGAAGTTTCAACCGGATTTCCGGAATTTCCAGATATCCCATCACACCGTCAGATGTCATATTCAAAAGTGCTCCATAACTATCAGCATTTTTGTCATTCGGCACTGGGTTATTCTGTTCCAGAAGCATCACATTATACGCTCTTGTCTGTGCGATTATTTCCTCTTCCTTCCTGGCATCCAGCTTCTCCACTGACCTTTCATATCCATCTACCACCCTGCTTTGCCGACCGGCATTCCAGATTTTTCCGACTTTTGGATAGAGCATGACCGCGATTCCCACAAGAAGGATTCCTGTCCATATAAAAAAGAAAAGTCTTCCCCTTCGTTCCGGCTCATTCACTATCATACAATTCGTTTTCGTCTTTTTGTATTCAACAGGACAACTCCTGCAACAATTGCAATCAGTACTCCACTGACCGTAAAGATCATTTCACCTGTTCCACCTGTCCCCGGAAGAAGTTTTCCTGATTTATTTACAACAACTTTTACCTTTGCTGCAAAATCTGCATTTGTATAAGTTACCTTTGTCTCAGTCTCGCTTTCTGTAACATTTCCGTTTTCATCAAGATATGTGCTAGCGTCCGTCCTTGTCGCCCTGATCTTTTCGGCACTTACCAGAAATGACTCCGTCAGCTTGTTATATCCTTCTGGTGCTTTTGTTTCTGTAACTCTGTAATCACCCATCTTCAGACCTTTGATCACCACAGCTCCATCACTTCCGGCTTTCACCTTTCCGGTTCCGGTCTGTCCGCCTTTTACAGTATACACACCGCTTTCTTCTTCTGCCTGAACCGGGAACGGCACTTCAAATTCCACTCCGGTAAGTGCCTCTCCTTTTTCATTGACCTTCTGGATCACAACCGCATAGGTATCTGTTGTTGTAGAATCCTCTATCGAGCTTTTTCCCGGTTCCTCTGTCGTATAATTCCATGAAAATCTGGCACTGTTCTTATTTCCTTCTCCGTCGATCACTGCTTTATCGTTTAACACAGCCGTATAATCAATGGTAATTCTTGCCCCGGTATCATAAAGATTTTTCCAGCCATTTTCTCCTTCATCCGCTGCCCAAGGGATCGTAACCGGGAAAGTTGTATTTTCAAACTGTTCCAGCGGTTCTTCTTCAATCATCACAGATGTAATCTTTGCTGCATCAAATCCGGTCGGGAGAGTATCTTCAATGATGAATTCCTTGATCTGCTTGTCTGCAACATAATTCGAGGTGTTGATCTGTAAACGGAAATGAACCGTTTCACCGATACTGACATTATTTTCCTTTACCTGTTTACCATCGTCAAGTACAATACTTTTCCCTCCGGCATTCCCGTCATCCCCCGGAGTCCACTGCGGCTCCTTACTGTTTTTGTCCACGATCTGCGCATCTTTTGCAACACTCGTCACCATGATCATACCGCCATCTTTTAAAGTGCTGGTGACATAATAGTAGCCGTATGGAAGACCGGTAAATTTTAATATAGAGCCATCGGATGTCACACTCGATATTTCTGTACTATTCTTCTTAATCCATTCAATTGCACCTTCGGATAATTGTTCTTTTGACTCTGGTCGATAAGCTTCCTCTTTTGTAAATACATTCCCTGCTGAATCTTTCCCAAAATATGGATTATCAGCAAGATTCTTTTTGGTATACGCCACTGAAGTTCCATCAGCATTTACTTTCGCATCAAACACCTTGTAAACAGAATACACCACTCCTTTTGATGCATTCGCTATCGTTAGACTTCCACTACCTCCTTTCACCACATCTTCCTGTGCAAATGCCGTCATCGACATCCCCACGATCGTTACTGCCATTACCAAAACGGATAACAGCCGTCTCAATTGTCTCATTCTTTTTCCTCTCTTTCTTTTTATTTTCGGATCCTTTCCTCATTTTACACATCCATACAACCGATTTCCGTTTCTTTTCCGTCCAGAAACCGTTTCTTTTTCATCCTTTTTTCGTTTCTTTTACAAAATCTTTTGAACCATCCATTTTTTATTCCTTTTACAGCAGACATTCACAATCAAAAAACTGTACAAAGAATGTGTAGTCCAATAAAATCTCTTCAAAAAAATCGGGAGGCTGTCTGATAACAGTTTCCCGATTTTTGCTATATTCCCCATTATTCTTTTTGATTCAACAACGTTCCCAAAGTGTTTTCCGCCCAGCTGTAATTCGTCATATACACTCCTTTGAACAGCTTTTTATGTTTTTCCTCATCCTCCAGGTAGTCATACAGATCACACTCCACATGCTCTGTACGGATACGGCTCTCCTGATTTACCCGGTGCAGGACTCTTTCGATTCCGTATGCATCTAACGTTCCCCGAAGCTCTTTTACCACTTTGCGGAATTTATCTTTTATTCTTTTTTCTGTACATTCATCCTCCCATAAATAACTGATCGCATCCCCCGTCGTCACAAATCCTCCTCTTCTGTCAACCAGAAGTGCCAACAGTTCTTTGGCTTTCTTACATGAAAAAGGAATCGTTTCCCCATCCACAAAAATATCAAAATAACCGAATGTGCGGATTACAATCCTTTTCCCTTCCATCTTTGTCAACTCACTATACATTCTCTTTTCCCCCTTCATTTAATGAGAATCTTTATCATCATACACTATCCAAATGAGCAGACTCAACATTCCATGCCAAAACAGGCATCCCGTACTTTTTTCACGCGACACAAAAAACACCCTGTCCTTTGGACTGCCTCTACCAGCGTCTTCAATGGCAATCCTGTCGGCACCCCTGTCACGATTCATGTTTTTGCACGTTACCCCTTCATAAAACGAACCTTGCCCTTCATAAACATCCGTCATCCATTCCGACGTCCCTTTCCACCACCTCCCATCGTCAAACGTTTCAGTCGGGCCAGGTGCTTTTTTGCCGTCACCGAATCCGTCAAAGACTGCCCCGGCGAGACCAGTTTCAAAGACGACTTCGGCACCGGAGGCAAAACGGCTTCCATACCCCGTTTTTCCAGCCAGAGCCGGCTCCAGCGATTTTTTGCCAGTTGCCAGGACATCGACCGCAAATCGAAAAAACCGAATTCCACAGCCGTCCAGTAAAGCGCCTTGTCCGGCCAGACATCCTCCCCGTATTGACGGCAGGAAACCAGACCCTGCGCAGCCACAAACGCCTTTTCAGGATCGGGAGGCGGGCGACACAGGCCCAAAAACTCCGGCAAACTGGGAGGCCAGGGTTTGAAACGGCATTGATCCAGACCAAAGCGAACTTCCCTGACCGTCAAACCCGACAAGGCTTTTGCCCAAAGCGACTTCACATAAGCAATATCCGTTCCCCGCCACATATCGGCAAAACGAACCCCGTAAAGCGCCTCGAATTCCGAAAAAAGCGCCTCGATCCCGGCAACCGATACCGCCTTGCCTGATTTCCCATTATTTATCCCCATCGTATTTCCTTTTCCCGCAAACCGGCATCGGCCCCTGAAACCCACTCACCATTAAAGAAAAAACAGGAAACATCCTGAACACCCACAAACCGGCC
>ENA-UEPL01002948-UEPL01002948.1-human-gut-metagenome-genome-assembly--contig:-NODE-2948-length-10507-cov-4.087632_pt1 | contig 10507 bp, 9 predicted proteins | sample MGYA00242896_ERZ507908 | MGnify/ENA primary metagenome ERZ507908 (study PRJEB26167, sample SAMN06115518) | human gut metagenome | host: Homo sapiens | place: China:Chongqing | collected 2015-08-20...
ACGGTCGAAGTATTAGATACCGCCAGCAAATGGTTCGGCGTCACCTATCCGGAAGACCGTCAGGAAGTAGTAGACAAGATCCAGGCATTGATCGACGCAGGCGAATATCCTGCTAAATTGTTCTAAGCGAACAAGATCAGATCCAATAAATAAGAATCCCCACAGTGCTCTCTGTTTCACTGTGGGGATTTTATTGTTCACTATGATCCTGTTTCACATTTTGGCAAATATGGTTGACTGTGCCTCCGGTTTCACATCCGTTGCATGTTTAAGTGAAAAACAAGGAGGATACAATAATAATCAATAAACAAATACACAAACATTTACTGCTATTACTGCCACTCTTTACCTTTTCGCCCTTAGTCGAAAAGGTTTTTGACCAGTGTCGAAAAGGCTTTTGACCAAGGGCGAAAACGTATTCGACTAAGGGCAAAAGGTCTATGACCAGGCTGTTTGACAACAGAAACCATAGCTATTGTCGCTTAAATAGAAGCATCCGAGGCCGACTTGATCTCCGATGAAGGCAAACGTAAGCGGTGAAGGCAATTCACAGATGATGGCGAAAAAACAAAAAACCTAAACAACCGGTTCTGTTTTTCTTAGAAACTATACTGTACCGCCAGATTCACCCGGTTCGCATGACGTGTGTCACCGTTGAAATCCGTACGCCAGCCGCGCAGATATTCGGCTCCGGCCTGCAGGTCGGACGTGATGTTCCAGAAAAGCGTGGCGTTCAGGTATTGTCCGTAGCGGTACTGGTCGGAAGCGACGGCAGGATAACCATCATGGCTATACAAGCGTGACTGCCCGTATGTGCTGGTAATAAACACTTTCGGAGAGAAATTATACTGCATGCCGGCAAACCAGCCCATCATCGGGAGCACCTGCATCCTCCCTTCTTTTTCAGGATTCGGGACCACATCGACATTCAACAAGCTCATGTCGTTCAGGAACTGCCCGATACCTTTACCATACACACCCTGTCCATAGACCTGCAAACGATTCGTCAGGTTAAAAGTGGCGGAAGCCAGAACACCCCATCCGATCTCCGATTCCGCTTTGCGAGCCGTCAAATCATCGTAGGTCATGCTCCTGATAATAGCCGCAGCCCGGAAATGGCTTTTAGGGTTCCAGCCATACTGCACGTAGACCGGAAAGTTCGGCATCCGCTGCTTGGCGATACTGACATGCTCGTTCGTCAGGCCGTCCACAACCGGCATTTCCACACCGATACCGGCTTTCAAGCCTTTGGCAAGCGCATGTTCGTAACGGATCTGTGTGGCATGATAGATCGACATCCCGTTAGGACCGGCAAAGTCGATCGTGGCAGGCACATTGCCCAAGTCCATGAACGAACCGTAATCGTAACCCGCCGTAAAGCCTCGTGCCGACACATAAGCATTCCTCAACTCGAATATCTTGCCGCTTCCACCGCGGAAGTTACCGGCCGTATACACCACGAAATCGCCCAAGAGATCCGTATGCCCGACCAGCTTCAGGAAGATCGTGCTCGTAGTGGCGTCCATCTGGAACTGGTTCCGTACATACGACTGTCCTCTGCCGGGAATCAATGCCGGGTAAAAGTCGATATTATCGGAAATACCGCCAAAATCATATTCGGCTGCCAGTTTCACATATCCTCCGATACCGAGAGCAAACTTGCCTTTCCGGTCTGTCAGCAGGAAACGGGGCGCTTTCGGTTCGTGGAAACGGGGACTCTGTGATGCATTCATGATCCGGATAATCTCATTGCCCGCCTTATCGATCGTGACAAACATGACGGAATTCGGTTCTTTATCCTCAACCACCACTTTCTGAGCCTGGGAATGGGTAGAAAGCAATCCCATTCCGAGCAGTAGAACTGCGCTTTTCAACAATGTTTTCATAAATATGCTTTTTGTTTAGATGAATTACCAACTTGAACAGATGCCAACGGAAAAGGTTGTGTCAAATGATTGCTTTAACGAGTAAATATCACTATTTTTGTTGCCATAATACAAAAATAAGATGAAGATGAAAAAGCTGTTTGCTATATGTTTAGTGGCCCTATCGGCTCTGATATCCGTCCATTTGCAAGCGCAAGAGGTTGAAACGCTGGTACTGATCGACACCGATATGGGAAAGATCAAAGTGAAACTTTTTAACGACACGCCCCAACATCGTGATAATTTTATCAAAAATGTGAAGGAACACCGCTATGACGGACTGTTGTTCCACCGTGTCATCAAACAATTCATGGTACAGGCAGGCGACATTAATTCCAAAGACGCCCCGATGGAACAGCACGTAGGTGACGGAGATCTGGACTACACCATTCCGGCAGAGATCGTCTACCCGAAGTATTTCCATAAACGCGGCATGTTCGCCGCCGCCCGTACAGGCGACGACGAGAACCCCGAACGCGCCTCGTCGGCCACCCAGTTCTATATCGTAACCGGCAAGTTCTTTACGGAAATGGAGCTAGACAAGATGGAGAAGGAACAAGGCATCACCTTCACCCCCAAACAACGCCAAGCCTATATGCTGGAAGGAGGCACGCCCCACCTGGACGGTAAATACACGATTTTCGGTGAAGTCGTAAGCGGCATGAAAGCAGTCGACAAGATCCAGTTCACCGAAACGAACGCAGACGACCGTCCTGTCAAGAACATCAAAATCAAGTCAATGAAGATAGTCAACAAATAAACAACAAAGAATGGAAACAAAAGAAACATTAGTGGTGATGGACACCACACTCGGAAAGATAAAATTCAAATTATACAACGATACACCTCAGCACCGCGACAATTTCATCAAGCTGGCAAAAGCCGGACAATACGACGGCCTGCTATTCCACCGCGTCATCAAGGACTTTATGGTACAAGGTGGCGATGTCACTTCCAAAGACGCCCCGATGAACAAGCAGTTAGGAGCCGGCGACTTGGGCTATACCATTCCGGCAGAGTTCAACTATCCCCAATATTTCCATAAAAAGGGAGCCTTGTGCGCCGCCCGCACCGGAGACGAAGTGAACCCGGAAAAAGCATCGTCAGCCTCACAGTTCTATATCGTCACGGGCAAGAAATATTCGGAAGCCGAACTCGGCCAGATGGAAAAGCAGATGGAAGGGCGCCTGAAACAGGCTATCTTCAACCGCCTCCAGACAGAGAACAAGTCCAAGATCATGGAACTCTACCGCAGCGGCAACAAAGAAGAGCTCGCCGTGCTCCGCGACACCCTGATCGGCAAGACCGAACTGGAGGTCGAAAAGCGTAAAGACGAGACGAAGATGCCTTCCGAACTGCGCGAGACCTACAAGACGATCGGCGGCGTGCCCTTCCTTGACAACCAGTACACTGTCTACGGCGAAGTGGTGGAAGGACTGGACGTAGTAGACGCGATCCAGCAAGTAAAGACAAATAAGCAAGACCGCCCGACGGAAAATGTAGTAATCAAGTCGGTAGAGGTTTTGGAATGATGCAACTTTCGGTTTACAAAGAACATTACAAAGAAACGATACGCCTGGGTGTCCCGATCATGTTGGGACAGCTGGGCATTATTGTTGTAGGCTTTGCCGACAACATCATGGTCGGGCATCACAGTACGGCCGAGCTGGCTGCCGCCTCGTTTGTCAACAACTTTTTCAACCTCGTGTTCATCGCGGGGATGGGATTTTCCTATGGACTGACTCCCATCATCGGAGGGTATTTTGCGCAGAAAGAATATGCAAAGGCAGGCGAGACACTGAAAAACAGCCTTTGTATCAACCTCATCGTGGGATTGCTACTCAGCCTCTGCATGTTGACACTGCTTCTGAACATCCATATCCTGAAGCAGCCGGAAGAGTTGATGCCCTATATCGTGCCTTACTATATCCTGCAACTCTTCTCGGTCATTTTCGCCATGCTGTTCAACTCGTTCAAGCAGTTCAGCGACGGCACGACAGACACGGTCACCCCGATGTGCGTCATGTTAGGAGCCAACGTGCTCAACATCATCGGGAACTACTTGCTTATATACGGCAACTTCGGATGTCCTGAACTTGGACTTACCGGAGCCGGTATCTCGACACTCGCCAGCCGTATCCTGACATTCGGGATATTCTGCGTCCTGTTTGCCAAGCATTCCCGTTACAAACTTTACAGGGAAGGGTTCAAGAAAGGGACAGTCAACCGGGCGAACATAGGCAACCTGGTCCGCCTCGGCCTACCGGTCGGCTTCCAGATGGGAGTCGAGACAGGCTCGTTTAGTCTGAGTGTCATCATGATGGGGTGGCTGGGAAGCACGGCACTCGCCGCCCACCAAGTGGCAGGCGTGATCACCACGCTCGGCTTCATGGTCTATTACGGCATAGCGGCGGCGGTTACCATACGGGTAAGCAACTTCCGGGGCCGGAACGACTGGCCTGCCATACGGCACGCATCTTTTGCCGGCCTGCATCTGGTCATGGGGACGGCAACCATCGTTGTTCTCCTGATCGGGATTTTCCGTAACATCATGGGATATATCATCACTCCGGAAAAAGAGGTAGTCGAACTGGTCGCCCTGCTCGCCTGGTCAGTGATCCTGTATCAGGCAGGCGACGGGCTGCAAATCCTCTTCGCCAACGCTCTGCGAGGCATCTCGGATGTCAAATACATGGCTTATATGGCTTTCTTCTGCCACTTCGGACTGGCACTTCCCATCGGTTACCTGTGCGGGTTCACTTTTGGTTGGGGAGCCATCGGCATCTGGTGCGGCTTCCCGATCAGCCTGACCACGCTCGGACTGTTACTTTGGAGACGTTTCAATCGATTGACAATAAAAAAATAGGGTATGACTAAAGATATAACAGCAGAACACGTATTAAACGACCTGCGCTACCTGACGCTGCTGGCACGCAGCTTTCCGACGGTGGCAGACGCCAGCACGGAAATCATCAACCTGGAGGCCATCCTGAACCTGCCGAAAGGGACGGAGCATTTCCTGTCCGACATCCACGGCGAGCACCAGGCTTTCAACCATGTGCTGAAAAATGCCTCCGGTGCGATCAAGCGCAAAGTGAACGAGATATTCAGCAACACGCTGCGCGACTTCGAGAAGAAGGAGCTTTGCACGCTGATCTACTATCCGGAACAAAAACTGGAACTGATCCGGCAACGCGAAAAAGACCTGGACGACTGGTATCTGATCACACTGAACCAACTGGTACGCGTCTGCCGGAACGTCTCGTCCAAATACACGCGCTCGAAAGTGCGCAAGGCCCTGCCGAAGGAGTTCTCCTACATCATCCAGGAACTGCTCCACGAGTCGAGCGACGAGCCGAACAAGTCCGCCTATGTGGACCAGATCATCAACACGATCATCTCGACCGGCCGGGCCAATGACTTCATCATCGCCATGTGCAACCTGATCCAACGCCTGACGATCGACCTGCTGCACATCATCGGCGACATCTACGACCGCGGGCCGGGCGCCCACATCATCATGGACACGCTTTGCAACTACCATAACTTCGACATCCAGTGGGGCAACCACGACATCCTCTGGATGGGGGCCGCCGCCGGCAACGCGGGGAGCATCGCCAACGTGATCCGCATGTGCATGCGCTACGGCAATCTGGCAACCCTTGAGGACGGCTATGGCATCAACCTCCTGCCCTTGGCGACATTCGCCATGGAAGTCTATGGAGACGACCCCTGCGAACTGTTCATCCCGCGTACGAACGCGTCGGATGCGACCTTCGATGAAAAGACAACCCAACTGATCGCCCGCATGCACAAGGCGATCACGATCATACAGTTCAAGCTGGAAGGCGAGATCATCCGTCGCCGTCCGGAATTCGGGATGGACGACCGCCTGTTGCTCCACCATATCGACCTCCACCGCGGGACGATCCGTATCGAAGGAAAGGAATACGAGTTGAAAGACAAGAACTGGCCGACTCTCAATGCCAAGGATCCCTATGCCCTTTCGATCGAAGAAGAAGAACTGATGCGGCGCATCAAGCACTCGTTCGAATGTAGCGAGAAACTGAAAAAGCACATGCGCTGCCTGTTCACGCACGGCAGCATGTACCAGGTCTGCAACTCCAACCTGCTTTTCCATGCCTCCGTCCCGATGAACCCGGACGGCACGCTCAAGGCGATCCGTATCGAAGGAACGGAATATAAGGGCAAAGCCCTGCTGGATAAAGTGGACCAGCTGGTACGCACCGCCTATTTCGATGCCGACGACAGCCCGGAGAAGGACTTCGCGATGGATTACATCTGGTATCTTTGGGAAGGCAAGGACTCCCCTCTCTTCGACAAGAGCCGGATGGCGACTTTCGAACGCTGCTTCATCGACGACAAATCGGTGCAGAAGGAGGAAAAAGGCGCCTACTATTCCCTCCGAGAAGAAGAATCGGTCTGTGACATGCTGCTGGACGAGTTCGGCGTCACCGGCCGGCACCGCCACATCATCAACGGACATGTCCCCGTACGCTCCATCAAAGGCGAGAACCCGATCAAGGCAAACGGGAAACTGCTTGTCATCGACGGCGGCTTCTCCAAAGCCTACCACCCGGAGACAGGCATTGCAGGTTATACCCTGGTCTACCATTCGCGCGGCTTCCAGCTTGTACAGCACGAACCGTTCCTGTCGACCGACCAGGCCATCAAGGAGGGCAAAGACATCCGTTCGACCACCATCGTCGTCGAACTGAACTCCCACCGCCAGATGGTCAAGGACACAGACAAGGGGGCGGACCTGCAACAACAGATCCATGATCTCGAAAAACTCCTTTACGCGTTCCGCAACGGGTTTATCAAGGAAAAAGAGCGTTATAAATAAGAACACTTGTCATGAACAGCGAGAAACTGAAAGGTCACATCCTGATATTGATAACCAATATCCTGTTTGCCGTCAACATGCCGATATCCAAATATCTGCTGCCGGCACACGTTCCCCCCGAAGGTCTTACGATCATGCGCATGGCTTTCGCCTGTGTGATGTTCTGGATCGTGTCTCTCTTCACGGTAAAAGAGAAAGTGCCGTTGAAAGACTTGGGGATGCTTTTTGTATGCGCCCTTTGCGGAGTGGGGATCAATCAGGGATTGTTCATCGTCGGGCTGAACCGTTCTTCTCCAGTCGACGCCTCCATCATCGCCACCGCCGTGCCGATCTTCGTCCTGCTGCTGGCCGCCGTCATACTGAAGGAGCCGATCACCCGGAAGAAGTCGTTCGGTGTGTTCATGGGGGTCAGCGGCGGCCTGCTGCTTGTCTTCAGCTCCACGCATGCCATCGACAGCATCAGCAGCCTCGACGGTGACATGATGATGATCGTCAGCGGGTTGATGTATGCCATCTACCTGGTTCTGTCGAAACCGCTCTCCCTGCGCTATTCATCGGTCACGATGATGAAATGGATGTTCCTCTTCACGACACTGACGCTGGTCCCCTTCACCTTCCGGCATGTGCTCGACGCTCCCGCTTTCCACCGGGAGGTTTGGGACTTCACGGAACTGGGCGCGATCTTCTACGTCCTCTTCGGGGCGACGTTCCTCCCCTACCTGCTCATCCCGATGTCGTTGAAGAGAATCCGCCCGACAACAGTCAGCATGTACAACTACGTGCAGCCGATCGTCGCCTCGTTCATTGCCGTCATGATCGGCCAGGACACCCTTTCCTGGCAGAAAGTCCTGTCGGCTGTCTTGGTCTTCACAGGTGTTTATCTCGTGACACAGAGCAAAAGCCGGGAAGACATGGAGAAAGGGAAACGATGACACATTTGGCACATTTGACATGGGGTTGTAGAAATATATATACGCGAGATAAATAATTAATTATTTAATATACCTATGTAGGTATATATACCAGAATATATATTATTACCTATATATAGTTTAGCAACCCTATGTCAAATGTGCCAATTGTGTCAAATCCCGCAAGGTCCGTCTTCCGGCATTTCCATGATTGCCGGCCCGCGTTCCTACAAACGTCGGCCCGCATTCCTGCAAATGCCGGGCGGCAATCATGGGAATGCCGGGCGGTGTGGCAGGGTTATAGCTTCCCGATCTCTTCGGCCGTCAGCCCCGTGCAGCTTGAAATGGCGGCGGCATCCATGCCCATCCGCTTCATGTTGGCGGCGGTCTGGTGCAAGGCTTTCGCTTCACCTTTTGCGAGACCTTCTGCGAGGCCTTCTGCCTTTCCTTCTGTGAGCCCTTCCCACTTGGCATTCTCGATGGCGTCTTCCAGGATCACGACGTTGGTGAGGTGCTCTTCGTAGGCGTGGCGTTCCCCGCGTGTCATGGAGTCGTATTTCAGTTTCTCGCGGGCTTCGCGGAGGCCTGGGGCGGTCGTGTCCGGACGGATCGTGCCGTCTTTCAGGTATTCGATCCATTCGTCGAGCGGGGTGCTTGCTACCTTGTCGAACTCGTTCACGCGGATCAGGATGTATTCGGGGAAGATCTCGGACGGCAGGCGGGGAATGACGGCATCGCGTTCGCGCATGTTGATACGCAGGAGGTCGCCGGTATGCACGCCAACGAAATGGTTTTGCCCGTGATAGAAATAGTCCGTTCCGACACCGAGGTCGAAATAGAGGATGCTGATGGAATACACCTTCTTCACTTTCTGGTAGCTTTCGCCCAGGGAGATATGCTCGGTGATGGCCTTGGCTACGCCGTAGAGGATACGTTCGAGATAGTGTATTTCGCGGGTGTTCTGCACCTCGACGAGAATGATCTCCCCCTTGCTGTTGAGCGCCTTGATGTCGACACGGTTGAACTTGTCGTCGGCACTTCCCTGGTTGCTTTCGCTTTCAAGGATTTCGACGGTCTTGATCTCTTCGTTCAGCATGACGGTCAGGAAACCGTCGAGCACGTCGAAGTTAGCCTTCTGCCGCAACAAGCGTTTGATGGCCCAATCGAAACGGATATACCGGTCTTGTAACTCTATTCTTTCTTTCTCTGCCATGATTTTAGGATCTTGATCTTCCATAGTTAATGTTTTTTCTATTTGTTATGTGATTCACAAATGTAGGTATTATTCATGAACAGGCAACGGAACAACCGGAAAGTTTTGTGCAATATCCTATGGTTCTCCCAGATATTCGAAAATCAGTGCCACCTGCCGGGAGGTGAAGAGCCGTTGTTTCGTGTAGTAGCCGGTCTGTCGCAACGCTTCCGTGAGCGGGCGGTTCAGGCGTATCCAGGCGGCGAGCCGGTTCAGTGCGGCCTGGGAGGTGATCTCCGGTGCATAGGCCTGTGCCAGTTCGCTCTTGCTGTAGGGACGGATTTTCATGATTTTTCTGTTTGATTGTATGGTTATAAAGATACGGAAAAAATCTGGGATACGGAAGTGTTTCTGCTCATGAATCGGTTATATATCTAACCTTATTCATGGTTGGCTCACACTGTCTCATCCTGTCTCCCGATCGCCTTTTGCGCCTGCCGTATCTTTGTCTCAGAGATTAATAGCAGAGAAGTATTCATTAAAAAAAGTAAGGTTATGCCATTAAATTACAGTATTGTTTTGTTGGGCAATCCGCGTAAGCCGGACGATCCGAAGAAAGCCTACGCCCGTTCGCAGGTCAGCAAGGAGCTTACGTTGAAAGGGCTTTCGCAACGTGTCGCGGCCCAGACGACCGTGAGTCGTGCGGATGTTTCAGCGGTGTTGATCAGTGTGGTCGAGAATATGATCGAGGCCCTGCGCGACGGGGAGCAGGTTGATTTCGGCGAGTTGGGCAAGTTCCGTTTGCAGGCGACCAGCCGGGGAGCCGATAGCGCGGAGGTGTTTACTGCCACCAATATCACCGGAGTCAATATCCAGTTCGTTCCCGGCGACGATCTGAAAAAGATCTTCAACGGTATGAGTTTCAATCCCGTACCCAGCCGTGCATCCGTACGTGCCGTACTCCGTGCCGAGAAAGCAGGCGAGACGACGGTCGACCTGTCGAAGAAACCGAACGAAGGAGGTGGGAGCGGAGGCGAAGATGACCGGCCGGGAGAACTTTAAGCAATTGATAATTGACAATTAAAAGCAAGAGAAAAGCGTAGGGCGGGACCCTGCCCCATGCTTTTCAAATCATAAATCATAAATCTCATCATGGAACAAAAAAACGAAAAGAAATCTGTCTGGGGAGTGCTCCTCAAAGTGATCATCGCCGTAGCCAGCGCCATTGCCGGTGCGCTCGGCATAAGCGCCTGCTCGTTATGACGGCGGGATGTTTCTATCAGAATTATCGGGAGGTACGCCTCCTGATAATTCATTGCAGCGCGACGCGCTATGACCGCGATTTCCCGGTGGAGGCCTTGCGGGCTTCACACAAGGCGAGAGGATTTGCCGATATCGGCTATCATTTCTATATCACCCGCGACGGCTATCTCCACCGTTGCCGTCCCGTCAACCAGATCGGCGCACATGCAGCCGGGTGGAACGACCGGAGCATCGGCATCTGTTATGAAGGCGGTCTCGATGAGGCGGGAACCCCTTCCGACACCCGTACCTACGCCCAGAAATGTTCGCTGCTCGACCTGCTCCGCCAGCTCCGGCGGGACTATCCGGA
>ENA-UEPL01002958-UEPL01002958.1-human-gut-metagenome-genome-assembly--contig:-NODE-2958-length-10476-cov-3.859794_pt1 | contig 10476 bp, 10 predicted proteins | sample MGYA00242896_ERZ507908 | MGnify/ENA primary metagenome ERZ507908 (study PRJEB26167, sample SAMN06115518) | human gut metagenome | host: Homo sapiens | place: China:Chongqing | collected 2015-08-20...
CCGCCTTCCAAATGCTGGAATCAACGGTTTTTGGTTTGTTTTTACGAAAACTTTTATAATTTATTTAATTATATTTTGTAACAATTGTGTCGAATTTGAGCGAACCACCAAACAAATCGAGGGCACTTCCAATCGTATAATTGACTCTGTTTTTTCCTGTTTTTTGAATTTTCTCAATATCTTCATAACTGCCAATGCCGCCGGCATATGTAATCGGAATTTCACTTTCTTTAGCAAGAATTTTTAACAAATCCTCATCTACACCCGTGCCGGTTCCCTCAACATTTACAGCATGCACTAAAAACTCATCACAGTACGAATGAAGTTTTTCCATCAGTGCTTCATCCAGGCACTGATTAGTAAATTTCTGCCACCGGTCGGTTACAATATAATAAGAATCTCCCTTTTTCCGGCAGCTCAAATCTAAAACCACATGCTCTTTTCCCACCGCTTTCACTAATTGCTCCAGACGGTCAAAACGAATCTCTCCGCCCACAAAAACATACGATGTAACAATGACATGGCTTGCGCCAAAATTCAAAAAAGAAGCGGCATTTTCCGCATGGATTCCACCACCTACCTGAAGGGCCCCCTGCCACGCTAAAAGAGCTCCCTTTGCCTGCATAAGGTCTGCTTCATAATAAGGACTGTCCGCCGCATTTAACAAAATAATATGTCCGCCACGAAGCCCCTTTTCACGATACAAGGCGGCATAATCTGCCGCCTGCATCTCCGAAACAAAATTCTCTTTTGCAAAATCTTTCTCATCTTTTAAACTTCCACCGACAATCTGCTTTACCTTACCATTATGAATATCGATGCATGGTCGAAATTCCATCCTTTTATCCTCTCTTTACAGTCCAAGAATCTTTTCTACGGTCATCTGCATCTCACTCTTGTCGCATACAATATCATGACGAATCGGTGCAGTGCGGATTTCCTCAATTGCTTCCGGAATCTTCACACCGGAAAGAGCATTTAACTCATCTACCAGTTCAAAATCAGTCATGCTGTCATATTTTTCTTTGTCAATGGCATCCATAACACTGCGGGTAAACTTGTATGGACTTGCCGTAGAAGCAATTACTGTCTTTAAGCCGGCATCCTTTGCCTTGTCATAATAAACACAGGAAGCAACCGACGTATGTGTATCCATGATATAACCGGCTTTATCAAACACCTTCTTAATGTTTGCTGCAGTTTCAGCTTCTGAAGCATAACCACCAACAAAGCAGGATAATTTCTCCATCATTTCCTTGGTAATCGTATATTCACCATTGTTTGAAAGTGCATCCATAAACACTTTTGTCTGTGCTGCATCCTCACCGGTAATGCGGTAAATCAAACGCTCTAAGTTGCTTGAAATCAAAATATCCATCGACGGAGAAGATGTCAAAATAAATTCTCTCTTTCTGTCATAAGTCCCTGACTGGAAGAAGTCAAACAATACTTTGTTCTCATTCGATGCGCAGTACAAAGTCTCAATCGGAAGCCCCATATTTTTTGCATAGAAAGCTGCCAATATATTACCAAAGTTTCCGGTTGGAACAACTACGTTCATCTTCTCACCGCAGGTAATTTCACCTTGTTTGAGAAGCTGACCATACGCATATACGTAGTAAACAATCTGTGGTACCAAACGTCCAATGTTAATAGAATTGGCAGAGGAAAACTGATATCCTTTTGCATTCATGCGCTCTGCTAAATTTTTTGAGTGGAACATCTCTTTTACGCCGGTCTGGGCATCATCAAAGTTTCCAATAATTCCTACTACATTTGTGTTTTCTCCTTTTTGTGTCAGCATCTGTTTCTCCTGAATCGGGCTGACACCGTTTTTCGGATAGAACACAATAATACTTGTTCCCGGAACATCCGCAAAACCAGCCAGTGCAGCTTTTCCTGTATCACCGGATGTTGCAGTCAAAATAACAATTTCATTTTTAACACCATTTTTCTTTGCTGCCGTTGTCATCAAATATGGCAGAATCGAAAGTGCCATATCTTTAAAGGCGATTGTCTTTCCATGGAACAATTCCAAATAATAAGCGCCATCTTTTTTAACAAGCGGAGCAATTTCCTTGGTGTCGAATTTATCATCATAGGCACCATTAATACAATGCTTTAATTCTTCCTCGGTAAAATCTGAAAGAAACAGCTTCATAACTTCATAAGCGGTTTCCTGATATGTCATATCAGCAAGTTTTTCAAGCGGTACTTCAAGTGCAGGAATCGAATCCGGCACAAATAATCCACCGTCGTCTGCAAGCCCTTTTAAGATTGCCTGCGATGCTGTCACTTTGTCACTATTGCTTCTTGTACTCTTGTACATGATACTCATAATCTCTCCGTCCTTTTCTCTAAACTCATTTCGGTAAAACAAAACTAAACATAGAATACCATGAAATGTCAATTTATACAAGACTGCAAATTACGTGTTTTAGCGAAAAAATTCGTGACAGCCGTATTCGCATATTTTGGTGAGTTCTCTGTCAAACCAGCTGACATTGGAAGAATCAGAGCCGGCGCGGTACATAAAATACAATGCTCCGTTTGTATTATCTTTTTCCTTTAACGCCTTTTCTACCGCTTTTTTTGTCCGTGCTGACACCTTTACGCGGTAGTAGCTGCCGTTTGACACCGGCGAGAACTGACGGCTGGCAAAAACGATTTCACGCACAGAGTTCGGAAATTTTTCGGATTTCATACGGTTTAATATCACATTTGCTACCATCTGACGTCCCTTGATTGTCTGGTCGCCGGATTCTGCCTCCACAATCCTCTCTAAAATCCTTCTCGCCCCATGCTCCAGATTCACCCGGTATCTCACAATTGTTTTTACCGTGCGTCTCTGCTTTTCATCTTCCTGTGCATTCATACGTCTTTCATCCATATCTGTTTCTGTGACGCCCTGATAACAAAACTGATTATTTTCCACCAGTGCTGCCATCTTCTCTGATGACTTTCGCACCAAAGTTATATCTTTCTTTACCTGCTTATTCTGATTCTGTGGATACCAGCCAATGGAAAGGGCCGAAACCAACAGACAATAAACGAAAAACAATATTTTCTTCTTTTTAATCATTTTCCTTTCCTCCTAGTATCAAATATATGTTGTTATTACATAATTATTACAATTTGTTTACGTTTTGATTCACAATATTGCAATAATTAAAAAAATCGCATACAATGATAGCAGATTTTAAACATAGGAAAGGAGCATCCGTATGCTGCCCGGTGTATATCAAGCGAAAAAAAAAGACAACACCATATATTTTCGAAGTTCGATTACCTACAGTGGAAAGCATATCAGCCTTGGCAGCTTTGACACGGAAGAAAAGGCACACGAAGCTTACCTTTACGCCGGCAGACTGCTCGCAGGAAAGGAAATAACGCTGACTTCATATAAAAAGGAAAATCCGGTGCTCTCCTTTTCCAAATGGGTTAGTTTAATTAATTTTCGGGATAATGGTATTTATATTAAGACACCGATTTATTTGTTCCAGAAATATTTTCATTATTATTTTTCGCCGGAAAATTATCTGATTTTTGATACGGACGATTTATTTTATTACTCCACCCGCACCATAAGCCGCCGCGGAGGACATCTTTTTGTTGCCGATTACGGAATGCAGGTGAATATTTTATCCCGCTATGGCATTAAAAATTACGCCGTAGCCGGACGTGATTATCTGTTTGCCAACGGAAACACAAGAGATTTCCGCTATGAAAATCTTGTAATTATCAACCGCTATCACGGCGTATGCCAAAAAACAAAACAGGGGCAGATTTATTATGAAACAAAAATTCACTGGAACGGTGATTTTTTAGTTGGACGCTATGAAAATGAAATAGAAGCTGCCATTGCCTATAACAAAGCAGCTTCCACTCTTTTAAGAAAAGGATATCTGAAAGATTATCCGGTTAATTATATTGAAGAACTTTCCGATTCGGAATACCGCTCCCGCTATCAGGTAGTGGATATTTCCGACAAAATCAAAGTTCTTAAATCGCTCCTTTAATAAACAGCACCATAAACAAAAGAATCATAATACCATTCAGCACTGAGCCAACCGCCGGTGTCACATGGTAAATATCTTCTTCTTTGTTGCAGCGAACCGCAAGCACAAATCCAATGATACTAAGTACCATCGTTGCAAGACCGAGCGCACCAATTTCCATTCCTGCCCTGCCTTTTGCATGTCCGGACACAATGCAGAGTGTCAAGAGAATAATAATCGAAAGGACACCCAGTACCACCGAAATAATTCCATGTTTCGGATGTTTCTTATCACTAAAACGTATTCTTTTCCGATTTCCAAAACGTACTTCCATATTCGGTCTCCTTTCACTTTCTTCCGAGTGCACGAATGATTTTTTTTGAAAGATAATAACAAATATACCCCAAAATAACACCAAACGTATTTAGACACAAATCATCGACATCAAAACATCCCACTTTTGTCACGAGCTGGATGGTTTCCACGACAAGACTGAAGGCAAATCCAAGGAACGTAACAAACAGTCCGCTTCTAAAATAATGCCCTTTAAAATGAACACCTTTTCGCTGTTCTCTGTATAGTACCGGGACCAGAAAGCCAAATGGCATAAATACCACAACATTTCCTAATAGATTAATAGCAAAGTATACCATGCCAATCTGCTCCCTGTACATCAGATACCGTTTAATTTCCCGGAACAACTCCAGATTGTACTGATAGGTAGTATACGGCTCATTGCGTCCATATTCCTCACTAAAGAAGAGAAAATAGACCAATAAAATCATATAACAGATAAAGCATACCGTTAATAAATTGCTTATGAACCGTTTCATCTTTTCCTCCTAAAAACACAACCAAAATCTATCTTACTGTCTTAAAGCTACTCCTAAGTTTTCCAGTTTCTTTAAGATTTTATCCATGACAGCCGATACATCTTTATCCTCTAGCGTACGGTCTTTGGCACGGAAACGAATGGAATATGCCAGTGATTTTTCATCTTTTCCAACATTTTCCCCTTCGTAAATATCAAACAAATGATAATCTTCAAGCAGCTTTCCACCGCTCTTTCGGATTACTTCCTCGATTTGTCCTGCTAATACTGTCTTTTTCATAACGAGAGAAATATCACGTGTTACTGCCGGGAATTTAGCAACGCCCTGATATTTGATATCAAAGTTTGCTTTTTCAGCTAATTTTGCAACATCCAGTACAGCAACATATGTCTTTGTTCCCAGATTATAATTATCTGCCACTTCCGGATGCACTTCCCCCAGATAGCCAAGGACTTCTCTATCCATCATTATATCCGCTTTTCTTCCAGGATGCAAATAGGAATGTTCTCCTTTTAGCTCATAAGTAACACCTGTTGTAATACCAAGTCTGTCAAGAATTGCTTCCACACAGCCTTTCATATCAAAGAAATCGCCCTGTCCGTACATACCAAGTGCTAACATCATTTTTTCTTCCGGCAGTTTGGTAAGCGGAAGGGATTCCGGCAGATATACATTTGCCATTTCATACAAACGCACATCTTTGTTGCGGTGATTATAGTTTGTCGAAAGCGAGGTAAGCATACCGTTTAACGGTGTTGTACGCATGATACTGTAATCCACTCCAAGCGGATTGGAAATTTCAATTGCCTTGCGAAGCTCATCCCCTTTTGGAATCAGCAGTTTATCAAATGCTTTCGGGCTTTCAAAAGAATAAGTCATTCCTTCCGAAAAACCATACGACTCAATCACATTACGAATCATATTGCAAATGCTTGTCTGGTAGGAAACACCGCCCTGTGTTGCCTCACCGCTTGGAAGCGTTGTAGGAATCTTATCATAACCATAAAATCTTGCTACTTCCTCTGCCAAATCGGCAAGGCGCAGAATATCCTGACGCCAAGTGGGAACATGAACACATTTCTTTGCCTTATCCGGTACAAGATCAACCATTTCCCAATATTTACACATCTCATCTTCGGAAACATCAATACCAAGTAATGCGTTGATTTTACCAACATCATAAGCCACATCAATCGGCTCTTTTTTCTCCGGATAAACGTCCACACAGCCACCGACAACTTCACCGGCACCTAATTCTTCAATCAACTGACAGGCACGGTTCATCGCTTCCATCGCAGTATTCGGGTCTAAGCCTTTTTCAAATTTTGCCTGTGCGTCGGTTCGCATACCGATTTTTTTACCGGAAAGACGAATGTTTGTACCGTCAAAGCAGGCAGCCTCAAACAGCATCGTCTTTACATCGTCCGTAATTTTGGAATTTTCACCACCCATGATTCCGGCAAGTCCAACGGATTTTTCACCATCACAAATCATAAGAATGGAAGAATCCAGTTCTCTCTCCTGACCATCGAGTGTCTGGAATTTCTCACCGGCTTCTGCTCTCTTTACTACGATTTTATGACCGGCAATTGTATCTAAGTCATACGCATGCATCGGCTGCGCATATTCCTGCATTACATAGTTTGTAATATCTACGATATTGTTAATCGGACGGATTCCGCTTGCTGCCAGTCTGCGCTGCATCCACTCCGGCGATGGTTCAATCTTAATATTCTTTACCACGCGCGCCACATAACGGGAACACAAATCCGGTGCCTGAATTTCAACGGAAATGTAATCCTCTGTCTTTTCATCATTTCCACTCTCTGTTACAACCGGCGGAACAAATGGTTTTCTAAATGTAGCTGCTGCTTCTCTTGCAATACCAAGAACACCAAAGCAGTCCACACGGTTACTTGTTACTTCATACTCAAAATCGGCATCACGAAGTCCAAGCAAAGCAATCGCATCACTGCCAACCGGTGCATCTTTATATTCCGGATTATCACTGAGAATATAAATACCATCCTCTGCTGCATCCGGATAAAAATCAGTTGAAGAACCAAGTTCCTCAATCGAGCACATCATGCCGTTACTTTCCACGCCACGCAGTTTTCCTTTTTTGATTTTTACGCCACCGGCAACTTTTTTGCCATCATGACCGCCGGCAACACGGCCACCATCTAAAACAACCGGCACTTTCTGTCCTTCTTTTACATTGGAAGCACCTGTTACAATCTGCGTTGTTGTTCCTTCTTCGTCAATTGCCACCTGGCAGACAACCAGTTTATCTGCATCCGGGTGTTTTTCAATTTTCTCAATTTTACCTACAATAATTTTGTCCAAATCTGCATCGAATTTTTCATATCCTTCGACCTTTGTTCCGGACATCGTCATCGCATCCATATATTCCTGCTCTGTACAGGTAAGTTCCGGTACATAAGCTTTAATCCATGATAATGGTGTATTCATTCTTAAACCTCCTTAAAACTGTTCCAAAAATCTCTTGTCATTTTCATACAAAAGGCGCATGTCATCAATCTCATATTTTAAGAGGGCAATACGCTCTAAGCCGACACCAAAGGCAAATCCTGTGTATTCTTCCGGATCAATACCACTCATCTCAAATACATGTGGATGAACCATACCGCATCCTAAAATCTCAATCCATCCCTCACCTTTACAGAAACGACAGCCCTTACCGCCGCATTTGAAACAGGTCACATCCATTTCTGCACTTGGCTCAGTAAATGGAAAATGATGCGGACGGAATTTTACTTTGGTATCTTCTCCAAACAATTTCTTTGCAAACTGTTCCAGTGTACCTTTCAAATCAGCAAAAGTAATATTTTTGTCAATAACAAGTCCTTCAATCTGATGGAATGATGGAGAATGTGTTGCATCGACATCATCACTTCTAAATACTCGTCCCGGTGAAATCATACGAATCGGTAACTTCCCTTTTTCCATCTCGTGTACCTGAACGGAAGAAGTCTGAGTACGAAGTACAATTTTATCGTTAATATAGAAAGTATCCTGCTCATCTTTTGCCGGATGATTTGCCGGAATGTTAAGTGCTTCGAAGTTATAGTAGTCATACTCTACTTCCGGACCTTCGACAACCTCATAACCCATGCCGATAAAGATTTTTTCGACTTCTTCTAAGGCAATCGTGTTTGGATGACGGTGACCCATCTTTCGCTCACGGCCGGGCAAAGTTACATCGATTACTTCGGCTTTCATTTTTTCCTCGCGAAGTTTGCGCTCAAAAGCAGCTTTCTTTTCCTCTAAACTGCTCTCGATTTTTGCCCGTGCCTCATTCACCATCTGACCAACTTTTGGACGGTCTTCCGGTGCCACATCCTTCATGGACTTAAGAACACTTGTCAGTTCTCCTTTCTTTCCCAAAAAGGCAACCCGGATTTCATTTAATTTATCGAGTTCCCCCGACTGCTCAATTTGAGACATCGCATTGCTTAAAATATGCTCCAATTTTTCTTTCATGATAATCTCCTTTCCCGAAAGATTTCTTTTCTTGTAATTAAAAAAGCCCCTTACAGAGATTTCTCTGCAAGGGACGAATCAACTCGCGGTACCACCCAAATTCTTATCAAAATGATAAGCACTCATAATACGATAACGGATATCAGCCGTCACTTTCTACTTTTGTCTTTTGACCGTTCAAAAGCAAGACTCCGGTGCGAAATTCAACTGCTAACGGAACCTGACAGAACTTACAGCCGATGATTCTGTCTCTCTGAAGGAAATTAACAGTCTGTCTGGCAAATACCAACACCTTCTGCGTCATTTTCATAATGAAACCTTTTACACTTTAGCATATATGGTTGTTCTCTGTCAAGTGTTCGATGGAAGGTTTTTAGTTTTTAGTTTCCGTAATTTAGTAAGAAAAGTTTACATCCTGTGGGTACAAATCTTTTCTTGCTAAATTACTGGAATTCTAAAAACTGGCAACGATTGCTTGGCACAGGCTACTGCTTTAACAAGTCAGTTAGATGGGTTTTCAATCAAAAAAAATTCAACTGAAAAGTTTTGCACTGAGTGGGTTTTGAGTGCGTCAGCAGGTGGCACTGGTAGTTTCAGTGCCCCTGCTGTTACGCACTCAACGAGCGAGAGCGCCCACGAAGTGCAAACTTTTCAGTCGAATTCTTTTCATTAAAAACTACATCTTATTTGATTGTCAAATAGTCAATATAACCATCCCATGTACCATCGTCACTTGTCACAACGAGTTTTACCTCCTGATTACCAAGTCCGTGTGTTACATTTTTAATCGTATATTCTGCCGGATAACTTCCGCCATAGTAGAACGTTCCTTTTTTCTGACCGCCTACATATAAATCTACCTGTGCCATCTTTGAGTTGTTTGAACAGCCACGCAATGTAAAGTCATGTGTTCCGTATCCAAAATACTGCGTATATGAACAGGAATCATTGTTTCCATACAAGGCAACACCATTAAATGGAGAGCTGATTTTACCTGCATAGGAACCACCAAGTTTCATATCCTCGCACTGCACGGTCAAACCATTCCATGTGCTGTTTCCACCGGAAGTATTTCCTCCTGAGCTGCTTCCCCCAATTGTCAGATTGTTTTTGTAAACATCCGCATAACCGCTGCTCTGGTAACCTTCTACATTCAAAGCTACTTCATAGAGTTTACCCATCGGCATGCCAAGGCTTTCCCATTTTTTAAAGTGTTCTGTCACCGAAATGGTTCCGCTTGTACGCTTGCTTGTACGTACACTCCAGTACTGTTTGAATGTTGTGTTACCGTCAATTGACGGTTGATTGTAACGTGTCGTCTCATATACATCATACGTTCCGCCATCGACTGTAATCTGTCCTTTGGAAGAAGCTCCAGGCGGACGCCAGGTTCCCCAACTGTCTACGATGTAATACTCAACCAACGGGTTTCTGGACCAGCCATATACACAAAGGTAAGAATTTCCTTTTGGCTGGTAGTAACATCCATAATCAATGGAAATGTTACCAATCTGGGAATATGTTTTTGTGCAGTCAAAGGTTTTTCCTTTGCGGAACAACGCATTCCCAATGTTGTCCCACCAGCAGCTGAAGTTTCCACCACCGTTTAAGGTCATGCTTGTATCGCCATAATCCTTCCACAGTGCGTAATCATAACCGTCTTCAACGCCGGTCTTTTCGTTGTAGATCGTCGTAGCTGCCTGAGCCGATACGGAAGGAATCATCATTCCGATGCATAAAAGCAATGCTACAACACCCATAAGTTTGTTTCGTTGCATTTGGCAACCTCCTTTCTCTGACATAAAAATACCACATTTTAGCTATAATGTAAATACTATATTTGTTGATTTTTGATAGTTTTTTAGTTATATGACTATTAGTTTTTGTGCAAATTGCATGCATTTTATGTTGATTTTTCCCCGAGAATTGCATATACTTAGCACAGCAAAGAAGAAAGGAGTCGAGTCATTCGATGGAAACAAATAACCTTTATATCTGGTCCATAAAAAATATTAAAAGCAATCGCATTTCCATTCATGCGGCGCAGGTTGCTTTTTTTATCATGGTGTCCTTTTTTCCTTTTTTAATTTTTTTTATTACCTTGTTAAAGCATACTCCCATCAGTGAAGCGGTTCTTCTTG
>ENA-UEPL01002959-UEPL01002959.1-human-gut-metagenome-genome-assembly--contig:-NODE-2959-length-10472-cov-5.924868_pt1 | contig 10472 bp, 7 predicted proteins | sample MGYA00242896_ERZ507908 | MGnify/ENA primary metagenome ERZ507908 (study PRJEB26167, sample SAMN06115518) | human gut metagenome | host: Homo sapiens | place: China:Chongqing | collected 2015-08-20...
CGGCAGCAATGCTGCTGTGGTATGTCTATATTTTAATGAAGGGAGATGATCAGGCATGAGCACCATGATTCAGTATGTTTTATACCTTGCCATTCTGGTTGTTTTGGCAATTCCGCTGGGCGCATACATAAAAAACGTCATGAGCGGCGAGAAAACTTTTTTGTCCAAAGTTCTGACACCGTGCGAAAACCTGATTTGCAAGGTTATGCGTGTAGACAGAGAAGAACAGATGACATGGAAAAAATATGCGGTAAGTGTAATGATTTTTTCCGGTATCGGGCTTGTTTTTCTGTTCCTGCTTCAACTTCTGCAGGGAGTTCTTCCCGGAAACCCGCAGAATCTTTCCGGCGTGAAATGGGATTTGGCATTTAACACTTCTGCAAGTTTCATTACCAATACAAACTGGCAGGCATATTCCGGTGAATCCACATTGAGTTATCTCACTCAGGCTTTAGGTCTGACTGTTCAGAACTTTGTTTCCGCAGCTACAGGTATCGCCGTTCTATTTGCATTGATACGTGGCTTTATCAAGGTGAAATCCTCCGGGTTGGGAAGCTTTTGGGTGGACTTGACCCGCATTGTGGTTCACATCCTACTCCCGCTGAATCTGGTCATTTCTCTGTTGCTGGTAGGCGGCGGCGTGATTCAGAACCTGAAAAGTGCAGAAACAGTATCCCTTGTAGAACCGATTGCCGTCAGTGCAGAAGGCGAAATCCTTGAGGATGCGGTAATTGACTTAGACACCGAAACCGTCACTGTAGATGGCGAAATCGTTTCGAATGCACAGATCGTCACCGAGCAGTTCGTACCGATGGGTCCTGCGGCCAGCCAGGTCGCAATCAAACAGACCGGCACCAACGGCGGCGGTTATATGGGCGTCAACTCCGCACATCCTTTGGAAAATCCCAATGCCTTTACCAATCTGATCGAAATGATTTCCATTCTACTGATTCCGGCGGCACTATGTTTCACATTCGGTTCTGCGGTAAAGAACAAGAAGCAGGGTATTGCAATCTTTATGGCAATGTTTCTCTGTCTGGTTGTTGCCTTGAGCTGCATCGCCGTTACTGAACAGGCTGGAACATCCCAGCTTGCACAAAACGGCGCAGTCAATATGTCAATGGCAGAACAGGCGGGCGGCAATATGGAGGGCAAGGAGACTCGCTTCGGCATTGCAGCGTCCTCTACCTGGGCAGCCTTCACCACAGCAGCTTCTAACGGCTCTGTAAATTCCATGCATGACAGCTACACGCCGCTTGCCGGTATGGTGACTATGCTGCTGATGCAGCTTGGCGAGGTTATTTTCGGCGGCGTGGGCTGCGGCCTTTACGGTATGCTTGCTTTTGCCATTCTGGCGGTGTTTATTGCCGGTCTGATGGTAGGCCGCACTCCGGAATTCCTTGGCAAGAAAATTGAGCCTTATGAGATGAAATGGTCGGTACTGGTTTGCCTTGCAACACCCATTGCAATTCTGGTCGGCAGCGGCCTTGCCGCTGTAGTACCCTCTGTCATGGATAGCCTGCATAACGGCGGTGCCCACGGTTTCTCTGAAATGCTGTATGCCTACTCATCCTGTGGCGGCAATAACGGCTCTGCCTTTGCCGGTTTCAATGCGAATACCGTATTTCTGAATGTAAGCCTGGGGCTGATGATGCTCTTTGCCCGGTTCCTGCCCATCATCGGCACACTTGCAATCGCAGGCAGCCTGGCTGGGAAAAAGAAAATTGCCACGACTGCGGGCACCTTGTCTACCACAAATGGAATGTTTGTTTTCCTGCTGATTGTTGTGGTATTGCTGATCGGTGCGCTGAGCTTCTTCCCGGCGCTTGCCCTTGGTCCGCTTGCTGAGTTCTTTGGCAGCATTGCGTAAAGGAGGTTTACAGATATGCGTACAAAACAGAAAAGCGCTTTTGCCGACCGGAAAATGCTCGGCAGGGCAATTAAAGATTCTTTTGTGAAATTAAGTCCGAAAACACAGGCAAAAAACCCGGTCATGTTTCTGGTTTTTGTGTCTGCGATCTTGACCAGTATCCTTTGGGTGGTATCCCTGTTCGGGTTAAAAGACGCTCCAAGCGGATATACACTGGCGATTGCCATTATCCTTTGGTTTACCGTACTATTTGCCAACTTTGCCGAGGCCATTGCAGAAGGTCGTGGTAAAGCACAGGCAGATTCTCTCCGGGCATCCCGAAAGGATGTGGACGCACATAAAATTCCCTCCGTATCGCAGAAGGACAGCGTGACTGTGGTTCCATCCGCCCTGCTGAAAAAGGGGGAACTGGTGATTGTCAAAGCCGGAGAGCAGATTCCGGCAGACGGTGAAGTCATAGAAGGTGCGGCATCTGTGGATGAAAGCGCCATCACCGGCGAATCCGCTCCTGTAATTCGTGAGGCAGGCGGCGACCGCAGCGCTGTAACCGGCGGCACCACTGTACTGTCGGACTGGATTGTTGTCAGAGTGACCAACGAAGCCGGAGAAAGCTTTCTGGACAAGATGATTGCGATGGTAGAAGGTGCTGCCCGGAAGAAGACGCCCAACGAAATTGCTTTGCAGATTTTTCTGGTAGCCTTGTCCATTATCTTTATCTTGGTGACAGTCTCTCTCTACACTTATTCCATTTTTTCTGCAAAGCTGGCGGGAATTGAGAATCCCACCTCTGTAACAACTCTGGTAGCGCTGTTGGTGTGCCTTGCTCCTACTACCATTGGTGCCTTGCTTTCTGCCATCGGTATTGCCGGTATGTCCCGACTGAACCAGGCAAATGTTCTAGCCATGAGTGGACGTGCCATTGAAGCCGCCGGTGATGTAGACATTCTGATGCTTGACAAAACCGGAACAATCACCCTGGGCAATCGACAGGCATCGGAGTTCATTCCGGTAGATGGTGTTGATATTCAGGAACTGGCGGACGCCGCTCAGCTTTCTTCTCTGGCCGATGAAACCCCCGAGGGCAGAAGCGTTGTTGTGCTGGCAAAGGAGCAGTTTGGAATTCGTGGCAGAAGCCTTCAGGACAAGAATATGCACTTTGTCCCATTTACTGCCGTGACTCGTATGAGCGGCGTCGACTTTGACGGCAACGAAATCCGAAAAGGCGCAGCAGATGCCATGCAGAGTTATGTGACCCATGCAGGCGGAATGTATTCTCCAGACTGTGATCGAGTTGTCAAGTCTATTGCGTCCAAGGGCGGCACACCTCTGGTTGTGGCTAAGAACCACAAGATTCTCGGCGTTATCTATTTGAAGGATATTATCAAGCAGGGTGTGAAGGAGAAATTCGCAGATCTGCGGAAAATGGGCATCAAGACCATTATGATCACCGGCGACAATCCGATTACTGCTGCGGCCATTGCTGCCGAGGCCGGTGTGGATGACTTCCTTGCGGAAGCAACGCCGGAAGGAAAGCTGGCAATGATTCGTGATTTTCAGGCCAAGGGTCATTTGGTCGCCATGACAGGCGACGGCACCAACGACGCTCCGGCTTTGGCACAAGCAGATGTTGCAGTTGCCATGAACAGCGGCACACAAGCAGCAAAAGAAGCAGGCAACATGGTGGATTTGGACTCTTCCCCCACAAAACTGATCGACATTGTGCGCATCGGCAAACAGCTTTTGATGACACGAGGCAGCCTGACTACCTTCTCCATTGCCAACGATGTGGCAAAATACTTTGCCATTATTCCGGCGCTGTTTATGGGACTTTATCCGGGACTGTCTGCTCTGAATATTATGGGGCTGCATTCCCCGCAAAGCGCTGTCCTCTCTGCGATTATTTATAATGCACTCATCATTATTGCGCTTATTCCATTGGCACTGAAAGGTGTGAAATATCGTGAAGTTGCTGCCGGAAAGCTGCTGTCACGGAACCTGCTTGTTTATGGTCTGGGCGGTATGGCGGCTCCCTTTATCTTTGTGAAACTGATTGATGTTCTGCTGGTGTTCACCGGCCTGGTATAAGGAGGGAATATATCATGAAAACAATAAAAAGTGTATTACCAAAGGCAGGTATGATCTTTTTAATCTTTACTCTGCTCTGCGGCGTGGTTTATACGGGTGTCGTTACAGGGTTTGCGCAGCTTATTTTCCCCGACAAAGCAAACGGGAGTATTATTGAGGTTGACGGAAAAAAGTACGGTTGTGAGCTGCTCGGTCAGCAGTATACGGATGACGGACATATGTGGGGGCGCATTATGAATATTGATGTTTCAACCTACAAGGACGAAAACGGAAAAACTCTGATGTATGCTGCACCGTCCAACCTTTCCCCGGCAAGCGAAGAATATGAGGCTTTGGTGAAAGAGCGTGTGGAAAAACTGCGTAAGGCCAATCCCGACATGGACGAAACAGCAATCCCCGTTGATCTTGTGACCTGCTCGGGCAGCGGACTTGATCCCCATATTTCCCCGGCGGCAGCGGAGTATCAGGTAGCACGTATTGCAAAAGCGAATGATATGACCGAAGATGAAGTGCGTGAGATCATCCAAAACTGCACCGACGGACGATTCCTTGGCATCTTTGGTGAAGAGACCGTCAATGTGCTGGAAGTCAATCTGATGCTGGACGGTATTCTGGAGGAGTGAAATGAACATAGCTAAAATCATGATTCCCAAAATCTCCACTGTATTTCTTCATGAAAAGGATACGATTCGTCAGGGATTGGAACGGTTTATGGTACATGGCTATACCGCTGTCCCGGTACTGAATGATCAGGAACAGTATATTGGAAGCGTGACGGAGGGAGATTTCCTCCGCCACCTTCTTGTTTGCCAGACAACAGACTTGAAAGTACAGGAGGGATACCGACTTGGCAACATTGTTCGCAGAGATTTTTGCCCTGCGTTACAAATAGATGCAGATTCCGAGGAGGTTGTAACTTCAATGCTGAATCAGAATTTTGTCCCCATCGTTGATGGCCGGAATGCTCTATGCGGGATTCTGACAAGGAAACGGCTGATTGAATTTCTGGCACAAGCTCGTGATAAAAAGAATAAGTTCTGCATCTTTAGACGGCCTTAATACAGATACGCCTTCTCTTTTACCTTCTTTACTCCCTTTGATTTATAATTAAGGGCAATAAAGGGGTATAAAGGAGGATTGCAGTTACTTGAGTGACAGATAGGAGGATTAAAATGGAACTGCCAAGACAAGATCCGGATCAGCTTCTTCGTGCGATCCGTAACGATGCATCCACTAAGAAAAGCGGAAAACTCAAAATCTTTTTCGGTTATGCCGCAGGTGTCGGAAAGACCTATGCCATGCTTCAGGCGGCTCATCAGGCTAAGGAGCGTGGCATCGATGTGGTTGCTGGATACATAGAACCCCATGCCCGACCCCAGACGATGGCACTTCTGGACGGCTTGGAGCAGCTTCCTGTGAAACAAGTTGCTTACGAAGGAATGACCCTTCGTGAATTTGATATTGATGCTGCGCTCAAGCGAAATCCCCAGCTCATACTGGTGGATGAGTTGGCCCATACCAACGCCGAAAGCAGTCGGCACACGAAGCGGTATCAGGATGTTCAGGAACTGCTAAATGCTGGAATTGATGTCTATACGACTGTAAATGTCCAACATATCGAGAGTCTCAACGATACAGTAGCCTCTATCACCGGAATTCTTGTGCGGGAGCGCATTCCGGATTCCACCTTTGATCAAGCAGATCAGGTAGAACTGGTGGATATTGAGCCTGCGGAGTTGCTGGAACGACTGGCAAGTGGAAATGTGTACCGGGAAGATCAGGCGCAGCGGGCAACAGTTAATTTTTTCACGCTGGAAAATCTCACCGCATTGCGGGAAATCGCCCTCCGTCGGTGCGCTGACCGGGTGAACTTGCTGACGGAAAGCGCCAGAGTACAGAGCCGAGGCGATTACCATACAGACGAGCGCATTCTGGCATGTCTTTCCTCGTCGCCATCCAACGCAAAAATCATTCGGACTGCTGCAAGGATGGCAAGAGCCTTTCGGGGAACATTTACCGCTCTTTATGTGGAAACGCCAAATACAGCGGCGATGAGTGACGATGATAAAAAGCGTTTGCAGGATAATAAGCGTCTGGCCCAGCAACTTGGCGCTGCGATTGAGACAAGTTATGGCGATGACGTGCCTTATCAGATTGCGGAATTTGCCCGTCATTCCGGCATCTCAAAAATCGTAATTGGACGAAGTACCATTGCACGAAAGAATATTTTCAGCAAGCCCACCTTGACGGAACGCCTGATTTCCAGCGTACCTAATTTGGATATTCATGTGATACCGGATGCCAGCACAGAAACCAGCTATCAGAAAAAAAAGAGTAAGGCGCAGGTAGATGCGATGCCCCTGCGTGATATTCTGAAGAGTATAGTCGTATTGCTGGTAGCTACACTGATTGGCTGTGGCTTTGACGCTCTTGGGTTCACGGAGAGTAATATTATCGCAGTTTACATATTAGGCGTACTTGTGACCGCTGTAATCACAATCAACCGACTGTGCGGGATTCTGACCTCGGTTGTCAGTGTGCTGGTTTTCAATTTCTTTTTTACCACTCCGAGACTGACATTCCATTTTGACGATCCGAACTATATTGTTACCTTTACCATTATGTTTATAGTAACACTGCTTTCCGGATCTCTCGCTACCCGGCTGAAAGAAAATGCGAAACAATCTGCCCATACAGCTTACCGTACAAAGATTCTTTTTGAAACCAACCAGCTTCTGCAAAAAGAGCAGGATGAGAATGCGGTAATCACCGCTACGGCAGGGCAGCTCATGAAGCTGCTGAAAAAAGATATTGTCGTCTACCTGTCTGATGGTAAAGAACTTGCCACCCCTAACGTTTTTCGTGCTGTTAATAGCATTCAGGAAGATTTAATTTCTGAGAACGAGAAAGCAGTCGCCGATTGGGTCTTTCGAAACAATAAACACGCCGGTGCCACAACAGATACATTATCCAGTGCAAAGTGTTTATACCTTGCGATTCGGGTCAACCAGCATGTATATGGAGTGGCTGGTATTGCTGTGAACGGTATTCCGCTGGACTCTTTCGAAAACAGCGTACTCCTCTCTATTCTGGGCGAGTGCGCTTTGGCACTTGAAAACATCAAAAACGCCAAAGAAAAAGAGGAAGCGGCTGTTCTGGCGCAAAATGAACAGCTTCGTGCTAACCTGCTGCGGGCAATCTCCCATGATCTTCGGACGCCTTTGACAGCGATTTCCGGCAGCGCAGACAATTTGCTTGCAAATTATAAAAAAATGGACGATGCACTACGGGAGCAGACCTTTACTGATATTTATGACGATTCCATGTGGCTAATCAATCTGGTTGAAAATTTGTTAGCAGTCACACGAATTGAGGGCGGGCAGGTCAATCTAACTCGGAGTATCGAACTCATGGATGAGGTCGTTTCTGAAGCACTAAAGCACATCAACAGAAAGAGTAAAGAACACACCATTCGTGTGACCAGCGGTAAAGACTTTATCCTTGCCCACATTGATGCGAAGCTGATCGTTCAGGTGATTATCAATTTGGTTGACAACGCCATCAAATATACCCCTGTCGGTTCAGTAATTGAAATACATACCGATCAAAAAGAGCAATGGGTCACGGTTTCCGTTTCCGACAACGGCCCTGGGATTCCCGATGAGCAGAAACCCCGTATTTTCGATATGTTTTATAGTGGGGCCAATAAAGTGGTCGACAGCCGCAGAAGCCTTGGATTGGGGCTGTCCCTCTGTAAGTCCATTGTGACCGCCCACGGCGGCACGATTTCCGTATCAGACAATCAGCCAAATGGCACTGTGTTCACATTTACATTACCTGCCGGGGAGGTAGAACTTCATGAATAAACCTTTGATATTAGTGGTTGAGGATGACCCATCTGTACGAAATCTCATTACAACCACATTGAAAACAAATGATTATCGTTATGTGGTAGCGCCCAATGGCTCGACAGCCATTATGGAGGCCACATCGCACAATCCTGAAATCATCTTGCTGGATTTGGGCTTGCCGGATATGGATGGCGTTCAAGTCATTCAAACGGTTCGCTCTTGGTCCAATATTCCGATTATTGTAATCAGCGCCCGAAGCGAGGATAACGATAAAATCAAGGCGCTGGATGCCGGAGCGGACGATTATTTGACAAAGCCCTTTTCGGTAGAAGAACTGCTGGCACGACTTCGGACGACGCAGCGAAGACTCTCTCTGATGACGGCAGAGATGTTTACTGCCAGTTCTGTATTTGTGAATGGTAAGTTGAAAGTGGATTATGCCGGGGGATGCGCTTATCTTGGAGAGGACGAACTGCACCTGACGCCCATTGAGTATAAGCTGTTGTGTCTGCTGTCCAAGAATGTCGGCAAGGTACTGACCCATACCTTTATCACACAAAATATCTGGGGTCGCAGTTGGGATAACGATGTGGCTTCGCTGCGGGTATTTATGACAACATTGCGAAAAAAACTGGAGCCAACAGAGGAGTCTCCACAATATATTCAAACACATATTGGTGTGGGCTACCGCATGATGAAAATAGAATAACGCTATGAGGCCGGCCAGTGTTCGCACATGGCCGGCCTCGCTAATTGTGTTATGACGATTTCTCTTGTTCGTAAAAAATGTTGCATCTAATCGTAGCTTAACGTTCAAAGTCGATTCGTTTTTTCTTTGATTTTGGGGGAGTGTGTTCGGACTGAATTTTCTGCTGTTGCGCTCGTTTCAGCTTTTGTACGGCCTGTTCGTCTGCATATTCGTGAAGTAACCCGGATGCCTTTCGTTTGCTGTCGAGCATAAACCAAAAGAGGATTGGCTGAAAAAGCACGGGTATTGGGATGAAGTCCTTGATCGTTATCCATACAAAAAGAACAATAACGAGGGCTTGGTAAAAAAATCACGCGCCTTGTACGCTGAAGCGATAAATGAGATTTATATGAAGCACAGAGCATAATCGCAAGAAGCAGGTAGAATCAATTGATATTTGAATTACCTGATATCTTTTTTGGTTCGCACCCAAAAAAAGAAATGGCATCACAACCCCCGCAGGTGAGACAGTACGGATTTATAAAAAAGCTCGAAAAAGCCTTATCACAAGCGGATTTTTCAAAAATCCGTTCATATCTTTTTCGGTGCAACAAGCCAAAATTTAGTGCCGAAAATCCTTTATTTATAAGGGTTTCGGCGCTTTTCTTTTTTTCGCAGTGCTTCACTGAATACCTATTTGACACCAATTCTGACACCAACCGTTATATTTGACACCAAAAGTTATTTGACAAGCGTACAATTATTTTTGTAATGCCTTTTTAACTTTTTTGGTTTGACACCAATTTTGACACCAATAGCTATTGGTGTCAAACCGAAATATTCTTTTCGATTACCGTTACAAGAAGCCTTAAATATCCGAGTAATATTCGCTCATTTTATCCATGCTTAATTTTCTGTGATCGGCTAAAGCGTGAGCATAAAGATTTAATGTGGTTGATGCTTGCGCATGCCCTAAAATTGAAGAAAGAACCTTGATATCCATTCCGGCTTCAAGCGCCCTTGTTGCAAAAGTATGACGAAGCGCGTGAAAATTGATTCTTTCTAAATTTGCTGCTTTAAGCGTTCTTTTAAATAAATCTTCATATACTCTGGGATCATACGGGTTACCCGAATAATTACAAAAAACATATGAATCCTGATTATACGGTATTCCGAAATCGTCCATCATTGCTTTCATTTTTTCACAATATGAAAGTAATTCGTTCCACAATTCATCGAATAAAGGTATTTCCCTTTGTGAATTTGCAGATTTAGGACTTCTTACAACAATTTCTGTTGTTTTAATTCCGGCACCCCTTTTAATCAGAGAACCGTTTTCATCAATCCTCTGTAAGCGTCCGACAGTCCGCCTTACAATAACCGAATGTCTTTGATAATTCAAATCACTTTGCTTTAAACCGAGCAATTCACCGAGTCTGACACCAGTGCTTAAAGTGAAAATAATTCCAAATGCCTGCGGCTCCGGAGAGTTACGCGCGGCGGTCTGTAATTTTGTCTGCTCGTCGGTTTCAAGTATGCGGATTTCCTTTTTTACAATTTTCGGAAGTTTAATACCGCGCAGCGGATTGCGAATTATTTTTTCATTCGTGACTGCCTGTTCCAAAGTTGAATTTAACATATTGTATATGTTTTTCAAGCTTTTGGGTGACAAACCTTTTTTATCCGCTGACCCTGCGCTTTTCTTATTGAAAAAGCGTTGAATTTGCTCTCTGTTTAATGCGGTCAGCATTGTTTCGCCCAATTCCGGCAACAAATGAATTCTTATATATCCCTCATATGAAACATATGTGGATTGCTTAACAGTCGGTAACGCGTATGTAATTAACCATTCCTGCAACCAGCATCCGAAAGTTTCTTTACTTGGCTCAATATAACAACCTTTAGATATATCGTTGAGAATCTCATTCAGCTTCTTTCTGACCTCGCTGTGAGTCGCACCGTAAACAGATTTTCTTTT
>ENA-UEPL01002963-UEPL01002963.1-human-gut-metagenome-genome-assembly--contig:-NODE-2963-length-10469-cov-3.811778_pt1 | contig 10469 bp, 5 predicted proteins | sample MGYA00242896_ERZ507908 | MGnify/ENA primary metagenome ERZ507908 (study PRJEB26167, sample SAMN06115518) | human gut metagenome | host: Homo sapiens | place: China:Chongqing | collected 2015-08-20...
CAGGATTCTCCGCCTGCGGCGGGTCGCGCAAGCGACATTCTTCCATTCCGCTGCAGTGCGATCCGCGCGGAGCGTTTATTATCGTATGGAAACGAAGTTTTCTATACGATAATAAGAAAAAAGGACATGCAGTTCATCCGGAGATGAAAAGCATGTCCTTCTTTTTATTCAAAGAAATTTATTTCAAAGAAATTTATTTCTTTGCGCCCTGTTTTGCAACTGCGTTCATCTTAGCTTCGATAGCAGCCTGGTCGCCAAGGTAATGATGACCGGTTACGTTGAAGTTATCGTCAAACTCGTAAACAAGCGGAACGCCGGTAGGGATGTTCAGCTCTGTGATTTCATTCTCAGAGATGTTGTCCAGATATTTAACCAGAGCACGCAGAGAGTTGCCGTGAGCTGCGATCAGAACCTGCTTGCCAGCCAGCATGTCCTTCTTGATGTTCTCTTCATAGAAAGGAATTACTCTTGCGATGGTGTCCTTTAAGCTCTCTGTCAGAGGCAGCTCCTTCGGATCTACGTTCTTGTAAGGAGCCTGCAGAGCAGGATTACGCTCGTCGGTAGGCTCAAGAGCGGGGGGCTGAACGTCGAAAGAACGACGCCATACCTTAACCTGAGCTTCGCCGTATTTTTCAGCAGTTTCGGATTTGTTGAGACCCTGCAGAGCACCGTAATGACGCTCGTTTAATTTCCAGGTTTTGATAACAGGAATCCATTCTTCATTTAACTCCTGCAGAACATGGTTAGCGGTGTGGATTGCACGCTGCAGATAAGAAGTATAGCAAACATCAAAGGAGAAGCCTGCTTCCTTTAACAGAACGCCGCCCTGTGCAGCCTCCTTGTGTCCGGTTTCGGACAGATCTACGTCAGTCCAGCCGGTGAACAGGTTTTTCTGATTCCATACGCTTTCGCCATGGCGGATCATAACTAACTGATAACCCATAGTGATTGTTCCTCCTGATTGTGATTTAAGGCATTTAAGCCTGCTTGATTCCAAACAAGCATACACGATTTGAACGGAAAAATCAAGACTTTAGCTTGCCTTTTTAGACAGGATATGGTAATATCCTAACAGTTTGGTCATAGGGTTTGTCTGATACAGGGCTATAGATTTTGCAGTTTCTGAGATTAAAACTGCAGGGTTTATAGCTCTTTTTTATCGTATAGGAAACTTCGTTTCCATACGATAAAAATGCTCCGCGAGGATGCGCACTCGGCGCAAGGGTAGATGGTTGCCGAGACAATCGCGCCTCGGCGCGAGAATGTGCCAAGGCACATTCTTTTTTATTCATGACAATAGAATTCTCGCAGGGGTGCATTCTATTGTTGCCGTAGAGGAAAGGAAGGAGTCAAAATGGATCAGAATTTTATGAAAGAAAAGAAGGTGCTGCCGCTGGTATTGTCAATGTCTTTGCCGATGATGCTGTCGATGCTGATAAATTCGCTTTATAACATTATTGACAGTATGTTTGTGGCAAGGGTCGGAGAGAAGGCGCTGACGGCAATTTCTCTTGTCTATCCGCTGCAGACACTGGTCACGAGCATCAGCGTAGGCTTTGGGGTCGGAATCAGTGCAGCAGTCGCATTTTTCCTGGGAATGGGAGAACATAAAAAAGCGGATCAGAGCGCCTCTGAGGGGTTGTTTTTGAGCATTGTGCACGGTGTACTGATGTCGGTGCTTTTGACAGTAATTCTTCCGTCCTTTCTGAGACTTTTTACGACAGACGAAGAAATCTATCAGATGGGCATTACCTATGGAACCTGGGTGCTGAGCTTTTCCCTTGTGATCTCCGTCTATATTGCTTATGAAAAAATTTATCAGTCACTGGGAAATATGATCGTTCCGACCTTATGTCTGGCAGCGGGCTGTCTGACGAATATTGTGTTGGATCCGATCCTCATTTTTGGAATTGGTCCCATTCCGCGGATGGAAGTAAAGGGTGCTGCGATCGCTACCGTGATCGGACAGATCGTGCCGCTTGTTATGTATATTGTATGGCATAGGAAAAAAGGACTGGGCGTCTCCATCCATATAAAAGATATGAAGCCGGATCCTGCGATCTGCGGCAGGCTCTATGCGGTTGGAATCCCGTCATCCCTGACTCTGGGCATGCCGTCCCTTTTGATTACTTTGCTGAACAAAATCGCAGGCGCGTTTTCTTCGGTTTATGTGTTGGTCCTGGGTGTTTATTTCAAGCTGCAGACCTTCCTTTATCTGCCTGCCAGCGGTATTGTGCAGGGTATGCGTCCGATATTGAGTTTTAATTATGGAGCAGGTGAAAAAAAGCGGATGAAGCAGATTCTGTCCGTGTGTACCGGACTGATCTTTGGAATTCTGACGGTCGGTACGGCGTTGTTTTTGCTGTTTCCGGAACCGATCATGGGTATGTTTTCCAAGGACAGTGTAACGATCCGGGAAGGGGCAGCTGCACTTCGGATCATCAGCCTCGGCTTTGTGGTTTCCGGAATCAGCGTTGTGGCTTCCGGTGCACTGGAGGCCCTTGGGGAGGGAATCCCATCCTTTATCATCTCCTTGCTGCGTTATCTGGTGCTTATTGTGCCGGCGGCTTCCATTGGAAGCAGGATGTTCGGTATTACAGGTGTCTGGGCTTCGTTTCCGGTAGCAGAAATGCTGACTGCAGCTGCCGCAGCCGGAATTTTTACAGCAAGATACCGGACGTGCTTGAAGAGACTGTGAAAACTTTTACATACCTGACCTCCTGAAATGAAAGAAACTATACAGGATTACTGCAAAAATCTTAAAAAAACTGTGAAATAGCTAAAAATTTCAATAACTAATCAAAAAATATTCTATTTTTAATAAATCCTCTTGTGATTATAATAGGTTTATCAGCTGAGAACGAAAGAAATTTAGCAAAACAACCAAATGGGAGGAAAAAATGAAAAGAAAAGCATTAGCAACAATGATGGCAGCAGCTATGGTATTATCCATGGTTGGCTGCGGCGGAGCCAAAACAGATTCTACAGCATCTACAACCACAACAGAAAAAACAGAAGCAGCGGCAACAGAAGCAGCGGCAACAGAAGCTGCAGATTCTGCTGCATCAGCAGATGCAACTGTAGAAAATAAAGACAAGCCTCTGTGCTGGTTTAACCGTCAGCCCTCCAGCAGTGCTACCGGCGAGCTGGACAAAGAAGCTCTGAACTTCAACGGCAATACTTACTATGTAGGTTTTGATGCTAATCAGGGTGCTGAACTGCAGGGACAGATGGTTCTGGATTACATCAAAAAGAATGCAGAAACCATTGATAGAAATGGTGATGGCGTGATCGGATATGTTCTGGCAATCGGTGATATCGGACACAACGATTCTATCGCTCGTACCCGTGGTGTTCGTTCTACACTGGGAACCGGCGTAGAAGCAGACGGCGCAGTAGATTCCACACCGGCTGGAACAAACGTAGATGGAAAAGCAAAGGTTGTACAGGATGCAACTCTGGAAGTAGATGGAAAAACATATACGATCCGTGAGCTGGCTTCTCAGGAAATGAAAAACTCAGCAGGTGCAACATGGGATGCTGCAACAGCTGGTAATGCCATCGGAATCTGGACAGCTTCCTTCGGCGATCAGATTGATGTTGTTGTTTCCAATAACGATGGTATGGGAATGTCCATGTTCAACGCATGGGCAAAAGATAACAAGGTTCCTACCTTCGGTTACGATGCAAACAGCGATGCTGTAGCAGCGATCGCTGAAGGCTACGGCGGAACAATTTCTCAGCATGCAGACGTACAGGCTTACCTGACACTGAGAGTTCTGCGTAACGCACTGGACGGCGTAGATATTGATACCGGTATCGGCACAGCAGATGATGCTGGAAACTGCCTGGTAGAAGGGGAAGACTACAGATACAGCGAAGAAGACAGATCCTACTACGCATTAAATATTGCTGTAACAGCTGAGAACTACAGCGATTTCACAGATTCCACAAGAGTTTATGACAAGGTTGCCAACCAGCTGGATGAAAGCAAGAGCCCGTCCAAAAAAGTATGGCTGAACATCTACAACGCATCGGATAACTTCCTGAGCTCTACCTATCAGCCGCTGCTGGAGAAGTATGATGATCTGCTGAACCTGAAAGTAGATTACATCGGTGGAGATGGACAGACAGAGTCCAATATCACAAACCGTCTTGGAAACCCCAGCGAGTATGATGCTTTCGCAATTAACATGGTTAAGACCGATAATGCAGCAGCATACACATCTCTTCTTTCCAAATAATTTAGAGATCGAATAAAAACGTAAATGGATGAATTTATAGAGGGGTATCAGCAATGATGCCCTTCTTTACTAAGAAAAGGAAGCACAGCTATGACAGAAGATAAGAACAAATATATCTTATCGATTAACGGCATGAGCAAATCATTCGGTAGAAATAAGGTTCTGAAGCATATTAGCATGAATGTCAAACCTGGAACCATTATGGGACTGATGGGTGAGAACGGCGCCGGGAAATCGACAATGATGAAATGTCTCTTTGGAACCTATCAGAAGGATGAAGGAACCATCGTACTGGATGGAAAAGAAGTGAACTTTTCCGGACCAAAGGATGCACTGGAAAACGGGGTGGCAATGGTACACCAGGAGTTGAACCAGTGTCTGGAAAGAAGTGTTGTAGATAATATGTTCCTTGGAAGATACCCAAAGAATTCTCTTGGGGTTGTCGACGAAGGAAGAATGAAAAAAGAAACCTCAGATCTGTTCAGAAAACTGGGAATTACAGTGGATCTGACCCAACCAATGAAAAAAATGTCTGTATCTCAGAGGCAGATGTGTGAGATCGCAAAAGCGATTTCCTATCATTCCAAAGTTATCGTACTGGATGAGCCTACCTCATCTCTGACTGCACCGGAGGTTGAAAAACTCTTTAAGATGATGCGTCAGTTGAAGGCTCAGGGAATTTCTCTGATTTACATTTCACATAAAATGGATGAAATATTTGAAATCTGTGATGAAATATCGGTGCTGCGGGACGGAAGCCTGGTTATGACCAAGGCGAGCACAGAAACAAATATGAATGAACTGATCGCCGCCATGGTTGGTCGTTCTCTGGATAACAGATTTCCACCTGTAGACAATACACCGGGAGAAACCATTCTCTCCGTACAAAATATATCAACAAAATATGCACCAAAACTGCAGAACATTTCTTTTGATATCAGAAAAGGAGAAATCTTTGGATTTTATGGTCTGGTTGGTGCCGGTCGTACCGAGCTTCTGGAGACGATCTTCGGAATTCGTACAAGAGCAGAAGGAACGATCGTGTATGACGGAAAACTGATGAACTTCTCCTCTCCGAAGGATGCTATGGAGCATGGATTTGCACTGATCACAGAGGAAAGAAAAGCCAATGGTCTGTTCTTAAAGGGTGATATCACATTCAATACTACCATTGCAAATATGAATCGTTATAAAAGCGGGATCGCATTATCCAATGATAAGATGGTACGTGCAACAGCCGATGAGATCAAGGTCATGCATACAAAATGTATGGGACCGGATGATATGATCTCCAACCTTTCCGGCGGTAACCAGCAGAAGGCCATCTTCGGTAAGTGGCTGGAGCGTTCTCCAAGCGTATTCATGATGGATGATCCGACACGAGGAATCGACGTTGGAGCAAAATATGAAATCTATGAACTGATCATCAATATGGCAAAACAGGGAAAAACGATCATCGTTGTTTCTTCCGAAATGCCGGAAATTCTTGGTATTACCAACCGGATCGGTGTTATGTCCAACGGACGCCTGGCTGGAATTGTAAATACAAAAGAAACAAACCAGGAAGAATTACTGAGACTCAGTGCGAAATATCTGTAACAGGAGGAAAGTGGAAATGGCAGAAAACAGCGTTATTATTTCGGCTGAAGAAGAAGCAAAGCTTTTGAAGCCCATCGATGAATATGTGGAAAAGATCCAAAAGAAAATTGACGCATTACGCGTAGACGGATCGGACAAGGTGAATGATCTGAAAAACCAGATCGCTATCGCAAAGGAAAATAAGAACTTATCCAAAGCACAGAGAGATAAGATCATTGAAAACAGCAAAAAAGAGCTGGAAAATGCGAAAAAGGTAGAAGCAAACAACAAGGAAGAAATTAAAAAGCTGATCATTTATACAAGAAAAATGAAGAAAAGGGAGCCGTTGTACCGGGACTACCCGGAGGAGTTCCGGGAAGAAATCCGGGGATATCTGGAAAGCAACCATATTTCCAGACTCTATGCACATCAGGTTGAGATGTTTGAGAAGGTCAGAGCCGGAGAAAATGTGGTTATTACGACTTCGACGGCAAGTGGAAAGACGCTTGCCTTTTTGCTCCCGGTATTGCAGGAAATTCTGGAAGACCCGCTGACACGTGCGATTTTTATTTACCCGACCAAGGCACTGGCAAGTGACCAGTACCGCGCGATGCAGTCGATTTTGAAATTTTTCGGAGAAGGAAGAGTTTCAGCAGGCGTGTACGATGGAGATACCAAACCTGCCGAGCGGACAAGGATCCGCAAGAGTGCAAATATTATCCTGACCAATCCGGAGATGCTGAACTCGGCATTCCTTCCGAATCACAGCAATTACGGGTTTGACGCGGTTTTTGCAAATTTACGATATGTAGTGATCGATGAGCTTCATTCTTACCGCGGTGCTTTCGGAGCACATCTGGCAAATATTTTTCGGAGAATGCACCGGATTTGCCGGTATTACCATTCGAATCCGCATTTTCTGTGCAGCTCCGCGACGATCGCCAATCCGGTAGAACTTGCCGAAAAGATCTGTGGAAGCGGATTTACGCTGATTGACCGGGATGGATCGCCGGCACCGGAGAAGGAATACTGTATTATCCAGCCGCCGGAGATCAAGGGGAATAATGACAAAGTATATGGAAGGATTGCGGCGTCAACCGTGGCAGCCGGACTGATACCGGAGCTGGTGGAAGAGGATCATCATTTTATCACCTTTGGACGATCCAGAAGAAATGTAGAAGTTATTCTAAAAGAAGCAAAGGATAAATTAGATGCTGCCGGATTTCTTGGAATGGCGCGGGTGGGCGGCAAGAATCCGGCAGATCTGATCGCAGGATACCGTGGCGGTTATACCCCGCTGGAGCGAAAAGAGATTGAGCGGAAGATGACGGAGGGAGAACTGACCGGGCTGGTATCGACGAATGCACTGGAGCTTGGGATCGACATCGGAAAGCTGGATGCAACTGTGATCGTCGGTTATCCGGGGACAAGGGCGTCCTTCTGGCAACAGAGTGGACGTGCCGGACGAAGCGGCAGTGCCTGTGTCAATTATCTGATCCTGGAAAATGAACCGTTTGACCAGTACATTGCCATCGATCCGGAATGGCTGTTCTCAAGAGAAAGTGAAAATGCGATCGTGGATCCGGACAATCTTCTGATCGAGCTTGCACATCTGCGCGCAGCGGCTGCTGAGATGCCACTTTCACTGGATGATATTGCGCTTTTTCCGGATCTTGGAGAAATGATCCCGGTGCTTTTAAGCGCCGGAGAAGTAAAAAGCCTTGCCGGAAGATTTGCCTGGGCGGGACCTGCATTTCCGGCAGGGGATTACAGCCTGCGTAATATGGACAAGACCAGGTTCAAGCTGCTCGCGCAGGAGGATGGACATGAGATCACGGAGATGGACGAATCCCAGGCATACCATGAGATCCATCCGGGTGCTGTATATATGCATGATGGTGCATCCTATGAGATCACGAAGATGGATCTGGTCAGCCGGACAGCTTACGCCATTCCGTTTACAGGGGATTATTATACGGTACCGGCAGGACAGGAAGAGACGCGTATCCTGCATGTATTTCAGGAGGACGCTTACCAGAGGACGGAAATCCGTTTTGGAGATATCAATGTAAACGAAATCATTGCCATGTACAAGAAACTGCAGTTCCATAACCATCAGAATCTGGGCTATGTGACGCTGACACAGCCGCTTCAGAAGGATTATGGCACGGAAAGCACCTGGCTTACAATGCCGGAGAATGTTGTCAGAGTCTACCGGAGTCTTCTTTTGCCAAATCGGATGGGAGAGCTGGTGCTGAACAATCATTTTGACGGAATGCAGTATGCGATCAAGAATGCGGTAATGATGGTGACGATGACGGAACGGGATGATATCGATGTGACCATGTCCAACAATGCGACCATTCCGGATGAGTTTCGGGAGGAAAAGGTGTCCCTCTTCATTTATGACAAATATGAGGGCGGACTTGGTTATTCGGAGAAGATCTATGATCTGATTCCGGAAATTCTGGAAAGTGCGATTAAAATGGTCAGCGGCTGTCCGTGTGAGGATGGCTGTCCGGCATGCGTAGGTGACTACAATCTGGATAAGAAGACGGTTCTGTGGGGACTTGATAATCTTCTGGAAGAGAGCGAACCGCCGGTATATCTGAAAAAAAATATCAAAGAGCCACAGCCTGTGATCCGGAAAGAATTTTCTTTCTTCAATCTGCCGGATGAGTGGGAGAAGGTCTGTTATGCCGTGGTCAAAAATGGCGAGGCAGGCGGGCAGTTCTTGAAGACCATTAAAAAAGTCAGTACAGAAGGACACAAGCTGATCCTGACGATGGAAAATGAATTTTATGCAAAATGGCTGATGGAGCCGGATAACCTCCAAAGTCTGACCAATACCTTGCGGTATCATGTGATCTGTCCGGCGGATATGCAGATCCGGGTACGGTATGAAGCGAAAATGGATGAGCAGGAGAAAAAAGAACGACAGAAGAAGAGAGACCGTTTGCAAAGGCGATATGATGATGAACAGCTTGGAAATGAATAATATAGAAGAAATAAAAACTTTAAATCCTTACCAGCAGGAGGCGGTGCTGGATGAAAGCCCGGCATGTCTGGTAAATGCAAATGTAGGGAGCGGAAAGACAACAGTGCTGATCGAGAAAGTGCGGCATCTGCATGAGAAAAAGCAGGTTTCGTATGAGAAAATGGCAGTGCTTACCTTTACCAACAAGGCGGCAGATGAGATCGCAGAACGTCTATCCAGAAAGGAAGCAGAGCTTACGGAAGAAGAACTGTGGGGATTTGGAACCTTTCACAGTGTTGCCTTAAGGATTCTGCGAAGATTTCTTCCGGAAAAGGCAGAAGACGGAACAAAATTGGAAGAATGGAACCGGGAATTTACCGTTATCACACCGGAAGATGAAATGGAAATGGTGCTTGCCATCGCAAAAGAAGGCAGTTATAAGATCAAATACCAGAACCGTCTGAAAAAGCGGATGGAAGAGGATTACGCGGCATATCGGAAAGGAAGAACACAGGGAAAATACAAAGATGATCTGTTTCAGATCTTTCCGCTTCTTGAGAAGGCAAAAAGACAGCAGAATAAAATGTCTTTTGCAGATCTTCTGGAAGAAGGAACGCAGGTGGCAAAAGAGCAGGAAGAGGTGCTGGATCTTAAGTGGATCATTGTCGATGAGGTACAGGACAGTGACGAAAAACAGCTGAAATTTCTGGAGGCGTTAAAAGGCACACAGACCCACTTTTTTGCGGTGGGGGATCCGAATCAGGTGATCTACAGCTGGAGAGGAACCGGACCGAATATGTTCTTCCTGATCAAGCACAGATTTGGCGCAAAAGAACTGACTCTGCCGGTTAACTACCGGTCCGATGAAGTGATCCTGGAAGCGGCGAACCGTTTTCTTCAGTTTGGAGGAAAGATTGAGGGAAGAGGCGAAAGAGGGGAGAAGATTCTGGTAAGGAATCATTATGATCCATTTATCGAGGCAGAGTATCTGACAGAGCGGATCCGTGAGCTTCATGAGCAGGGACTTCCTTACCGGGAGATTGCGGTTTTCTACCGGGTGCAGAAGCAGGCAGAGATTCTGGAAAAAGTATTTGAAAGAGCAGAACTTTCTTATGTTCTTCCGGCAAAACAGAAAGAGGATGAGGATCCGGTTCCGGAAAGACCTCATATGATCCGGGAGTATGTTGCAGAAGGGAAGCTGAATGCGGTTTCAGGCGAACATACGATGGAAAAAGCGGCAGATACAGAACGACAGACGGAGGAAGAAGACGCAGTTCATCTTATGACACTGCACGCCTCAAAAGGTCTGGAATTTGACTATGTATTCATCATCGGAATGAATCAGGGACTGATTCCGCTTCGCTGCAAAAGCATAGAACAGGAAGAAGAGGAGCGCCGTCTGTTCTTCGTAGGACTGACCCGTGCAAGGAAGAATCTGGAACTTTCCTATTATACAAATCCGACGATCCCGGGGACATATGAGACACCAAGCAATTATCTGCGGATGCTGCCGGAGGAGCTGCTTGAATGGGAAGAAAAGCCGGGAAGTGAGTCGCGGAAAGCGAATCTGCAGAAACTGCGGAAAGATACGCGGGAGCTGATCAGGGAGAAAAAGCAGGAGGAAGAAGAACAGAAAGAAACACGGAAGCCAAAGCGAAAAGGCAGACATC
>ENA-UEPL01002968-UEPL01002968.1-human-gut-metagenome-genome-assembly--contig:-NODE-2968-length-10452-cov-3.880675_pt1 | contig 10452 bp, 13 predicted proteins | sample MGYA00242896_ERZ507908 | MGnify/ENA primary metagenome ERZ507908 (study PRJEB26167, sample SAMN06115518) | human gut metagenome | host: Homo sapiens | place: China:Chongqing | collected 2015-08-20...
CAGACTCTGATAAATCTCGGCTACTATAGGAAAATTTTCCCCGGATTTTATCATGACCCCTTATTGGGCGCGGACGAGCTTTTCCCGGGGTACAGAAAAAAGCTTTAATCCAAAAACGAATTATTATATAAGAACACAGAACTGCTGCAAATGATTTTACTTACTTGCGGCAGTTCCTATTTTTAAATTTTCTTACGTATTGCAAAAAGAAATATAATAATAGCCACTGAAGCAGCGCTCAAGGCAATTCCGGTTGTCAAGCCCTTGGTATGGTACCTCATAACAATGTGCTTTTCACCGCTGTTTTCTAACGGAATAAAAATGAATGCGTCTGCTCCCTTTCCGACTTCAATTCTTTCCCCGTCTACAGTTACATCCCATTGCTCATCATAGGGAACAGTGAGCATAACGCCTGCTCCGGCTGCGGTAAATGATATGTTGTTTTTATCTATCTTTAAATCGTAAACTTCATTTTTGCTCACAGTATCTGCCGCTTTTTTCAGCACATTCAGGTCAAGAAAATAAAATTTTATATCAAGGTCATTTCTGTTCACGGACAGTGTATGCTCCATTCCCATATTTCCTATAGGTATAACATTGTGGTTGAGCCATCCGCCGTTGTAGCCCTTTTCTTCGCCACCGTCAATCGAAATATTGCAATCTACACCGTCATCGTTATTACTTACCTGAATGTATAAAACGCTGTTCCCAGCAATACTCGGTATTGTATACTTTATACCCTCCGCTGTTTCGGCTCTCTTTACACTGTCACAGACGGTGTAAATTTTCGTTTCTTCTCCTAAAATGCCGCTGTAAATCTCATTGAGATAATCAAAGGGATTTTTCCCCTCCGACTTAACAGTCAGCACGCTTTCATCAGCGTAAAATGCCAACGGCAAGGCATATGCGTTTTCGTAAACCGACTTCTCATTATATGCTTCAAGGTCTGTTCTGAGAATATAGCCGTCATACTGCTTTTCGCTTAAAAGATATTTTACACCCAAAAGACTGTCCGCGCCCAATAAGGGGTCATGATAAAATCCGGGGAAAATTTTCCTATAGTAGCCGAGATTTATCAGAGTCTGTGAGGTTGTGTTTTCATAAGAGGAGCTGTAGTGTTGTATGCCCGGATAATTATATGCCAATGACTCATTGCTGTAAAACGAATCGTGTGTATAAGAAAAATCTCTGTTCAAAGTTTTTTCTGTTCTGTAAAGCCCGCCGTTTTGGGGTCTTACCTGTGCAATAAGCCTGTTTTCATTTTCAACGTAATCGGCATATTTTGAAGATTCATTGTTGAAATATTTGTCCGTCAGCCAATAAGCATTAACCGCAATTTCTCCCAGAAATACAAGTATAAGCACCGCGGTTAAAACTGTTTTGCGTGTTTTTGCCGCAGCCTGCATAAGGAAAAACAGTAATCCGTAAATAATTAAAACTGCTATTTCAAACCAAAGCCTCAACGCTATAAATTGAGAAAACATATCAAGTACAAGCAAAATTATTATACTTGATAAAACAAATACCTTTATATTTTTCCTTTCCGGAACAGGGCTAAGCGACATACCCCTTGCGGCAACAGTTATAAATGCCGCAAGAGCGGTATAAAGAAAACGGTATGAATAGCTGCTTTCAAACTTAAAGCCGACCCAAATATGCTCAATCGGAACAAAAAACATTGAAGCTACCATTATGCCTATAAACAATCCTGAAAATATTTTTTCGCGTTGTTTTACAGCATTGTTAAGGAAATAACAGCCGACCGCAAAAAGTGAAAAAATTGAGCAAAACAGCGTAATTCCTTTACCGCCCACGCCCGAACCGATCATAAATCCGCGTAAAAATCCAAAAAAACTGCCATTTGTTCCAACGTTAAATATTCCCTCGTCAAACGCCCTGCCACCGCTTTGACCTGTTAAAACCGGGAAAAACACAAAGCACGATGCCAGAACGCCTCAAATTTCTGTTGCAGCAAAACCTAACAGTGCTTTCACTGCCGGTTTGAAGGTTATTCTTTGGGCTGAAAGCACATATGAATAAATAAAATAAAGCATGATGAATATGCAGTTCATATATGCCGTATACCAGTTGAATATAATGCTCAGCGCCACAGTCATATAAAGCGGTAAAACCTTTTTTGCCGCTATATATTTATCTGTTGCCAGCATCATAAGCGGCAGCATATACATACCGTCAAGCCACATTATATTCGATATTTGCCCTACGCCGTATTGAGTAAAGGCATAGGCTGCCGAGAAAAACAGTATGTATAGTTCCGATAGCGTATAATATTTCGTTTTTAAGAATATACCGAACGTTAATCCGCACAAACCAAGCTTTAATGCCGTAATAACAAAAACAAAAAGCTGAAACTGGCTGTGCTTAAAAAATACTACAAGCAAATTAACCCCATAATGCCATCATTGGACCGCCCAACGATTTCGAAAACGAATACGCAAGACTTTCTTTACCCGAAAGCACATTTTTGTAATATGCAAAAAAATCGGTATACTGTATTTCCATATCCCACATAAGGTTGCTTTTTTCTCCAAAGGGAGATATGCCTTTAACAATAAAAAGACCCGTCAACAAAAATATCGGCAGAGCAAAGCATAAAACAAGTATACTGTTTTTTCTTATAAAATTACTCACTGCTCCGCTTCACCCTATTCTTTTGATTTTGTCATTTTTATTTGTTTCTTTTACAATGTAATGCGGACGTCTTTTACTTTCCATATAATTTTTTGAAATATACTGCCCCATAATTCCCATGCAAAAAAGCTGAATACCGCCGATAAACAAAATAATACAAACCAGCGAAGCCCAACCCGAAACCGGGTCGCCGAAAGCAAGCCTTCTTATAAATACAAATAAAAGCATAATAAATGCAACGACGGTAAAAATTATTCCGCACCACGATGAAATGCTGAGCGGCACCTGAGAAAAATTGATTATACCGTCTATGCTGTATTTAAGCAGCTTCCAAAAATTCCATTTTGTTTCGCCCGCCGCCCGCTCTCTGTTTTCATACGGCAGCCATTTCGTTTTAAAGCCTACCCAACCGAAAATTCCCTTTGAAAAGCGGTTGTATTCTTTAATTTCAAGTATGGCGTCAACCATTTCGCGTTTCATTAGGCGAAAATCTCTTGCACCGTCAACTATATCCGCATCGGATATTCTGTTTATTATTTTATAAAACAACCTCGCAAAAAAGGACCGTATCGGGGGTTCTCCCTCTCTGTCCACCCGCCTTGTAGCGACACAATCATATCCTTCATTTTCAAGCGCCTGTGCCATCTCGGGCAACAGTGCCGGCGGGTCCTGCATATCAGCGTCCATTATAGCAACGTAATCGCCCTCGGTATTTGAAAGTCCGGCAAGCATAGCCGACTCTTTTCCGAAATTACGCGATAATGCAATATATGTCACGCGGTTATCACTGATCGACAGCTCTTTCATAATTGCAAGCGTTCCATCCTTTGAACCATCGTCCACAAAAATGAACTGAAACGCATATTCCGTCATTTCATTGCTTACCCTGTCAATTTCGGCGTAAAATATTTTCAGCACTTCAGCTTCGTTATAACACGGCACAATTACAGATATTTTTTTCATAAAGCCACCCGCCTCGACGGTAAAATTTTCTTAGAATAATACGCTTACAGTATACCACCCCACGGGTATTTCGTCAAGAAAAAAACAATCTGTTGAATTGTCCGTCGCAAAGCCTCTCATGCCCTTGCAAATTTTTCCTCTATCTGATTTCTGTATTCACGCGGGGTTATTCCGTTTGCCTCGCGAAAAAGCTTTATAAAATACGATACGTCGCCAAAGCCCGGCAAATCGGATATTTCGGCTACGGAAAGCCGGTTTTCCCTTAAATACACCTTCGCCCTGCAAAGCCTTGCAAGTGTGCGGTATTCTGTGGGCGACATACCCGAATACTCCTTAAAAAGCTTACGAAAATAAACCTCGCTCACATTGCAGAGCGAGGCTATTTCGCCTATTTTCAGCTCCTGCTTTTCCTCCTGCTCATGGTATGTAATCCCCTTTGAAATAATGCGGTATTTGCCGCAATAATCAGTTCTGTAATATTCGCTCAGCTTGAAAAGCAGATCGTACATTACAGATTTTATTTTGCCTATATATATAACGTCCGCCTCACTGTAAGGGCTCAGCTTATTGAAAATGGATTTATAATTCGCGTTATCGGGTGTAAAAACCGTTATGCGGTCGCTGGAGCTTATTTCAGAGGAAATAGGCAGATATATTGCAAGAGAGCCGGGAATATACTCCTTCGGCACCGTGGCGTGCGAGCAATCGGGAGATATTTCGGCGGAAAACACAATTATTCTCGGGACCTACGGCGATAATAAGTATTTCGGGGATTATTTTTCCCCCGAGGATATTCCCGAAAACGGCTATGTGATAAGGGTTACGGATAATCCGCTTAGCCCCGATGTTAAGCTGGCGCTTATTTGCGGGTATTCGCCGCGGGAGGTTTTTTATGCCGCCGACGATTTTACCGACGATTACCTTACAAAAGCCATTCCTATATTTGATTCGCTGCCGCTGGTGCACGAATTATTCAGGCATAAACTGCCCGATTACAGCATTCCCACCGCGCTGTGCGCGCAGATTTTCTGGGACTGCCATGAGCCCTATGAAGAAATTTTGAAAAAAGTAACCGGACGCGGCTGCGTTGAAATGGTATAAGGGGATATAAAGCATATGGAAAGCCTATATGAATATAAAAACACATTTTCAAAAACCCTTTTTGAGGATTTTATTCCCTTTTGGGAGAAATTTTCGCCCGACCCGGTATACGGCGGATTTTTATGCGGCTTTGACCGCGACGGAGAGCTGTTTTTTGAGGATAAATCTGTATGGCAGCAGGGCAGAAGCCTTTGGATGTTTTCAAAGCTTTACAACGAATTTGAAAAAAATCCCAAATGGCTTGAATTTGCACGCTCGGGCTATGATTTTATAAATAAATATTGCTTTGATGAGAACGGGCATATGTATTTTAATGTCACGCGTGACGGAAAGCCGCTGATAAACCGGCGCTGCTATTTTTCCGCCCAAGGTAAACCCGAAAAGCCGCAGTGTCAGAACGCACAGCATTGTAATGATAATGCTGAACGTATGCCAACATATGCGTAAAATTGACGACTCACCGATATATAATACCATAATTGACGCCTGTATATCCGAAATTACAAACAACCTTGTAAAGGAGGACGAAAAAGCCCTGTTTGAAACAGTGGGCGCTCACGGCGAAAGGTTAAATTCGCCCGGGGGCAGGCTTATAAACCCCGGGCACTCAATGGAAACCGTTTGGTTTTTAATGGAGGAGGCAGCCCTCAGAAAGGATGCCGAGCTTATGAAAAAAGCCATTCAGATAACTGAATGGTCCTTTGATATTGGTTGGGATAAGGAAATGGGCGGCATTTTCTATTTCAGGGATATTGAAAACAAGCCCGTACTAAGCCTTGAATGGGATATGAAGCTGCTCTGGCCGCACTGCGAGGCTTTAATAGCCCTTTTACGGTCATATATGTTTACGGGACAGGAAAAATACCTTGATTACTTTGACCGCATTACCGAATACATATATGCGCATTCCCCTGACCCCGGTCACCCCGAGTGGTTCGGTCACCTCCACCGGGACGGCACGCCGATTTCATATATTAAGGGCAGCGATTGGAAAGGCCCTTACCATAATGTAAGAGCCTTTATACAAATAATTGAACCGCTCAAACAGTATATTCCTTATTAAATTCAAGCGTTTTGCCGCCCTTAATATTTTCCGTAAACAGGGCGGGATTTTCGGAGTTGGACTCAAACATATCATAATGATTGGGTATGTTTACCGCCGCGCCGATTTTTTCGGCGGTTATAAGCGCCTCTTTAACGTTCATATTCCCGAGCCTGCCGTTTATACAAATAAAGGTGTAATCGGGCTTATACTCCGCTATGCCGAAAAGCTTTTCGTTAAAAAGCGTATCGCCGCTGAAATATAGGGTCTTGCCCTCTGCCTTTACAATAAGCCCGAACGCCTCAACCGTGTGGTCGGCAAAAACCGCCGTTATATTAAAATCGCCTACAGTTACGCTGTCCCCCGTGTTCAGGGCTTTGACATTGGTTCTGCCAAGCCTTAAAAGCTCGGCTTTTCCCTCATTTGTGGTAATATAAAACTGATTTTCGTTTATTCTTTCCACCGTGTCGGGGTCTAAATGGTCAAGGTGATTGTGGGTGCATATAACCGCGTCGCAGCTTATATCCTCGGGGTTTATCGGTATCGGCAGCGCACGCGGTCTGCCCGCCACACGGTTAACGCTGTCGGAAAGATAAGGGTCTATTATAATTTCGGTATTGCCGCTTTTTAATATATATCCGCTTTGACCTAAAAACCGTATTTTCATTGTACGCTTTTCCCTCCGTCAACATAAATGCTCTGCCCCGTTATATACCGCCCCTCATCCGAGCATAAAAGGCTTACCGTGCCCGCGCAGTCATCGGGTGTTCCGTAAAAACCGACAGGAATTGAGGCAGTAACCTTTTTCGCGTATTCGGGGTCGGAGAGCGCCTCAACATTGCGGTCGGTATAAATAACGCCCGGCGCCATATTATTTACCGTTATACCGAACGGCGCCAATTGAAGCGACAGCGATTTTACCATATTGGTCTGCGCCGCCTTGCTTGCGGAGTATATAAGCATATCGGGGTGGGGCTTCGCCTCCTGCACAGAGCCTACGGTTACAATTCTGCCCCAGCCCTTTTTCTTCATATTAGGCACTGCCGCCTGTATAAGCAGTAGTGACGACACAAAATTGCAGTTTAACTGCTCATAAACCTCACTGAGCGGTATTTCTTCCCAGTGATTTCTGTATTGGAGTGAGGCGTTAAGCACAAGCACGTCAATATCGCCCATTTTTTCGGCTAAAAGCGCGGTTTCCGCCGTATCGCAAAGGTTAGCCTTAATAACCTCGGCTTTGCCGCCGTTTTCTTCAATTATCCGCTTTGTTTCCTCTGCTTTTTCGGTGTTTCCCACGCAGTGGACTATCACCTCATAGCCGTCCCTTGCAAGCCTTATTGCTATTGCTCTGCCAATGCCTCTTGACGAGCCTGTTACAAGCACGCGTTTTCTGTTTGACATAATTTTCACCTCAATTACAACGCTGTCTGGGTATCGTTCGGGTCGCCGTTGCGGGCTAAATCGTACTCCTTTGACCAGTCAAGGTCGCGGTATTCCTCGCCGCGCGGGTCGGCTTTTATCCAGTCGAGCAGCATATCAAGCATTTCTTCCGTCCAGGTGTTTTTATCTATCTGGGCGGTTGTAAATTTGCCCTGACAAATCATTTCAAAGCCGAAATCATCCTTAACGTGGGTCTTAGACGCTCCCTCAACAACATCCGCCACAAGGTGCGCGGGTATAAACAGCACGCCGCCGCCCGCACCGAACACAATATCACCCGGCAGACATACCGCACCGCCGAAATTGGTTATATCGTTCCAGTCCTTCATAACAAATTCGCGTATGGGCGTGGGGTCAATTCCCCTGTAATAAACCTGAACGTCGGGCACTTTTTTCATCTGCTCAACATCCCTTATGCCGCCCCATATTACCGCGCCGCCCGTTTTGGTGCGGTTATGCAGCGCGGTTGTAAGGTTGCCGCCCAAAAACGTGCCCTTGTATATTTTATCATACATATCGCAAACTACAACATCGCGTTCATAAAGATGATCTATTACCCACTGGTTATAGTTTCCCTGCAAGCCGTCCTCAGCACCTCTGGCAAACTGCACATCGTGTAAATCGGGACGCGTTGGGCAGTATGTGCAGGTAACGGCTCTGCCGACTAACTTTCTGCCGTCGTCGTGCAGGGTATTAAGCGGGTTTTCTCCGCCGCCTACAAACTGGTGCTCGTAGCCCAATACGAAAATCGGCTTCCATACTTCTTCCAATGTCATTCCGTAAAGCGCGTCAAGATACTTATCCTCTACCTTCGGTCTGCCGTCGGGCAGTCTTTCACCTTTCCATAAAGGCGTTAATTGAATTATTTTTTCCCTGTCGTTAAAGTTCATTTCTTTTGCTCCCTCTTTTGTCGGAACATCCAGTCCCACATTTCATCAAGCGCATATGCGGGGTCCCACGCGTTATGGTCCGCCTTTTCAAATACGGTAATTTTTGCGTTTCCGTCGCTTTTGTTTATTCTGTAAACCATTTTAATGCTTTCCTCGGGATAAACATCATCATCAAGCGCCCCGTGAAACGCCCATACGGGCATATTTTTAAGCCGCTCTGCCTGTTTTTGAGGATACAAATTTCTTTTCGGTAAATAAATTCAAGTTTCATCAGCTCCAGATTCTGTCGTTTGAAAATTCCTTATTCTATTCGTCGGTGGGCTCAAAGTAACCGGGTATTTGCGGGTTTATATGTTCCTTTATTACTTCTTCGTTCAGCTCGTCAAAGCCTATGCCGGGCTTTTCGGGAACTTTAATAAAGCCGTTTTCAAATATCGGGTTGTTAATGCCCGTTACCATATCCGCCCACCACGGAACATCTACCGAGTGGAACTCAAGCGCCAGCACATTGTGCATTGCCGCCGCAGTATGCACCGCCGCTAAGCAGGCAACGGGGCTTTCCGCCATATGCACGGCAACCGCCACGCCGTTTTCATCCGCTATATCCGCAATCTTTTTAAGCTCCAAAGCACCGCCGCAGGTTAAAATATCGGGGTGAATAACAGATACTCCGCCCGCCTTTATAAGGGTTTCAAAGCCCTCCTTTAAGTATATATCCTCGCCCGTTGCAATCGGAATAGTCGTGCTGTTTTTAAGGCGTACATACTGGTCGGTATACATCCACGGCACCATATCCTCAAGCCATGCAAGCTTGTAAGGCTCCATACGCTTTGCAAATCTTATGCAGTCCTCAACGCAAACGTGACCGAAATGGTCAATTGCCAGCGGCACCTCGTAGCCTATAACCTCTCTTACCTCTTTAACATAATTTTCAAGGTAGCAGAGTCCCTTTTCGGTAAGGTGAATACCCGTAAACGGATGTGCGGTTGTTACTATTGAGTAGCTTTTCTGCGCCCTTACCATATCCGCCGTGACAGAGCCGCCCTGAACGTTTAAAATATGCGGCGCATATTTTTTCATATCGTCTATAAAGCCGAGCGGCGCGTTTATAGTTCCGGGTTCATCCAATAAAAGTCCTATGCCGAGATCCATTTTAAGAAAGGTAAAGCCCATTTCCATACGCTTTTTTAAGGCAAGCCCCATATCGTGACCTGTATGCTTGCCGTCAACGTCGGTATCGCAGTAGACCCTCACCTTATCGCGGAATTTGCCGCCCAAAAGCTGATACATAGGCACGCCGTAAGCCTTGCCCGCTAAGTCCCACAGCGCAATTTCTATGCCCGAAACGCCGCCGCCCTGACGGGAAGGACCGCCGAACTGCTTTATTTTGCGGAAAATTCTGTCCACATTGCAGGGGTTTTCACCCAAAATGCGGCTTTTAAGCATAAGCGCATAGGTTTTTGAGGAAGCGTCGCGCACCTCGCCGTAGCCCGTAATACCCTGATTGGTCATTATTTTAAGTATGGTGCAGCGTTTCGGCGCGCCGTCTATATCCACAAAGCGCATATCTGTAATTTTAAGGTCTGTCGGGTTTGAGTATGTATTTATCATTTTAACCTCCGAAAAAATACGATTGACTTTTAACCACACAAAAGTTAAAATCTAATTGTATTATAACATTTCTCGTAAAATTTTCATCAACTATATTATTATATTTGCAAACTATATTACGATTTGGGGAATTAAATTGATAAATGAATTGGGTGAGATAAGCACATCGGGCGGCGTGCTTTTAAAAATGTGGGAGGTAATCGTACAAAGCGGCAGCCGCCCCTTGGTAAGGCACAGCCATATACGCTTTGAAATTACACTTATAACGGCAGGCTCCGGAATTTACACGGTAGGCGATAAGAAATATGCGATAAAGCCGTATGAAATTTTTGTATTTGCAAGCAACGAACAGCACTGTGTGACCGAGGTGGGAAAAGACGGGCTTAAAATGATAAACCTGCATTTTGAGCCGCGCTATCTTTGGGGGAGAAGCTTTGACAGACTGAGTAATGTGAACACCAATTTTTGCTTTCAGCACAGCCCGAATTTTGAAAACTGCATTCCCGCCGACCGTGCGCGGCAAATTCGCGGGCTTTTTACGTCTGCTGCCGAAGAATTTTCAAAAAAAGGGCCTGAATACGCTCTGCAAATTAAAAGTCTGCTTAATATGATTATTGTTGCTCTTATTCGTGATTTCGGATATTTCGACGGCACATTGCCGGAATCAAAGGATAAAAACCGTAAGAATCTTGCCCTTTATTGTAACCTCACCGATAGGACCGTCAATCTTTTCAATAGCCATCTCCTCATCAT
>ENA-UEPL01002976-UEPL01002976.1-human-gut-metagenome-genome-assembly--contig:-NODE-2976-length-10427-cov-4.895169_pt1 | contig 10427 bp, 10 predicted proteins | sample MGYA00242896_ERZ507908 | MGnify/ENA primary metagenome ERZ507908 (study PRJEB26167, sample SAMN06115518) | human gut metagenome | host: Homo sapiens | place: China:Chongqing | collected 2015-08-20...
TCAAAAAAGCAGGAAAACAAAATAATTACGGCGATATAGAAAAATGGATAAACAATAGTACATCTGCCAGAGAATTCGGCTGGCTAGATTATTATGAAAATATATATTATGCCAATGCCATCATCGACAAGCAAGATGAAATAACGGAAGGAAGCGAACAGGACATCAACCAATTGGTGGGAGAAGCCTATTTAATGAGAGGATATATGCACTTCCTTTTGGTCAACTTCTACGGGCAACCTTACACTAAAGAGGGTGCACCGAAGACAAAATCCATTCCATTGAAACTAACCCTCGACCTTGAAGAGATTCCATCACGCAATACAGTAGAAGAAGTGTATACTTCTATTCTTGAGGACATAGAAAGCGCACGCAATCTCATTACAAAAAAAGAATGGGAATTAGGTTATAATTACAGGTTCAACACTCTTTCCGTAGATGCTTTTGAAGCACGGGTACGCCTTTACAAAGGAGAATGGCAACTTGCATACGATGCAGCAGAACGTGTCTTAAAACAAAAAGCGACACTCGAAGATTACAATAATCCGGATGCCAAAGCCAATTTATATACCTCTGTTGAATCAATTACTGCGTATGAGAGAATTTATGAGCCAACCAGCACATTAGATGCATCAAAAGCTACACAATCATTTGTAGATATGTTTAGTGAAGGAGATTTACGCCCTATAAGATATTTCGGAGAAAAGGACAATGAAATTGATTATTATCCCATAATTAAAACAAACGGAAGTGTAGATTATAAATGTAGTTTCCGTGTCGGTGAACTTTACTTGAATTCTGCAGAAGCAGCTGCCCGTCTAGGTCATTTACCAGAAGCTAGAAACCGCTTATTACAATTAATGGAAAAGAGATATAATCCAGAAAAATATGAGCTGAAAAAGAATGAGATAAATAAAATGGAGCAAGAGATTCTAATTTCTGAAATATTGGATGAACGTGCCCGCGAATTGGCATTCGAAGGTCATCGCTGGTTTGACTTACGCCGTACTACCCGTCCGAGAATAGAAAAAACTTTATATAGCGGACAAACCATCATTTTGGAACAGAATGACGAACGCTATACCTTACGCATTCCTCAAAGTGCTATTGAAGCTAATCCGAATCTCTCCAATTAGAGTTGTTCTGATATTCACTATAAACTCCCTTTGCAAACTCATCAGCAAAGGGAGTTTTTTCATTGTATCATATTTATTCTGTTATTTCAAATTATTATTGAAGAACTGTTCTATCTTATCGAATGGGATTACTTGCAGATTATCGTACAAATCTACATGATTGGCTCCGGGAATAATCAATAATCCCTTATTGTCACCTTTCAGTTTCTTGAACGCATCCTCACTAAAGTAGCGGGAATGAGCCTTTTCTCCGTGAATCATCAGCACTGCACTATGTATCTCGCCGCTATAGGACAGAATAGGCATATTGATAAACGAAAGCGAAGAAGTCTTATTCCAACCACCATTAGAATTGAGTGAACGTTTATGGTAACCGCGTTCGGTCTTGTAATAGTCGTAATATTCTTTCACAAATTGTGGAGCATCATCCGGTAATGGATCAATCACCCCTCCGGCAAGTGTATAAGAACCATTGCGGTAGTCTTCGGTTCTCTGAGCATTGAGTTGCTTGCGTAATTCATAACGGGCGGCAGCATCCATTATATCATTGTAACCATTAGCATTCACACGGCTCATGTCATACATCGTAACCGTTACTGTTGCTTTGATTCGAGTATCGATAGCCGCCGCATTGAGTGCCATACCACCCCAACCGCAAATACCGAGTATACCGATACGATCCGTATCCACATCGTCACGGTTGGCAAGATAATCCACCGCTGCACTGAAATCTTCCGTATTAATATCCGGTGAAGCCACATAACGAGGCTCACCACCACTCTCACCTGTATAAGACGGATCGAAAGCAATCGTCAAGAATCCCCTTTCTGCCAGCGTTTGAGCATACAGTCCCGAAGATTGTTCTTTCACCGCACCAAACGGGCCGCTAATGGCGATTGCCGACAATTTACCTTCTGCATTTTTGGGGATATACAAGTCAGCAGCAAGCGTGATACCATAACGGTTGTGAAAAGTAACTTTCGAGTGACGTACTTTATCGTTTTCGGGAAACGTCTTGTCCCACTCTTGAATCAGGTTTAATTTCTTTTCCGTAAACTTATTATTTCTGTCAGAAAGATTACTTGCTGACAACAGCTTGCCTGCAATACAAAGACATACTGTCATTACTACACGCGAAAAATTCAATGTTCGTCTCATACATTCTATTATTTATGTTATCAACCATTTTTCTATTCCCTTTTAGGAATGTTGCAAAATTAGATAGATTTATGCCTAACCCCGGTAGACAAATTACTGATGTTACATCTCAATCATAACCTTAATTACAGATTTTATAATACTGACGGAAGCTGTAAGTAAGGTGGAATCCGTAACTGAGGTTATATAATCCGTAATTAAGGTTGTTAGAATGACAGAATTATCCCGTATTTTTGTAAACGATATACGACGGAAGTGCTTTTAAAACATTAAACAGCAATAATTATGAACAAGATATTCAACTTGGACAGTGTAGACCAATACAATAAATTGTACGGCCTTGAAACTTTGAATCCGTTGGTCAGTGTGATCGATTTAAATAAAGCCACCCGGCAGATGAATTATGCACACTGGCATTATGGTATCTATGCACTTTACCTGAAACTCGAAAAAGCGTGTGACATCAGATACGGGCGGCAAAATTATGATTATCAAGAAGGAACCATTGTATGTTTTGCTCCCGGACAGGATGCGGAAACGACATTGATCACAGATCGCGTGCAAGTGAATGCACTTGGCATACTTTTTCATCCGGATTTATTACTAGGAACATCACTTGGCAAGACAATCAAGAAATACACGTTCTTCTCGTATGAAGTAAACGAAGCCCTTCATCTTTCTGAAGAGGAACGGAATATTATTATGGATTGCCTGAGAATCATCCGCCTTGAACTAGAGCACGGAGTGGATAAGCATAGTAAAACATTGCTCGTAAACTATATAGAACTGCTCCTTAACTACTGTATGCGTTTCTATGAACGACAATTCGTCACCCGCAGTAAAGCGAACCATGATGTGTTGACACGTTTCGAGCAATTACTTGACAACTACTTTTCAGGAACTTTTGCAGAACAAAACGGCTTACCTACTGTCAAATATTTCGCTGACAAAATATGCCTTTCCCCCAATTACTTCGGCGATATGGTAAAGAAAGAAACCGGCAGGACACCACAGGAACATATTCAGGAAAAAGTAATCGAAATGGCAAAGGAACGTATGATCGGCACAGAAGATACAGTCAGCCAGATTGCCTACTCATTGGGATTCCAGTACCCGCAGCATTTTTGCCGCCTGTTCAAAAAACGGGTAGGATGTACTCCTAACGAATACCGTGTACAGAATAATCTGTGAAAAGAATATGAAGAAGAAAAATACATTGGACTTAAATACCGTGCATGAATGCAATCGTTGTCTGGACTGCAAAACATTGCATCCTCAGGTGAGTCTTATTAATTTAGAGAATCCGTGTCTGGAGCAGGATACTGTCAAGTTCGAGTTCTACGCTATCTTACTGATAGAAGACTGTCCGGACGAATGTTCATGTTGCGGCCGGAAGTATTATGATTATTCCAATGCGACAATGGTCTTTCTTAAGCCGGGTGAAGTTTTCCGAATGAGCAAGGAAAAGACCTTACCCAGCAAAGGCTTTTTGCTGGTGTTTCATCCGGACTTGCTGTTTCAGACCACATTGAAGAACCATATCAATAATTACACCTTCTTCCACTACCACAAAGAAGAGGCATTGCATCTATCACAACGTGAAACAGAGAAAGTCACCTGCTGTCTATGGAATATAGAGGAAGAACTGCATCATTCGATTGATACACATAGCAGGACTATCCTTTCACGGCATATCGAACTATTACTGGATTACTGCACTCGTTACTACGAACGTCAGTTTATCACCCGCGAAAACAGGAATAAGGCAATTCTCAGAAAAATGGAACAGTTGCTTGAGGATTATATAGAGTTGGGAAAATTACAAAATGGCAAACTCCCTACACCCGACTATCTGGCGGAAAGGCTCAATCTTTCTCCTGTTTATTTTACAGACCTGCTGAAATTTGAAACAGGCAAGACTTTGGAACAGTATTTCCAACTCAAACGATTGGAGACTGCCAAACGAATGCTAATAAAAGACGGTGCCACACCCACTACCGTTTCCCGTCAATTAGGCTATCCGAATGTACAGCATTTCAGCCTTATATTCAAGAAAATAACAGGTATGTCACCAAGTGATTATCCCAAACAGGTGAATTAAAACTACTCTTTTTTCATATTTATCCTCCAAAAGCATTGTTATTCAACAAGAAAACAATACCTTTGTTTCCACTTATTACGATTAATAACGTAGAAGCGTTTAGAATATTATCTCTGTTCAGAATCTGGTAAATTCATTAACGGTGGGATAATGGCAACTAAGCGTTCACGTCTTTGTTATATGCAAGGGCGTGGACTCTGTTGTTCATTCACCGTTAGGCTTACCAGAGCCCTGAACAGGATGAACTAACGACGTCCACGCTTCTTTTGTATATATACGGTATCCGGACGCATACTACCACAACAAACAATCGTAAAATGAACAACATTATTACAAAGTTCTTTGCATCTTTATTAGCCTACAGGGTAGCTAATAAGAAAAAGCGTTTTTCGGCAATCGGTCATTTCTCTGAGGGCTTAGCTCCGGCCAGAGGCAAAATACAATGGGGATACATCAACAAAGGATATGATATCATCATTCCTTTACAATATGAACGGGCTTTTTCCTTCAAAGAGAACTTAGCTATGGTAGTACGCGACTCCCAATATGGATATATCGACCGCACAGGACATATACAAATTCCTTTTAACTTTTCAGCAGCCCATTCGTTCGAACAAGAATGTGCACGAGTATGCAATGACGGATTATGGGGGCTGATCGACAGACAAGGCAATTATATTCTTCCACCAACATACAGTCTGATAGAGCAATTCACCGAAGGACTGGTACTCGTCTCTCTTAATAGTAAGGTGGGATTCATCAACATGAAAGGCAAAGTCGTCATTCCATTAGAATATGACAACGGTTGTCCTTTTTCTGAAGGACTAGCAGCCGTCTGCATTGAAAAACAATCCGCCAAATGGGGATACATAGACAAAGAAAATCAAGAAATACTTCCTTTTAAATACGATATAGCAGAACCCTTTTATAACAACATAGCCCGAGTGGGTCTCTATGGAAAAAGCATGAAAATCAATAAGCAGGGCAGCGAATGTCTGTAACCAACCACTCCGGCATTCATTTCATCTCAGCCTACAGTATTCTGCCTTAACGCTCATTTTCACCACAGATTACACGGATTTACACAGATAATAAATATTGATTATTGATATATTAAAATCTAATCTGAGAAAATCCGTGTAAATCTGTGGTGAATTATGATACAGCCTTTACTAGAAATATTTCTTCTCCGCCGCCCGTTGCCAAGCCTCCACCAATTCCGTCATGACTTCCGATACTGACTGTCTGCGGGATACAATGGCGGATACTTGACCGATCTCCAGCTCACCCTCTTCCAAATCACCTTCAAATATACCTTTCTTGGCACGACCGCGTCCGAGCAAGATTCTTAATTCTTCGGGAGTAGCACCACTATCCTCCGCTTTCTCCACAGCTTCCCGAAAAGCATTCTTCACCAAACGTGTCGGAGCCAGTTTCTTCAACAGCAATTTCGTGTCTCCTTCACCCAAACTCAAACAATAGTCTTTGAATACCGGACTGGCAGAGCTTTCTTCCGTCAGGGCAAAACGGGTTCCGATCTGCACCCCTTCGGCTCCCAACACCATAGCTGCTAGAATACCTTCACCCGTACCGATACCGCCTGCCGCAATCAACGGCAATGTAGTAGCTTCACGCACGGCCGGAATCAGACAAAAAGTCGTTGTTTCCTCACGTCCATTGTGCCCGCCGGCTTCAAAACCTTCGGCAACTACCGCATCCACTCCCGCTTCCTCACATTTCACTGCAAAACGGGAAGAAGAAACGACATGAATCACCGTAATGCCACGTTCTTTCAGCCATCCTGTCCACGTTTTCGGATTTCCTGCAGAAGTAAAGACAATCTTTACTCCTTCCTCCACCACAATATTCATTATTTCTTCTATCTGAGGATACATCAAAGGAATGTTCACCCCAAAAGGAAACTTCGTTGCCACACGGCATTTACGGATATGCTCGCGCAAAGTCTCCGGATGCATTGAACCGGCACCGATCAGTCCTAAGCCACCCGCGTTACTCACTGCGGAAGCCAGTCGCCAACCGCTACACCAAACCATACCACCTTGAATAATGGGATACCGAATCCCTAGAAGAGAAGTTATTCTGTTCATAATAAATAAATGTATCAATACATTTTATATAACGCTTTTACCGGGTAATCTGTTCGATAGGTTTATTTATCAACACGGTAGTTGAATCTCCATAAGTTTTCAACACTTCCAACGTGCGGATACGGTTATCTCTTCCAGTTTTGTTCCAGAATTCTTTCGTAAAGGCAGCCATCAAATCAAGCCCGCTAATAGTTCCGCCACAAACTGAGACATCCTCCCCTATCCGTATTTCATTCGCTTTCCGGCTACGTGTCCGGTTCGTATAGAATCTCTGCCGACACAGTTCGTAGAAAGAATCTCCCCGCCATGTATTCTTGTTCACTCTGATCTTTTTCTGATAAACAGGATCCCAGTTATAGCGGGTATTTGCCTTATACGGCATAAGAGTCAACACAACTTTCGGTTTAGGCAGTGCTTCGGGAAGCGACTCATCGGGCAACATCCAACGCTTTTCCTCCGACATACGGGGAGTACCCACCGCACCACCGAAATCAATCTGCTTGACCGCCTTCGGATTCAGCTTCAGTTCTTCACTGCCCTCCAACAACTTTTGCAGTTTGAGCGAATCTTGCGCAGACCATTGGGCATAGCATACCCCTGTCAGCAGCAGTGAGACTGCCGATATAAATAAACGTTTCCTCATTTTTTATTGTTTTTTATCTTCCGAAGGCTCTCTCCTTTTTACCACCAACGATAGCCTGTTCCACAAAGTGGCTCATCGTGACACGGGTCAATCGTCCACCGGGTTTTAGGATATTGCCGTTCCTCCCACCAGCTACGGTAACAGGCAGCTGCATCGAGCACTTCCTCATCGGTCAGGAAATAGATGGCCTCATAATTTTCAGCATTTGCCAGCACCATCTTGCAGCCTAACGACGGAGGTGTACCTTGACGGATATACTCAATCACCCAAAGCATACACTCACCCAAACGGATCTTACCATTGTTCGTATTATAGACCGACGGGAACGAAGGAATAATTGTCAGATCTTCCGCATATTTCAAAAGTTCGGGAATATCCTCCTCCATGAAATGAGGCACTTCCACCACTCCTTTATCATTCTTCATTTTATATGTACCCGCCTTCAATTGTTTCACAAAGAGATCAACATCCGGATTGTTATAATCCATTTCTTCGCTGCTGCATCCCGCAAAAGATACAATCAGGCAAACAGCCATCCACAGCATTAATAGTGTTTTTTTCATTTTCATAAGGGTTAATACGTCATGCGAAGTCCGCAGAGCAAGTTAAAGTTAGTCGGCCGCTTCGTGCGTACCGTAGCCAGTTTCGAATCGGTACTGAAATGATGCGAAACACCGGGCTCGGCAAAAACCGCAAGCCGGTCATTAATCTTATAATTGATTCCAATACCGGCAGTTACCGCCAATTGGACAGGTTCTTCCTTAAAACTGTTATCCGACGCACCGGCTATACATTTATCCGCCACTCCGCCTACGGTAGCATAAAGGTCTACTTTCTTCGTATCTACCAGTGTCACGTTTACCCGCACGGGTATACCCAGATAATGTAAATGCTGTCCGGCCGAACGAAGATTTGAATAAAGCAGTCCGGTTTCTATCCCCAGATAGTCGTTCAACTTTCGTTCTACTGTTACTCCTGCGGAAACAGGTATCTTGTAAGTACCGTCCTCTGCCGGAAGCGCCATGCCTACTTGAGCTTTCACAGCCCAGCAACGTTTCTTCATTATTTTCTCCGAAGTCACAGGCAAACCCGCCCGTTCTTCCTCCCGGTCGGCAGAAGTTTCCGTATTTCCATTCGCTGCCTGCCAATAACCACTATGGCGTTCGTTACCGTAAGGGCGCTCATGCCCTGTAGCCGTGGACGAGAAAGAGAACGACATCGAGAAAGTAAAGGCAAGCGAGTCCTCATCTTCCGTATATTGCGACAACATTCCGAACGACTGAGGAGCCGGTTTCTGCAATACCGGTTCTACCGGCAGCGGCAGTTGATTGACACGTATCCCGTCTCCGTTCATCTGCCCTCCATTCGTCGCGGCTATCTTGGTAAACGCTTCCTCCATCTCTTCTTTAGGTGAGAAATACAAGAAAGTGGCTGACGAAGCTGCCAGAACAAGCAGTACGGACGCCGCAGCCGCCACACGGAAGAGCAGGAGCCGACGACGATGTTGACAAGCCACAGGAATATCCTGCAAAAGCTCTTCCCAAAAACCATCCCGTACATTCATCCCGGTATCGGCGAGACGTGCGCGAAACAGATCGGTTATTTCATCATTTTCTTTCTTCATGGTTCCTATACTCTTTAATTCTTTTTGCTAACAAATATTTGGCCCGGTGTAACTGCGAAGTAGACGAATGCTCTTTAATATGAAGCAGCTTGGCTATCTCCTTGTGTGACTTCTCTTCAAACACATAAAGGTTGAAAACGGTTCGACAACCATCCGGCAATTCGGCAACAAATGTCATCAATTGCTCTTCGGAGATGCCTGCCCCTCCTCCCGAATCTGATATATCGGGGATATCGGGAAGTTGCTCTTCATGCACCACCAACTGATTTACCCGTTTCTCCCGCCGCAGGTAATCAAGTGCTTGAGTCACCATCACTCGGCTTATCCATGTACAGAGCGAAGACTCGCCCCGAAAGGAGAAATTGGTAAAAATCTTGATGAAACCGTCATGCAGTACATCGTGCGCCACATCCATATCACCCGTATAGCGGAAACATACCGCCAGCATTTGTTTGGAATAGAGGGTGTAAAGTTCCTTTCGGGCTGAATCCTTTCCTGCCCGACAGCCCTTTATCAGTTCTATCTCGTTTTCCAAAGTCAATTACTTTTTTTAAAATCGAACGTATGTCTGCGTCGTTTGCTCATTAGACGCGAGAGTTTGAGGAATGCTGCAAGGAATATTGCTAAAAGAAGTTAAAGGATAGAAATAATAAACGGGAAAGAAAAAACGGTGAACGATAAACGGTAAATGATGAACAAAGCTGCGCATAATCATGCTACAAAATATCCACCGTTTACTGTTTATCGTTCACCGCTTACAGTTCACCGCTTATTATACTATCAGCATGCTTTGAAACTCATGTCCAGTCCTTTCACTGAATGAGTCAAAGCTCCTACAGAGATGAAGTCTACGCCACATTCGGCATACTCACGAAGAGTATCAAAGGTGATACCACCCGAAGATTCGGTTTCGTATTTGCCTGCTACCATCTCTACTGCTTTCTTTGTCATTTCGGGAGTGAAGTTATCAAACATGATACGGTCTACTCCGCCGAGATCAAGAACTTGCTGCAGTTCGTCGAAGCTGCGGACTTCTATTTCTATTTTCAGGTCTTTACCTTTTTCCTTGCAATATTCTTTGGCACGAGTGATTGCTTTGTCGATACCTCCGGCAAAATCCACATGATTGTCTTTCAGAAGAATCATGTCGAACAGACCAATACGATGGTTTACTCCGCCACCGATTTTCACTGCCATTTTTTCGAGGATACGCATACCGGGAGTTGTTTTGCGGGTATCAAGCACACGGGTATTTGTTCCTTCCAATACCTTTGCATATTTACGCGTCATTGTTGCAATACCGCTCATACGCTGCATCACGTTCAACATCAGGCGTTCGGTCTGAAGCAAAGACTGAATCTTTCCTTCTACCACCATGGCCACATCGCCCGGTTTCACGTGTGTACCGTCCTGAATGAACACTTCTACCTTCATTTCAGGGTCAAAGCGATGGAACACTTCTTTTGCAATTTCAATACCGGCCAGAATACCTTCTTCCTTAATCAGCAGTTTCGACTTGCCCATTGCATCCGCCGGAATGCAAGACAACGTAGTATGGTCACCGTCACCTATATCCTCTGCAAAAGAGAGGTCAATCAGACGGTCAATCAAATCCTTTACAATTTTTTCGTCCATTTTGTTCAAAATATTAAGTGAT
>ENA-UEPL01002989-UEPL01002989.1-human-gut-metagenome-genome-assembly--contig:-NODE-2989-length-10403-cov-18.091129_pt1 | contig 10403 bp, 8 predicted proteins | sample MGYA00242896_ERZ507908 | MGnify/ENA primary metagenome ERZ507908 (study PRJEB26167, sample SAMN06115518) | human gut metagenome | host: Homo sapiens | place: China:Chongqing | collected 2015-08-20...
TATTAACATATTTTCTTTGCACCTTGCAAGATATTTTTATTACAATTAAGCACTTTTTTATAATTCTTATAATTTTTATAACTGTTACATTTAAAATTTCAAAAAATGATCCCTTATCTGCCGCTGTGGCAAAGGGATCATTTTTTGAAATCAGATGAGCAGCAGCAAGCTTTCTGCTGAAAATATCGCTGCTGCTTTCTATTTAAATGCTGTGAAACGGGCAAAACTGTACTGTTACTGCTGTTGTTCGCCTATGGGCTGAAAGGAAAACGCCCCTAGATCGTTCTGCTTATCGAAAACGAATATAAACAGCAGAGCTTTCTCCTTACTGTATTTAGCCAGATAAGCCAGGCGGTCGCCGTCAGCATACCGCTGATAGGCCAGGAACCTGTTTTCGCGCTGCTCGCCGTAGCTGCGGCGCAGATTATTTTTCACACTGCCGAAAGTTTTTTCATCCAGCTCTGTTTGCAGCTTCGCTGACATCAGCTGGCGTATGCCGGCATATTCCATCCCGTTCTGACCGTTTAAGGCGGCAAATACCTTAACTACTGCCTGCTGCTGTTTGTTCAGGTCAGCGCCGTCGCTGGCCAGGCAAACGCTGGTCATCGCCAGACTTATGACCAGACATAAGATAAAGCTCCAGATCTTTTTCATACTTACTGCTCCTCTGCTCAGAAAGTTTGCCCCAGCCTTGCAGGCCGGGGCAAGTATAGTATTTTCTGTATTTACTTTTCTACCTGTGCTCGCAGGTATTCGATTTCACGGCTTTGTTTTTCCATTTCTCTGCTTTGTTCTTCGACCTTGGCCAGCAGCAGCTGGATCTTTTCATCCTGCGCCGCTAAAGAATTATCTACTTCCTTACGGGTATAGATGATATCTCTCGGTTCTGCCTTGCGGTCTCTAGAGCGGTCCAGTGCAAAATTGACGCCGAAGTTGCCCATTTTACTGCCGCCTTCGGAAATGCCCAGACCCAGCGAGAACATTACTTTTTCGTTGGGGGCGTAGAAGCCGCCGACTGCTAATGCGCTTTTGCCGCCGTAGCCGCCGTAAGCCATGGCCAGCTCGCCCTTGTTACCATCCTGGAAGCGCGGATGCAGGCCTGCCATCGCTGCTGACAGAGCGCCGACCGTATCGATCTCGTCACCCAGCTTGGTGATATCCTGATTGATATTATTGATGTCCTGCTTGACCTGATACAGCTGGCTGCCATTGACGGCGTCCATCGAAGTAGCGCTGACTTCGCCTGCCGCTACATTGCCGATCGTAGTGCCGCTGCTGCCTTCCAGCGTGATTTTACCGGTGTTGATATTACCGCCGCTGTCCACGTCATATTTGACTGCGGTATCATAAACGGTTTTCAGCTGATCTTCCGACGCAGCCTGCCCGGAAACGTAATTATCTGCGTCCCAGGTAGTATTGGTCAGACCGCCGATCGTGCCGGAACCGCCGTCGATAGTGATCTTATCGGCAGTTATCATGCCGTTGGTACCGTTCATATTGATATTACCGGTGCTGACAGTGCCATTTGTACCGTCGATAGTGACTTTATTGGCACCGCTGCCGATCTCAACGACATCATTCAATTTCAGTTCGTGATGGTCGCCGCCGTCAGCGTTAGTGCTTTTTTCGATCAGGATATTGTTGTCGACAGCTTCCATAGTTGTATGCTTAGCTGCCAGCTCGGCCGCTTCCGCAGCTTTATCATGGATCGCTTTCAGCTGGTCTTCGGTCGCTGCCTGCCCGGATACATAATTGTCCGGGTCCCAGGTAGTATTGGTCAGGCCGTTGATCGTGCCTTCATCATCTTTATTGATCGTCACACCGCCGGCAGTTATCGAGCCGTCGCTGCCGTCGATGACCACATTGCCGTTACCGACATCTATCTTGCCATCGCCGGTGCCGTCGACATTGACGCCAGTACCGATCTGCAGTTCGTCAGCCAGCTTCACTTCGTAATCGGTGCCGCCGCTGCTGTTCGTGGTAGGCGTAACGACGACGTTGCTGTCGCCTGCCGAAACAGTAGCCTGCTGCGCTGCTTTCTGCGCTACTTCATACAGCTGGCTGCCGTTGACGGCATCGGTAGAAGTTGCGCTGACCTGCCCTGCCGCTACATTTTGGATCTGACGGGTCGCCCCGGAGCTGCCTACGCTGACAACGCCCACGACGTCGCTGACGCCGGCCCATTTAGTATAGCTGCTGTTGCCCGTAACGCTGTTGATCGCCGTCGCTGCAGAATTACTGCCCAAAGCGACGCTGTTAGCCAGCGAGATACTGGTATCGTTACCAAGCGCGAAGGAATCATCAGCGCCGGTGCTGATCGTATTGCCGTTGCCGACAGCGGAACTGGAATTAGCAGCAATATTATTGCCATAGCCAAAAGCATAGGACGAATTGCCACCTACATTGTTAAAAAGGCCTACCGCCGTTGAATAATCGCCGCTGACAGCGTTATCATAACCCAGGGCATTGGAAACATAGCCGCTGATATTATTGCTGTGGCCAAAAGCGCTGGCGAATTCAGCAGTCACCTCGTTATTATTGCCGAAGGCACTGGAGGCGTAGCCGCTGACTCTGTTGCCGGCGCCGACAGCGTTAGTGTATTCTTCTGATGCTGTATTTTCATTGCCGATAGCGTTGGATTTGACGCCGCTGGCAGTATTCTGATAGCCTACGGCGCTGGCATAACTGCCGGAAGCCGTATTCATACTGCCGATAGCGTTGCCGACATAGCCCGAGGCCGCATTGCCATAACCAAAAGCACTGGCATAATTAGCAGACGCGTTATTGCTGGCGCCCACAGCACTGCCGAGATAGCCGGCCGTTGTGTTCTGATAACCCAGAGCACTGGCAAAGGAACCCGAAGCGTTATTATTGACGCCGAAAGCGCTGGAGGAAGAACCCGACGCCTTGTTCAAAGCACCGAAAGCATTGGCATATTCGTTGCTCACTTCGTTGGAACGACCCACGGCGCTGGCCGAAACCGCGCTGGCCGTAGCCTTGTTCTGATAGCCGATCGCCGAAGCGGCAAAAGCCTGCGCCTGGTTGTTATAACCGATAGCGTTAGTATAATTGCCGCTGGCGGTATTATTATAGCCAAAAGCATTACTGACCTCACCGCTGACGGTATTATTCGAACCTACGGCCGCACTGCGAATATTGCTGACTGTATTATCTGTACCGAAAGCGCTGGCGAAATTGCCGCTGATGTTATTATTGTAGCCAGATGCGATGCCATGCTCGCCGCTGACGATATTGCCATAGCCAAAAGCACTGGCATAACTGGCATTGGCTTCGTTATGTACACCGTAAGCATTAGCATAGGCTCCGGAGGCCACATTCGAGGTGCCGATGGCGTTAGCCAAATAGTTGGATGCCGTATTGTCATAACCAACCGCTGAAGCAAAATTGCCTGTCGCCACGTTTTTCACACCCAGCGCACTGCCCGCATAGGCCTTAGCCTCATTTTCATGCCCAAAAGCGCTGGCATAACGCTCCGTCGCTTTGTTCTGAGCGCCGAAGGCCTGAGAATCCTGACCCGTAGCTTCGTTTAAATAACCGAAAGCCTGGGCATTATGGCCGCTGGCAGTATTGCTGATACCGACAGCGCCTGCCGAGATCCCTGAAGCCGTATTCTTATTTCCCAGCGCCGTAGCATCGTTAGCTGTAATATTGTTGCCGAGCCCGATCGCGCTGGAATTCTCTCCGATCGCATAGTTATCATTGCCGATCGCAGTAGAATACATCGCCATTGCCTGATTATTATTACCGATCGCACTGCCGCCGGTAGCGATCACCTGATTATTGCGGCCCATTGCTACGGCCTCTGCCGCCGAAATGGTATTGGTAAAACCAAACGCCACTGATTCATTGCCGCTGACATTATTCAAATAGCCAAAGGCGCTGGTGCTGATCCCATCTGCAAGATTGCCGGTACCGAAAGCATTGGAATTATCCGAATTCGCCTTATTGGCAGTACCAAAAGCGTTACTGTCCAAGCCATTGGCCACATTATCCTTACCAATAGCATTAGACCCGACACCATTAGTGATATTGCCGCTGCCGATCGCGTTTGATTCATTGGCATAAGTGTTGTTTTTACTGCCGATGGCATTGGAATCCTCGGCCAGAGCCTGGTTATTCGCGCCGATCGCGTTGCTGTTATCAGAAATAGCATGATTGTTATAACCTACAGCATTAGTATTCTCACCGCTGGCGTTGTTATTTACGCCGGCAACAGTCGAATTGGTCCCTGTCCCATCCGCAAAAACAGCCGCGGCATAAACGTCGCCTGCACAAAATCCTGAGATCGCAAACAAACCGCTGCTCAGAAAAACCATGATTTTTTTCTCTAACTGGTACCTTTTGGATTTAGACAACTGTCTCACTCCTTCATCATCAATTTTTACTACAAATTTCTACCCGTTATCGCGCAGGGGCAGCAGGCGTGTCACAGCCTGACTTCTACTGAAAATGGTTGCCCTGGCTTTTGCCTTTCCCGCTCCTTTCTGTAAATTTTTCACGCCGATTGCAAGACCCCGATTATACATAAAGGGTTGTTTGGAAATAATATTTTAAACAAAGGAAGCATCTGTGCTCCCTGTCTAAAAACTTTCATCAAAGCTGCAGCTTTAAACCGCAGCGCTCATTTGGGTTTGCCGCTCTGCTTTTTTAGCAAAGCGGCACCTGTGGGGAAATATTTTCAAGCAAGGCGGAGGGTCGCAACGCCTTGGTGAAAACCTTACTTGTCATGTCTACTTTCGCAATATTTTAATTAATTCTTGTTTTGATAATTTCTTATTCCTAATACTTAATACTATCTATATAGTTTATTTTTGATATAATACCATATTTGTCCCCCCCCGCAAGACATTTTTGTTATAAGTGAATACGCCTGTCTGAAAGTCTTGCAACTGGTACCCGAACTGCAAAAAACCGCCTGCCTCGGCAGACGGTTTTGTTATTTGAATTATTTACTTGCCAGCCTTGTACAACAGCCTCTTTTCTTTGCTTCTAAAAACAAATAAAAAAACACCGTATGCAATCACACATACGGTGTCCCCGAACTTTTATTCTCTTTTTCAATGCTTCTGCAGCTGTTTATTTATTTCACGCACCAGCGTCGCTAAATTTAAAGGCTTGGCTAAATGGCTGTTCATACCTGCCTTTTTCGCTTCGATGATATCTTCGGCAAAAGCATCGGCCGTCATCGCCACGATCGGCACGGTTCTGGCATCGGACTTAGCAGAAGCGCGGATCTTCTGCGTGGCTTCATAGCCGTTCATCACAGGCATCTGCACATCCATCAGCAGCAGATCATAATATCCTGCCGGCTCCTCCGCAAATTTTGCCGCGCCTTCTGCGCCGTCACAGGCACTTTCTACCACAGCGCCGGCAGATTCCAGCATTTCCATCGCTATCTCACGGTTCAAGGCGTTATCTTCCACTAATAAAAAGCGTTTACCGCTGAAATCAGTTTTACTCTTTTGTTCATCGGCTGCTGTTTGACCTAAAACATATCTCTGTAACGCCCGGCACAAAGTCGACATAAAAACAGGCTTCGTCATAAAACCGTTGACACCCGCCTGACGCGCCTTCGTTTCAACATCGGCCGAATCATATGCTGAAATCAAAATGATCGGCAGCGGTTCGCTGATAGCGCGGCGAATGATCGCCGCCGTTTCCACTCCGTCCTGATCCGGCATCCTGCAGTCCAATATCACCGCGTCGTAAGGCTCACCCGCCTGATGCGCCGCCAGGACCTTCTGCACCGCCCGCTGTCCACACGTTTCCCAGTCCGAACGAATGCCAATCTGCCGTAAAAGCTCCGTCGTATGCTCACAGACGATCACATCATCGTCGACTACGATGATCTTCAAATCGGGAAACTTAAAATTGCCCAATTCCAGTTCACTGATCGGCAGCGGCAGCCTGATCGTAAATTCAGTACCAGTACCAACCTCGCTGCTGACCTCGATCGTCCCGCCCATCAAATCGACGATTTTCTTCGAGATCGCCATCCCCAGACCACTGCCTTCAGTTTTATCGATCCGGCTGTCTTTTTCGCGGGTGAAGGGTTTAAAAATATCCCTCAAAAACTCCGGCTTGATTCCGATGCCGGTATCCCTGACTGTAAATTTGAACCAGGCTTTGGCCGCATTTTCTGACGCCGTTTCTTCGATATCGAAACTGACGGTACCGCCCGGCGGCGTAAACTTGGAAGCGTTGGAAAGCACATTGATCAGTACCTGCCGCAGACGCAGCGAATCGCAGCACAGCTGCTCGTGCCTGATATGCCGCAGGCGCACGTCAAAATGCTGCTGCCTGGCCTTGACACTGCTCTGCATGATCGAAACGATAGTGTCCATCACCTCCGGCAGCTCGATCACTTCTTCCGCCAGAGTCATTTTTCCGCTTTCTATCTTCGACATATCCAGCACATCATTGATCAGGCCCAGAAGATGCTGACTCGAAAGCGAGATCTTCCGCAGACAGTCCTGTACCTTTTCCGGATTGTCGATATGCGCGGAGGCAATATCCGTCATCCCCATAATAGCGTTCATCGGCGTCCTGATATCATGCGACATCCGGGAAAGAAAATCAGATTTTTCACGGTTAGCGACTTCTGCCGCCTGCAGTGCCGCCTGCAGTTCCTGTGAACGTTTTTCCAGCTGCTGCTGCAGTTCCTTTTGTTCAACTGCTTCAGTAACATCAATAAAGGTAGCATAAATGACCGGGATATCGTTAACCTTTTGGTCGCTGAACATACCGCTGACTTTAATCCAGGAGCAGCTTCCATCTTTAAGCGGCATCCTGCAGATACATTCATAACCACTTTTCCCTTTCAGCAAGGCCTGTTCAACTGCCATCGCCATTTTTTCATACTCTTCCGGGTACTGCTCAAAATATTTGCGGCAGCTGTTATGATAGATTGCTTCATACTCTTGCTTTGTGTATAAAGTCTGCGAGTAAAAATAATCATTAGCCCAGACTACGGTAAAATTTTCGTCCATCAAGTGCTTGCTGACACTGACGTTCATCGCACTCATCAGCATATTGTAGTCATAGACCGTCTGCTCACTGCTTTGTTCGTTCAATTTAAGGCCGTAACTGTCAGCGTTCATGCTTTCACTTCTCTCATGATTTTAAATTTCTGCAAATTCTCTCATCAATTTAAGTTTTACAATTATTTTATTTAATATTTTCTAAACTATTCGTTATCTAATTAATATTGTAGTTATGCTTTTTGTAAAAAGCAATATTTTTTTGTAATATCATATAATTTTACCCCTCTACAGGACAATCATACTGATTTACTTGCTCATGCTTTATAGGTTCCACATATGGGTGAATATATGTAAGCACTGCAAAAATATCATTCAACAAATCCTGCAAACTACTTCCTGTCATCTATGCACGACAGCATAATAAAAGAACACCGTACAAAATGTACGGTGTTTTAGTGTTTTATAATTTATTTTTGGGATTCGGCCGCTGTTTAAAGCAGTGATAGCTGCAGTAATACTGCCGCCGGCGTCCGGCCAGGGCCGTATAGACATGATAGGTTTTATTGCAGGAAAATTCCTTGCCGCAGATCGGACATACCTCCAGCAGACTTTTTAAAGGACCGCTGGAACTGCTCCCGCCACCCGTTATTTCATTGCCGATAACATCATCTTCATTTTTCATAACAGCTGCTCCCATCCTGCTTATTTTTTAATTGCATCCCGTTTATTTTTTGTATTAGCAGTTATACTTTTTGTTATATAATTAATAAATTTATATAATTTTTCAGCACGGTTTATTATAATACATCAAATCAATTCCTGCAAGATTTTTGCCGTATAATTTATATTTTATTTTCCAAGCCTGACTTATAACGTCTTCCGGCCTTTTTTACATACAGCCTGCTGCAGATAAAAGAAGTAAACGGGATCGTAAACAGGATGCCAAAGCTGCCGATAACGGCCTGCAGGATCTCTACGACCACCATTTCCTTGTTCAGCAGATACAGCAGCGAATGGTTATAAGCAAAGAACAGCAAAACTATCGTCAGTGAACCGCCGATATATGCCAGGATCAGCGTATTGGACATCATGCCCAGGATATCGCGGCCGATATTATTGCCGGCCTGCAGCAGCATTTTCCTCGTAGGTTCAGCAGTAGTAGCCGCCAGCTCGTTCAGGGCCGAAGCAATATCCATCGCCACATCCATGATCGCTCCCAAAGCGCCGATAATGATCGCGCTGAATATGATCGCTTTCAGATCGACCGGGTCAGCAGGATTCAAAAACAGCAGGTACATGGAATCCTCGTCTACCAGCCCCGTAAGCTGCAAAAAACTGTCTGCAGACGCACTGATAAGCGCCGCAATGACAAGTCCGCCGATACAGCCCAAAATAGTCGCGACCGTTTTTCTGCTGATGCCATTCACCAGCAGCAGATTAGTCACGACAATAAAAGCACAGGTCAGGATCGTCCAGCAGTAAACGTTCTTGCCTGACAGTATCGCCGGTACAAAAACTGCAAAGATCGACAGGCAGCAAAAAAGCAGAGAGATCAAAGTATTTACGCCCTGCATCCGTCCAAAAGCGATAATACTTAAAGCAAAAACAGCAAACAGCCACATCAGTACATTACTGCGCAGATGCTCGGCATAACTCCATTCACCCTGACTACTCTGTCCCGGCAGCAGCAGCACCTTATCGCCAACGGCTACATCGCGCCCAACCGCAAAACTGCCGGCTTTATTCTGCGCAGCCGTCACTTTGACGCCTTCTTGCCTTCCTGACAATAATTCGGCTTCAAATCTTATCTGCTCAAATTTAGCCCCGGCTGCTGCCGGCAAAAGCTTCACTACCCTTGCCTCAACAACGTCAGTAGGCGATTTCTCTTTAAAAAAACTTAAACCCTGCACAGCAAAATAATGCCCCGCCGCAAGATACAGCACAGCCAGAATGATAGTAACGAGATAAACAAATTTATTTTTCAAGGTACGACCTCCAAAATTTATTTAAAATAAATTTTGGCAATTCTCAATTATCAAGACGCACTTTCAGCCCGATCAGCGTCAGCCTTGCCAGACTGGCAGGCAAAGCCCTGCTTCCAACACTTTCAGCCGGAACTGACAGACTCAGCAGCAATGGCAGCAGCGCCGGCAGAACATAATTAAGACAGCTGCCGATAACGCTGACCGTCAGACACACCGGACAAGCTGTTCCGCTGCAATCATGTCCGTGACTGGCCTCTACATATAGAGGGGCCCAGACTGCGCCGACAGCAATAACCAGTATCAGCAGTAAAGCTGTTATCGATTTATAATTACTTTGTTTTAAAGTCATGGCGTTCACTCTCAAAACAAGATTTTTCTGTTACTCTATTTATTAATATACCACAAAAATTTCCGCTGACTTGTGAACTTTTCACTACTGCTCACAGTACAGCCCAGCTACTTCAGACAGTAATAAAAAACAGGCCAGCCTTCTAAAAGCTGACCTGTTTTTTATTCATGCCTGCTATCAGGCATTTTCATAATATCTGATCACTTTTATGCGCCGCATTCTTTTATCATTAGCTTTGACCGGCGCTTCATCACACTCCGGATCGACCAGATCCTCCAGCCTGCACCCGAAAATACTGCGCAGCTTCAATAGCAGTTTTAAACTGCCGGGGACTCTGCCATTTTCAATATTGCTCAGGTGGGTCTGCGTTATATCCAGCATTTCCGCCAAAGCTGTTTGCTGAATGCCCTGTTTTACTCTTCTGACTTTGATTTCATTGCCTATTTTTTTCAAATCGATACTTTGCATATTCGTCCCACCACTTTCTTTAAAATCTTTTTGCTTAGCTTTAATCAAGGTAACGAATGACCCTGACTCTCTTTTTCCTGGGTTTGTTTTCATCTTCCAGACAAAGCAGTTCGTCGATCGTACAGCCTAAAATATTTTTCAGCTGCAGCAGCAGTTCCAGGCTAAGCATAGCGCGGCCAACTTCGACGTTGCTCATATGTGTCTGCGAGATCCCTAATTTTTCTGCCATCGCTGTCTGAGAGATCAGTTTCTGCATCCTTCTTACTTTGATATTCATCCCTATTTTTTTTCTGTCTAAAGTTTCCATTTTCCACTCCTTACTGTGTACGTATGCATATAGCTTCCTTTAAAAAAATATATCCTGCATTTCTACACGTTTTTCTATTTCAAATTTCATCATAATTGCAAACTGTACACCAACATTTTTAATGTTTAATTATTTTGCCAATTAAATTAAGTATAGTTTATTGTTTTTATTATAGCATTTATTAAAAACCAGCACAATATCTTATATAAAAATGTTGCTCCAAGCCGTTTTTAATCACATATTAAACTTTTTCATATTTTTAGCAGAAGTAGTTTTGTATTAATTAATAA
>ENA-UEPL01002990-UEPL01002990.1-human-gut-metagenome-genome-assembly--contig:-NODE-2990-length-10403-cov-2.966589_pt1 | contig 10403 bp, 10 predicted proteins | sample MGYA00242896_ERZ507908 | MGnify/ENA primary metagenome ERZ507908 (study PRJEB26167, sample SAMN06115518) | human gut metagenome | host: Homo sapiens | place: China:Chongqing | collected 2015-08-20...
CCATCCTGACGGAGGAAGAGGCCGGCGTGTACCGCCGCGGGCGGAACACCGCCCCCCACTCTGTGCCCAAGGCGGCCAGCCGCGCCCAGTACCAGTCCGCCACCGGCCTGGAGGCCCTGTTCGGCTGGCTCTATCTCCAGGGGCGGACCGACCGGCTCAACGAGCTCTTTCAGCTCATTATGGAGCCCGCGGAAGCGCCGGCCCCCGACACTGGCGCCCCCCGTGTCCTTTAACTCTCCCACTTCCACAATGAGGTGTTTGTATGCCGTTAGACGCACTCTGCCTGTCCGGGCTGGTCCGTGAGCTGGACCAGACAGTCACCGGCGGGAAAATCGATAAAATCTATCAGCCCGGCCGGGACGAGGTGATCTTGGCCCTGCGCACCCCGGCCCAAGGAAACGTAAGGCTGCTGCTCTCCGCCAACCCCAGCCATCCCAGGCCCCAGCTGACCCAGCTGACCCGGGAGAACCCGGACACGCCCCCCATGTTCTGTATGCTCCTGCGCAAGCACCTGTCCGGTGCGCGCATCCTGTCGGTGGCCCAGCCCCCGCTGGAGCGCGTGGTCACCCTGACCCTGGAGGCGCTGAACGAGCTGGGCGACCGGGTGGAGCGCAGGCTGGTGCTGGAGGCCATTGGCCGCCGCTCCAACCTGATCCTGCTGGACGAAGAAGGACGGATCCTGGACTGCATCCGCCGGGTGGAGTCCAGCCTGGGGACGGGAAGCGCCCAGCGGGCCCTCCTCCCCGGGATGTTCTACCGCCTCCCGCCTCCCCAGGCCAAGCTGGACCCCATGGCCCAGGACCGCGCCGCCCTCGAGGCCCTGCTGTCCGCCGCGCCGGAGGAGGCACAGGCCGACCAGTGGCTGCTGGACACCTTCGGCGGCCTGTCCCCCCTGATCTGCCGGGAACTGGCCTTCCAGGCCGGAGGAGCCGTGGATATACGGCTCAATATCCTGGGTCCCGAGGGCCGTAAACGGCTTCTGGACCGGCTGGAGCGCCTGCTGGACGCTGTCCGCACGGGCCGCTTCTCCCCCTGCCTCCTCGCCCGGAACGGGGCCCCCTCCGACTTCACCTTCTTCCCGGTGGAGCAGTATGAGGGCCGGATGGAGCGCACCCCCTTCCCCACCTTCTCCGCCCTGCTGGACCGCTTTTATGAGGAACGGGAGCACCTGGAGCGGGTCAAGCAGCGGGGACAGGATCTGATCCGCTCTGTGACCACCGCACGGGACCGCACAGCCCGCAAGATCGCCCACCAGGAACAGGAGCTGGCTGCCACCCATGACCGGGAGCGCCTGCGCCAGCTGGGGGACATCCTGACCTCTAACTTCTATCAGATGGAGCGGGGCATGGCCCGGCTGCGCACGGTGGACTTCTACGACCCGGAGGGCAGAGAGATCGACGTCCCCCTGGACCCCCTTCTCACCCCCCAGCAGAACGCCGCCAAGTATTATAAGCGCTACACCAAGGCCAAGACGGCGGAGAAGTACCTCCGGGAGCAGATGGCTCTGGCTCGTCGAGACCTTGCTTATTTAGAGAGCATTTTGCAGGAGATCCAGCAGGCGGAAACAGAGCAGGACTTTCTGGACATCCGGGGGGAAATGAGCGATGCCGGCTTCATCCGCAAGCAGGGGAAGAAGGTGCTCCAGCGGCCCTCCAAGCCACGGGAATTCAAAACCTCCGGCGGCTTCCGGGTGCTGGTGGGGCGGAACAACCGCCAGAATGACAAGCTGACCCTGAAGGACGCCGACTATCGGGATCTGTGGTTCCATGTGCAAAAGCTCCACGGCTCCCATGTGATCCTCTGCACCAACGGTGGGGAGCCGGGGGATCAGGATATTACAGAGGCCGCAAGTCTGGCAGCCTACTACTCCCAGGCCAAGGACAGCGCTAACGTGCCGGTGGACTGCACACAGGTGAAGTATGTCAAAAAACCGGCGGGCGCCCGCCCCGGCATGGTGATCTACACCACCTACCGCACCGTCAACGTCACCCCGGAGGAGGACTTGGTAAAACGTCTGCAAGCCGGAAAATAACAGGAAAAAAGAGCACCGTAAGGTGCTCTTTTTTGTTGAATGGCTCAGGCTGTGTGAGGCGCGTGGCCGGTGTTGTCCTCCGTGTCGCGGAACAGCAGCGTGACGCACCAGAGACCTGCCAGGCCGACCAACGTATAGACGATCCGGGAGAGGACGGCGGCCTGTCCGCCGAACAGGAATGCGACGGTATCAAAGCCGAACAGCCCCACGCCGCCCCAGTTCAGCGCGCCGACGATCACAAGGATCAGCGCAATTTTGTCAACAATCATATTGTACCTCCTGTGTGACAAGTGAACTGTCCGTAGTGTTTTCGTAAAAGACGGATTTTATTCATACCTTGCAAGGCAGATGCGTCTGCATTATAATGAAAAACGAAATCCAAAACAGCGAGGGATACCTATGGATCAACGATTTGAACAGACCGCCTTTTACCCGGCGGATATCTTACTGCCGCAGACGGCTGAAATGAAAAAATGGCCGGTGGTCGCCTGTGACCAATTCACCTCCCAGCCAGACTACTGGCAGGCGGCGGAAGCAGCCGTAGGGGAGGCTCCGTCAGCCCTGCGGCTGGTGCTGCCGGAGGTCTATCTGAACGGCCCGGATGTGGACAAGCGAATTGAGACCATCAACGCTTCTATGGACCGCTACTTGGCGGATGGCCTGTTCCGGACACTCTCGGACAGCCTGATCTATCTGGAGCGCACGCAGTCTGACGGCCGGGTGCGGCATGGATTGATTGGCTGCGTTGATCTGGAGCAATATGACTTCACCCCCGGCTCCGGAGCACTGATCCGGGCCACGGAGGGGACGGTGTTGGAGCGCATCCCACCCCGGGTACGGGTGCGGGAGCACGCGGCTTTGGAGCTGCCCCATGTAATGCTGCTGATCGACGATCCGCGGGGAAGCGTGATCGAACCGCTGGCAGGGGAGACCGGCGTCATGGAAGCCCTCTATGACACGGACCTCATGCTGGGCGGCGGCCATGTGATGGGCTGGCGGCTGACTGATAGTCAGATGAGCCGGGTGGCCAACACCCTGAGCGCCTTGAAAAGTCCGGAGGCCATGGCGGATAAGTACGGCATGGCGGACGCGGCCCCGCTGCTGTTCGCCGTGGGAGACGGCAATCATTCTCTGGCCACCGCCAAAGTCTGCTATGAAAATCTGAAAAAGGTGACGCCGCCGGAGCAGTGGGCGTCCTTGCCCGCCCGGTACGCCTTGGTGGAGGTGGTGAATCTTCACGATGACGCGTTGACCTTTGAACCCATCCACCGGGTACTGTTCCATGTGGACGGCCGGGATCTGTGGGACGCCTTTCAGGCGTTCTATCCCGGTGCGCATACTGGCGGGGGAGAAGGGCATACGGCAGAGGTCTGCGGTCAGGGAATGGACGGCCTGTGGACGGTTCCGCACCCCAAAGCGCAGTTGACGGTGGGAACACTGCAAGCCTTTCTGGACGCATATTGCAGGGACCATCCGGAGGTGCAGGTGGATTACATCCACGGGGATGACGTGGCCCGAAAGCTGGGCGGTCGGCCGGGGAATCTGGGATTCCTGCTGCCGCTCATGGGGAAGGAGCAGCTGTTTCCTACGGTGATGACCGATGGCGTGCTGCCCCGCAAGACCTTCTCCATGGGAGAGGCGCGGGATAAGCGATACTATCTGGAAGCCAGGAGGATCCGATGAAGATACAGGAACAGGCCCCGGCGAAGATCAATTTGACGCTGGATATTTTAGGCCGCCGGTCAGACGGCTACCACGAGCTGCGGATGGTGATGCAGTCTGTTTCCCTTTGCGACACAGTAACGGTGGAGGAGACTGGCATCGGCTTCGCGCTGCTGGCAGACGGCTTCACGGTCCCGGCGGGGAAGTCCTCCTTGGAGCAGCAGGCAGCGGAAGCCTTTTTTGCCGCCGTCGGACGGCCCATGCCGCCCCTGACCGTGCATCTGGAAAAAACCACCCCGGCCTACGCAGGCTTGGGGGGCGGCAGCGCGGATGTGGCGGCGCTGCTGCGGTGCCTGCGCCGGCAGTATGCGCCGGAAATGCCCGTGGAGCAGCTGCGGGCCATCGGACTGACGGTGGGCAGTGATATGCCCTTCTGCGTTTCCGGCGGCACGGCTCTGGCGGAGGGCCGGGGGGAACGGCTGACGGCGCTGCCTGCCCTGCCGGATTGTTGGATCGTACTGTGCAAGCCGGAATTCGGCATCCCCACGCCTGCGCTGTTCACGTTGGCGGATGCCGGGACACCGAAAAACCGCCCGGATATCGACGGCATGATCCGCGCACTGTCTGCGGGAGATCTGGGCGGCGTGGCGGCACGGCTGTGCAACGTGTTCGAGGAATTTCTGCCAGAGGAATACCATGAGGTGTTCCACATCAAAAACCGGCTTTTGGAGCTGGGGGCGCTGAACGCCGCCATGAGCGGCTCCGGGCCGACGGTGTTCGGCATTTTCCGGGAGAAAACGGCGGCGAAGGCAGCGGAGACCGCCTTGAAGCAGTGCTATCCGCAGACCTATTTGGCAAAACCTGTTGGCGAGTTGGTATAAAACGCAAAATTTCCGTCCAGAATCCAGATACATGAGAATCGTATCCGGAAAGGACGGAAATTTTTATGAAACAGCGGTTACATCCCATCGAGCTTACGTTGATGATCGTGGCGGCGCTGGCGCTGACCTCCGGGGCAGTGGCCCTTCACACCCAGAGCCAGCTAGCGGAAAAGGTGGTGCGGCTTCACGTACTGGCCAACTCCGATTCCGAGGAGGATCAGGCGCTGAAGCTGAAGGTGCGGGACGCCGTGCTGGAACAGGCCACGGAGACCCTCCGGGGAGCGGACAGTCAGGCAGAGGCCAGCCGCCGCTTGACGGATATCCTCCCGGAGCTGGAGGAAACGGCCCGTGCCGTCATCACGGCCAACGGCTATGATTACGGCGTCCGAGCGGAGCTGGCGGAAACGTCTTTTCCCACAAAGGAATATGACGGCTTTGCCCTGCCTGCCGGGGAATATCTGGCACTGCGGGTCCTGATCGGAGAGGCGGCGGGGCAGAACTGGTGGTGCGTGGTGTTTCCGCCCCTGTGTACGGCGGCGGCCAGCGATGTTCCCACCGTCGCGCTGGATGCGGGACTGACGGATCAGGAGGTGGCCCTCATCACGGAGGCGGACGAGGGCTATATCCTGAAATTCAAATCAGTGGAGCTGTGGCAGACCTTAAAAGCAAAGCTGACCAAATGACAACAGCCCGTGCGGAATTGATCCGCACGGGCTGTTACAGGTTTTACAGAACTTTATTCAGGAAGGTGACGAGCCGGGGGCTTTCCGGGTGGGAGAACAGCTCGTGGGAGGGCTTATCCTCGCCGATGACGCCACCGTCCAGGAAAATGGTACGGCTGCTGACCTCCCGGGCGAAGCGCATTTCGTGGGTCACCACGATCATGGTCATGCCGCTCTCCGCCAGATCCTTCATTACGTCCAACACCTCACCAATCATCTCCGGGTCCAGAGCGCTGGTGGGCTCGTCGAACAGCATGACCTCTGGGTCCATCATCAGGGAACGCACAATGGCGATCCGCTGCTTCTGCCCGCCGGAAAGCTGGCTGGGATAGGCGTCGGCCCGGTCGGCCAGACCCACCTTTGCCAAAAGCTCTAGGGCTTTCTCCTGCGCGTCGGACTGGGACATCCCCTTAATGCGCACCGGGGCGGCGGTGAGGTTGTGCATCACGTCCATGTTGTTGAACAGGTTGAACTGCTGGAACACCATGCCCATCCGCTGACGGCAGTGATCAATGGCCTTGCCCTTGATGGTGCAGATGTCCGTGCCGTCAAAGAGGATCTGGCCGGAGGTGGGCTGCTCCAGCAGATTCAGGCAGCGGAGGAAGGTGGACTTGCCGCCGCCGCTGGGACCGATGATGGAGACCACCTCATTTTCGTGGAAGGTGGTGCTGATCCCCTTGAGGACTTCCAGCTTGTGGAATTTTTTTTGCAGGTCCACAACCTTCAGAATTTCACGCTTATTTTCCATGGGACAGCTTCCTTTCCGCCAGAGACACCGCCCGGCCGCTGACAAAGGTCAGAACGAAGTAGCACAGCGCCGCCACAGCCAGACATTCCAGATTCTTGTAGGTCACGGCGATCACATCGTTGGTGCGGAACATCAGGTCGGCAATGCCAATCACGGAGACAATGGAGGATTCCTTGATGACGGTGACGAACTCGTTGCCCAGCGCCGGGAGAATATTGCGGATGGCCTGGGGGAGGACCACCAACCGCATGGCCTCACCGCTGCTGAAGCCAACGCTCCGAGCGGCCTCCATCTGTCCGCCGTCCACAGCCTGAATACCGGAGCGGATGATCTCCGCTACATAGGCGCAGCTGTTCATGCTCATAGCCACGATACCGGCGGCGAACCGGGAGAAGTTGGGAATCCAGGGAATGTTAGGAATGGTAATGCCGATCATGGGCAGACCGTAGAAAATAAACATAAGCTGCACCATCAGCGGCGTTCCGCGGACAAACTCGATGTACGCCACTGCGATCCACCGCAGGGGAGGGATGCGGCACATCCGCAGAGAGGCCATCAGGGTGCCCAGTATCGCGCCAAACAGAACGGAGAAGGCGGCGATGATGAGCGTGTTGACGATGCCTTCGGTGAAAAAGCTGTTGTAGCGTTCTATCAGCTTTGCCATTGTTTCCAAAAAGGCCATGGGAGAATTCCTCCTTGTTTGTGTGCCGGTATCCGGCAAATATCAGGCGGGCACGCGAGGAACCAGAGTTGGTTCCCCGCGCGTCCGTGCTTGGTTCTAATCAGAATCGGTATTTATGTTACAGACCCATGCTGGCTGCCAGCTCCACAGCCTCGTCATAAGCCTTCAGGTAGCGGCCGTCGTTGACCACCTGATTGATGACGGTGTTGACTTCTGCCAGCAGATCCTCGCTGCCCTTAGCGGCCACAACGGCCTTGCCGAAGGCGGCTTCCTCAGAGGTGAAGGCGAAGTTGGAGACTTCCAGACCGCCGTTGCTGGTGGCGATCAGAGACTCGCCCACAGCCTGATCCACCACCAGACCGGCGATGTTGCCGTTCTGGACTTCCAGCGCCAGAGCAGGATACTTTTCCAGCTCGAACAGCTCGCTGTCAGGCAGAGCGGTCTGGATCAGCTGAGACTGGATGGTGCCCTTCTGCGCGCCGACCTTCTGGCCTGCCAGAGATTCCTTGGTGGAATACAGGTCCGCGTTGCCTGCCTTTACAATGAGAAGCTGAGCGCTTTTCTCATACAGGTCGCTGAAGTCGATCTCCTCGGCTCTCTCAGGGGTCTTGGTGAAGGCGGCGATGCCCAGATCCACCTGACCGGATTTCACGGCGGGGATGATGCCGTCAAAGGACATATCCACCACTTCCAGTTCCACGCCCAGATGATCGGCGATCTGCTGGGCCAGCCACATATCGCAGCCTGCGAAGCTAGCATTCAGATCCTTGAACTCGTAGGGAGCGTACTGGGCTTCCGTACCGACTACCAGCTTGCCGCTGGTCTTGACCTTTTCCAGCAGACTTGCCGCTGCGGCCGATTCTGCCGGGGTTTCCTCAGCCGGGGTGCTGTCCGCCGGAGCGGAATCTTCAGTTTTGCTGCCGCAGCCGGTCAGCAGAGACAGCATCATCATGGCGCCCAGCGCCAGAGACATGAGCTTTTTCCATGTATTCTTTTTCATATGATCCTCCAAATCCTGAGTGATTATTGAATCAACTCTGTTTATACGTATGATTATACGCAATATTCAGCTAAAATCAATAGGCAAACTGTATATAATCAAAAACTCACTGAATGAATATTTATAAATATTCACAACATGCGAATAAATTGCCGTCAGAAGGACAGGCCCTCCATCCGGTCAAAGGCTTCCTTCAGGCGGTCCAGCCCCACCGTACACGCAATGCGGAAATGTCCGGCGCCGGTGCTGCCGAACAGCGTGCCGGGTGTGACCAGAACATGGGCCCGTTCCAGGAGCGCCTGACAGAAGTCCTCGGCGCTGAGGCCGGTTTTCTCAATGCCGGGGAAGAGGTAGAAGGTGCCCTTGGGCCGTACCAGACTGAGGTAGGGGATTTGCTCCATCCGGTCCGCCGCGTAGAAAATGCGGTCCCGGTAGGCCAGAACGTATTTCTCACGAATGGCCTGCCGGATCGCCAGCGCCTGTATGGCGGCCCGCTGGGAGATGGAGGGGGCCGTATAGATCAGGGAATTGTTGATGTTGCTCATGACCTCCAGTATCTCCGGCTCCGCGATGGCTACGCCCACCCGCCAGCCAGTCATGAGAAAATTCTTGGAAAAGCTGTTCAGGGTGATGACCCGGTGGGCAAGCCCTGGGATCGTGCGGAGGGGGATGAAGTCCCCCTCATAGAGATAGGTGGTATAGATCTCATCCGCCGCGATCAGCAGGTCATGCTCCTCCGCCACCCGGCCCAGCAGCTCCAGCGTGGAGCGGTCATAGCCCATGCCGGTGGGGTTGCAGGGATTGTTGAACACGATAAGCTTGGTACGGGGGGTGATGGCCGCCCGGAGACGGGCTTCGTCAATGGCCCACGCCTCATTAGCATAGGTGGGGACCTCCACGCACACACCGCCGGCCAGTTCCGCCTGGGTGCGGTAGAGGGAGAAGTAGGGGGAAAAGACGATGACCTCATCACCGGGGTCCAGAACGGACAGCATCACCAGCGCCATTCCCATGCTGCTGGAAGCGGTGACCAGAACGTGATCCGGGGAGAGGGGCTGCTTGAAATCCGTCTGCCATGCGTCACAGACGGAGCGGATCAGCTCCGGGTCGCCTTTCGGATCACCATAGTGGGTATATCCGGCCTTGGCTTCCCGGAAGGCGGTGTCGATGATGGCGTCATCGGTGATAAAGTCCGTGTCGCCGATGCTGAGATCAATGATATCCGAATACCGGGCCAGCGCGTCGGTGTCCAGACTCAGTCCGGCGTCGGAATTCTGAAATCGCTTGGCGATATATGATTTTACAGGTCTCATAGCGTTTCTCCTTTCACCCGGGGGATCACAGTGGACCCGTTGGGAATGATATAGGTGGATTTTCCGTCCAGTTCCGCGGCTTTCAGTAAGGCGTCCATATCGGAAAAGGCGTGGATCCCCATGGGTGCAACGGTCTGGGGATCAATGGAGGAATACATGAAAATGCGGTACCGCTGGGCCTGCTCACAGTTCAGGAAGAAGATGTAGCCCGCCACGGTGAAGGCCTCCCGCAGACGCTGCTCAATGGTGCCGTCCTGTAAATTCTTGCTCCAGTCGAAGTACTCGGCGGGGCCGCCGCCCTCCGGCGCTTCGATCATCAGAACCAGCGTACCGCCGGGCTTCAACGCGGATTCCACATTGTCAATGGTCTTGGTGCCCTGATAGAGGGAGATGTCCTTGGGAAAGCCGCCGCAGCTGGTGACCACGGCGTCTGCCCGGCAGGGAATATCCACCCGGTAAATGTCATCCACGGCAGTACAGGCCCGCTCCCAGGAGGTCAGATAGTGGCCGGAGAAGATATACGAGAGCTTCATGTCGGCGTTCATCACCAGATTCACCATGAAGAGGTTGTTCACCAGTGACGCCGCCTCGCACATATCCTCGTGCAGCGGGTTTCCCGCCAACACACCGTTTCCGATGGCGGGATTGGTGCGGAGCTTGGTGCTGTCCAGTGAATAGGCGTGGTTGTGGCGGATGGTCTCTAAGCCGCTGATGCCGGGGAGGATGCTCTTCCGTCCGCCGCCGAAGCCGGCCATCACATGATGGGTGGCGGCGCCTAAGCAGACCACCAGATCCGCTTCCGCGGCGGTGCGGTCGATCCACACTGGTGTCTCATGGGGCGTAGTGCCCAGATAGGCAAGATCCTTGGCCTCGCAGTCGTGATTCTTCACACGGACCCGGTCATAGACCCCGTCGGTGACCAGTGTCCGCAGTTCCTGCTCATCGCCGCCGATGTGAGTGCCGTTGGCCACCACGATGGTCAGATGCTCCGGCTGTACGCCGCATTCGTCGATGAGATAGTCAACGAGATGGGGGATCACCAGATCCTGCCGCATCCAGAATCGGGTCATGTCACTGATCACCAGCGCCACCCGATCTCCGGGGCGGACCCGCTGGCGCAGAGGCGCGCTGTCGATGGGCTGCTCCAGCGAGGCGAACAGGGCAGAACGGATGTCGCTGATGGGCGGCGTCTCTGTTCCATGCAGCTCCGCCAGAATATCCGCTTCGTTCAGAGAAAGGGACACAGACCCATGTCCATATTTAAAATTGTAGGTTTTCATAAGCAGCCTCCTATGAAGACACATGAATAATAATTCATTATACACGTCAAAATTGAATGTTCAATAACCAATCTGCCGCCGCT
>ENA-UEPL01002991-UEPL01002991.1-human-gut-metagenome-genome-assembly--contig:-NODE-2991-length-10401-cov-6.068966_pt1 | contig 10401 bp, 8 predicted proteins | sample MGYA00242896_ERZ507908 | MGnify/ENA primary metagenome ERZ507908 (study PRJEB26167, sample SAMN06115518) | human gut metagenome | host: Homo sapiens | place: China:Chongqing | collected 2015-08-20...
GAAGTACCCTTGCTAACTACATGAAGTACAATTATAAGTACGATGATAGCAAACGGATGGTTGAAAGTGAAGCTTTGAGATGGGACAGTGACAAGGATGAATGGCAAAAAGATTTACGAATCAACTATATTTACGAAGGTAAAACCGTCACTACCAATTACTATAAATGGAACACTAAAAAGGAAGCCTACGTATTGGTTCCCGAAATGACCGTTACGATGGATAATACAAATATGTAACAAAACTCTCTCTCATTCTAATATTCTAATAGCAAGGAATGCCGCTTCTGGTGAAGAAGTGGCATTTCACATTATATAATCGGATGTTCCACGTGAAAATACATTATTTATCCTGAATCCCAATCAATCTTATTATTTTTTTAATACCTTTGTACCCATATAAATATGAGTAACTGACCTAATGAGTCCACTGAACTTCACCCACATTCTGACACAGGCAGTCGATGAGCTATCGGAAAGCGAATCTTACAAAGGACTGTTTCATCAACACAAAGATGGCGAGCCACTGCCTTCTGCTAAGGTTTTGTATGAAATTATCGAGCTCTCACGCTCTATTCTATTTCCCGGTTATTACGGAAATTCGACCATTAACAGCCGGACTATCAATTATCACATTGGTGTAAACGTTGAAAAACTATTTGATCTGCTCGCAGAGCAAATTCTGGCCGGATTGTGTTTCAGTACTTCCATAGAGGGAAAATGCAACGTCTGCTCCGATTCCAAACGGGAAGAAGCAGCCCGCCTTGCCGCTAAGTTTATCAGCAAACTGCCCACCATGAGGAAAATACTGGCAACAGATGTGGAAGCCGCCTATAACGGTGACCCTGCCGCTGAAAGCTATGGAGAGGTAATCTTCTGCTATCCAGCTATTAAAGCTATCAGCAATTATCGGATAGCACACGAATTGCTGGAACTCGGAGTGCCCTTAATTCCCCGTATCATCACAGAAATGGCGCATAGCGAAACGGGGATTGATATCCATCCGGCAGCTAAAATAGGCAGTTACTTCACTATCGACCACGGTACGGGTGTCGTAATCGGTGCAACCAGTATTATCGGTAATAATGTCAAACTATACCAAGGTGTTACTTTGGGGGCCAAAAGTTTCCCATTGGATGCTGACGGAAAGCCTATCAAGGGGATTCCCCGCCACCCTATTCTGGAGGACAATGTTATTGTTTATTCCAACGCCACTATTTTGGGAAGAATCACTATCGGGCACGATGCAACTGTAGGAGGTAACATCTGGGTAACGGAGAACGTGCCTGCCGGAGCAAGAATCGTACAAACCAAAGCAAAAAAATAATATCAAATAACTATATATGAGCGAACAATTCGAAATGATAGCCAAGACCTTCCAAGGACTGGAAGAGATACTTGCAGAGGAACTGACAACATTAGGAGCCAACGACATTCAAATAGGCCGTCGAATGGTTTCATTCAGTGGAGATAAACGTATGATGTATAAAGCCAATTTCTGCCTTCGTACTGCTATCCGCATTCTGAAACCAATTAAAAACTTCACTGCTAAAGATGCAGACGAGGTTTATAATCAGATACAAACCATTCCATGGGAAGAATATCTTGATGTAAACAAGACATTTGCCATTGATGCGGTAGTGTTCAGCGAAGAATTCCGCCATTCAAAGTTCGTTTCATATAAGGTAAAGGATGCGATTGTGGATTACTTCCGCGAGAAAACCGGGAAACGCCCGTCTGTCCGCATCAACAATCCGGACGTACTGCTGAATATTCACATTGCACAGACTACTTGCACTTTGTCTTTGGACTCTTCAGGAGAATCACTGCACCGTCGCGGTTATCGCCAGGAAGCGGTAGAGGCTCCGTTGAATGAGGTGTTGGCTGCCGGCATGATTCTGATGACTGGATGGCGTGGAGAATGCGACCTGATTGACCCGATGTGCGGTTCGGGCACTATTCCTATCGAAGCGGCACTGATTGCAAAAAATATTGCACCGGGAGTATTCCGTAAAGGATTTGCTTTCGAGAAATGGGTGGATTTCGATGCGGATATGTTCGATGAGATTTACAATGACGACAGCCAGGAGCGTGAATTTACTCATAAGATTTATGGATACGATAACAATCCGAAAGCGAATGAGATTGCAACTCACAATATAAAAGCTGCCGGTGTGTCGAAAGACGTCGTGCTGAAACTCCAACCATTCCAACAGTTTGAACAGCCAAAAGAGAAATCAATCATCATTACCAATCCTCCTTATGGAGAACGTATTTCTACAAATGATTTGCTCGGCCTTTATCAAATGATCGGCGAACGTCTGAAACATGCGTTTGTAGGAAACGAAGCATGGGTGCTTTCTTATCGGGAAGAGTGTTTCGACCAGATTGGTTTGAAGGCAAGCCAGAAGGTTCCTTTGTTCAATGGACCATTAGAGTGTGAGTTCCGCAAATATGAGATTTTTGACGGAAAATACAAAGAGTTCAAGAGCCAGGAAGAGGGAGAAGAGAAGAAAGAGGCTGAAGGAGAACAGGCTCCAAGATTCAGAGAAAGAAAAGAATTTAAGCCACGCCGCGAAGGTGAGTTCAAACCGCGTCGGGATGGTGAATCCAGACCTCGCAGAGAGGGAGAATACAAGCCACGCAGAGAAGGTGGCGACTTCAAAGGTGGCGATGAAAGAGATAGAAAACCACGGGGAGAATTCCGCGGAGGAAGAGATTCAAGAGGGCCAAGAGAATTTAGGGGGAACCGGGAGCCGAGGATTCCGAAGAAGGAAGAGGAATAGGCTGTTTCAACCTTGGGCACTTATTCGCTCCGTAATTCACTAGTTAATAATTAATTAAAAACTTGAAGTTCCAAATTGGAATTTCAAGTTTACATCATAGTTCTAATGTTCAACCGAAAATCGGAACCAGTCAAAAATGGATGATATAGCCATTATAGAAAACAAAATATACGAAATCAGAGGGCAAAAGGTTATGCTTGACTTTGATTTAGCAGAAATGTATGGAGTTGAGACTAAACGTCTCAAGGAACAAGTGCGTCGTAATATCGAGCGCTTTCCTGCTGAGTTTATGTTCGAGCTAACAAAAGAAGAAGTCCAGTTTTCAAGGTCGCAATTTGCGACCTTGAAAACTGGACAAGGACATAACATCAAATATCTTCCATTTGCATTTACTGAGTATGGTATAGTCATGTTATCTAGCGTCCTCAAATCCAAGACCGCTGTGGAAGTGAATATCAATATTATTCGCGCTTTTGTACGTATGCGCCAATATCTTCTATCCAATATACCTAAAAAGGAGTTGGAAGAATTAAAACAACGCATCGAATATCTCGAAGAAGATATTACTTCTGATAGGGAAAGTTACGAAAAACAATTTGACGACCTATTTAATGCCTTTGCAAAAATAAGTGCAATTATCCAATCAAAGCAGACTCCTTTGGACAGAGTAAAAATAGAAGGATTTAAAACAAATAATAAAGAAAAGAGCAATGAGTAAAATTGGAAAAAGAGCTATTCTGTTATTGTTGGCACTACCAATCGGATTCAATGTTATGGCACAAGAAACCAAAAAGCCGACGCTGGAAGAACTGATTCCGGGCGGCGAGAGTTACCTCTATGCAGAAAACCTGTACGGACTGCAATGGTGGGGTGACGAATGCATCAAACCGGGCATCGACACTCTTTATTCGGTTCAACCCCAAACAGGAAAAGAAGAAGTCCTGTTCACCCGTGAACAAGTAAACAAAGCACTGGCATCTGCCGGATACCCAAAGTTATCTCATCTTTACGACCTCCAGTTCCTCTGGGATGACAAAACGGAAGTATTGCTACCTAGAAACGTCCGCTATGCTGTTTACAATTGGAAGAAGGGAGAAGTTATCGGCAGAGATGACCTGCCCAAAGAACCATCTGCCAACTATGACTATGCTATCAATAAGAATCTCGCCTATACCGTAAAAAACAATCTGTATGTCAACGGACGACAAATCACCAACGAACCCGAAGGTATCGTTTGCGGACAATCTGTGCACCGCAACGAATTCGGTATCAACAAAGGAACCTTCTGGAGTCCGAAAGGCAATTTGCTCGCTTTCTACCGCATGGACGAAAGTATGGTGACTCAATATCCTCTTGTAGACATCACAGCACGTGTAGGAGAAGTAAATAACATACGTTATCCAATGGCCGGAATGACCAGCCACAAGGTACAAGTCGGTATTTATAACCCTTCTACCGATAAAAGCATTTACTTGAATACAGGCGATCCCACCAATCGTTATTTCACCAATATCAGTTGGGCACCGGACGAAAAAAGTCTTTATCTCATAGAGGTAAACCGCGATCAGAACCATGCCAAACTCTGCCAATATAATGCAGAGACAGGTGAGCTGATGCAGACTTTATATGAAGAGACACATCCCAAATACGTCGAACCGCAAAATCCAATCGTATTCTTGCCATGGGATGACACCAAGTTCATCTACCAAAGTCAGCGGGATGGCTACAACCACCTTTATCTCTTCGATACACGCACCAAGATATATCCCGAAACACATACTTCTGTCAACGGTGGCACATACCGTCAATACTGTAAGGTAAAACAACTAACTAAAGGAGATTGGTTGGTAAGTGAGATTCTGGGATTCAATACCAAACGCAAAGATATCATCTTCACCGCCATAGAGGGGTTGAAGAGCGGACATTTCGCCGTTAACACCGGCAACGGAAAGATGAGCCAGCCGTTCAGCACCTCTCAAGAAAGCGAACATAACGGACTGCTCAATGCGTCCGGCACATATCTTATCGACCGTTATTCGACCAAAGACCAACCCCGCATTATCAATCTGGTAGACACAAAGAAGTTCAAAGAAACCGTCAATCTGCTAACCGCCAAAAGTCCTTACGAAGGCTACCAAATGCCAAGTATCGAAACCGGAACAATCAAAGCAGCCGATGGCACTACCGACCTGCATTTCCGAATCATGAAACCGGCAGACTTCGATTCAAGCAAGAAATACCCGGTTATCGTCTATGTCTACGGAGGTCCTCATGCACAATGTGTTACCGGAGGATGGCAGAACGGTGCACGCGGGTGGGATACTTATATGGCAAATAAAGGTTATATCATGTTCACCATCGACAATCGTGGCAGCAGTAACCGTGGACTGGCATTTGAGAACGCCACTTTCCGTCGTCTCGGTGTGGAAGAAGGCAAAGACCAAGTAAAAGGTATAGAATATCTGAAATCCCTGCCTTACGTGGACAGTGAGCGTATCGGCGTACATGGATGGAGTTTCGGAGGACACATGACTACCGCCCTGCTTCTCCGCTATCCGGAAATATTCAAAGTAGGTGTTGCCGGAGGTCCTGTGATAGACTGGGGGTACTACGAAATAATGTACGGCGAACGCTATATGGATACGCCCGAAACGAATCCGGAAGGCTACAAGGAGTGTAATTTGAAGAACTTAGCCGGACAGTTGAAAGGCCATCTGTTGATCATTCACGATGATCATGATGACACCTGTGTGCCGCAGCACACCCTATCGTTCATGAAAGCCTGCGTAGACGCACGCACTTATCCCGACCTGTTCATTTACCCGTGCCATAAACACAACGTAATGGGCCGTGACCGCGTACATCTGCACGAGAAAATTACCCGATATTTTGAAGAACATCTATAAATGAATATCTTTGCAAAAAAGAAAATTTCTCTATACGCAATAATATATGGAATACAATGACCAACAAATAACCTTTGACATAGTATCTGATAGTCAATTGTCTATCAATTATTCTCAACCCATCAGAACTTCTAAGAAACTAAAAGTCTTATCTTTATTTTCAGGTTGTGGTGGAATGGATTTAGGATTGGAAGGAGGTTTCTCTATCCATAGGGGGTGTATTAATGAAAAAAGTAATCCTGATTTTATTGAAAAGCAAGGACAAGGTAATTTGGTAAAATTACGTTCTACTCGTTTTCAACTTGTTTTTGCCAATGATATTTTGAAAGAGGCTCGGGTGGCTTGGACTCGTTATTTCGCGAAGTACGGCTATAAACCGGATGTTTACCGGGAAGAGAGTATCGTGGATCTTGTGAAACGTCATAAAGCGGGAGAGAAGATTTTTCCGGAGGGTATAGATGTGGTTACAGGAGGTTTCCCATGTCAAGATTTCAGCGTTGCGGGGAAACGTAATGGATTCAATTCTCATAAAGATCACAAGGGAAAAATTATTGAAGGGGATATTGCCTCGGAGGAAACCCGTGGTAAGTTATATATGTGGATGAAAGAGGTGATTGAAATCACGAAACCCAAATTATTTATTGCCGAAAACGTGAAAGGATTGGTAAATCTTTCTAATGTGAAGGAAATTATTCAACAAGATTTTTCCCGGGCAGATGAAGACGGGTATATCGTGCTGGAGCCTCGTGTACTGCATGCTGCGGATTATGGTGTTCCCCAATCCCGGGAACGAGTGATTTTTATCGGTATTCGTAAATCTGCGTTAACACCCGCAGCCCGTGAGGCCTTGATGCGTGATGTTATCCCTGATGAATACGTGCCTTATCCGTCACCTAGTCATGCATATCATATTAAGAATAAGGGATTTATGGAACCTCAAACGGTGGGAGGGATGTTTACCGGGTTGAAAGAACCGGAAGAGAGCAACGATTTCTCGCAAAAGGTTTATTCTAAAGCCAAGTTCATGGGTACGCATTGTCAGGGGCAAACCGAAGTGGATGTAAACGGGATCGGACCGACAATTCGTGCCGAGCATCATGGTAATATAGAATATCGGCGACTGTCCAAAGAGCATGGTGGTGTTATTGACCGAGAATTGGACAAGGGGTTAAAAGAGCGTCGTTTAACGCCGCGGGAATGTGCGTTGATACAAACGTTTCCTCTTGATTATGAATTTGTGATTCCTCGGGAGGACAATAAGCAGAGATATATTTTAAGTCCTTCGGCAGCCTATAAGATTATAGGAAATGCCGTTCCGCCTTTATTGGCTTACCATATCGGAAAACGAATTGAGAATTTGTGGAATCTTTATTTTGGAACTGATGAAGTCATTATTTAACCTTGATATGCGGGATGATGCCGCTTTTGAAGCGTTATTACAAAAAACGGTAGATGTGATGAACCGGGAGGCTTTGGCGTGTCCGAAAATGTATGCAGGTTTATTAGGTAGCAAATTGGAAGATAAGGTGGTGGAAGTGTTGCGACAATGTGCCGTGGATACCTGTTTCGAGCATCAGATTATGAAATACTCCGGGCAACGTTTTCCGGATATTGTTGTTGGTGGTTATTACGGGGTTGAGGTAAAAACCACGAAATACAATCACTGGAAATCGACGGGTAGCAGTGTTGCCGAGGGAACCCGTGTGGAAGGTGTGGAGCGGGTGTATCTTTTATTTGGGAAGATGTGTGAACCGATTCGTTTTGTCTGTAAACTTTACGAAGAGTGTTTGTCGGAAGTTGTAGTGACCCATTCTCCCCGTTATCAGGTGGATATGAACTTGTCAAAAGGTGAAACGATATTTGATAAATTGGGAATTCCTTACAATGAATTGCGTCGTCAACCTAATCCTATTCGTACGATACTTGGTTATTATCGTTCTCGTTTGAAAGAGGGGGAAGAGTTGTGGTGGTTGGATAACGACAATTTGCGGGCTTCCAACCTTGTGATTCGGATGTGGAGTTCTTTGTCACAGAAAGAGAAACGGGCTTACCGGATTAAAGGGTTGTAACAGAATTTGTCGATAGCGAAGACCATATTGTCGGGAAACGTTGCTGTCCTTTGACTGATTCGGAAATTAAAAGGTATATGAAATCCCGTTGTGGGTTAAATCATGTGACTGTTATGTTCCGTAGATCCGAAGTATTAAAAGCCGGTAATTATCTGGATTGGTTTTGGAACGAAGATTATTATCTCTGGATCCGGATGTGGGAACAAGGTTGCAAGTTTTGCAATTTGGAAGATGTATTGGTGAATGTACGTGTGGGGTATGATATGTATGCACGTAGAGGCGGATGGCAGTATTTCAAAAGTGAAGCGAAATTACAAAAATACATGTGGCAACATCGTCTGATAGGACTTCCCCGGTTTGTGTTTAATATTGCTGTTAGGTGGGGGGTACAGGTGGTGTTACCCAACTGGGTAAGAGGATTTGTTTTTCAAAAATTGTTTAGAAAGAAAGTGTAGGATTTCGGTTGATTTAAATTAATGTTTCGTTGATTGTTAATTACTGCTGTTATGAATATGGATGATTTTGTAAGCTTTGTCCGACAGGTGTTCGATATGCCTGAAGGGCAAATAATTCTACATGACCCGCGATTTATCGGGAATGAGCGGAAATATCTGATTGATGCGATGGATTCTAATTTCGTATCGAGTGTAGGAGAATATGTCAGTAAGTTTGAAAAAGCTGTCATTGATTATACAGGAGCAAAATATGCTATTGCTGCAGTAAATGGGACTTCGGCTTTGCATATCTCTTTGTTGCTTGCCGGAGTGGAAAAAGATGAGGAAGTAATTACCCAACCGGTGTCTTTTATCGCTACCTGTAATGCGATTACTTATGCCGGGGCTCATCCTGTTTTTGTGGATGTGTCGTTGAAGACGATGGGTATGTGCCCGGAAAAACTGGAGGTTTTTCTGAAAGAGAATGCCACCCGTCATCCGAATGGGAAGACTTATAATAATAAAACCGGACGACGTTTTGCAGCGGTGGTGCCGATGCATACATTCGGGCATCCTTGTGAGATCGGCCGGATAGCTGAAATTTGTGAGAATTATCATATTCCTTTGGTAGAGGATGCTGCTGAGAGCATTGGAAGTTTTTATAAAGGGAAACATACCGGCTTGTTCGGGAAATTGGGAGCTTTAAGTTTTAACGGAAATAAAGTAATTACTACCGGTGGCGGCGGGATGATCCTGACGGATGATGAGGAATTAGCCAAACGGGCTAAACATATTACTACTACGGCAAAGCTTCCGCACCGTTGGGAATACCGTCACGATTATACGGCTTATAATTACCGGTTGACTAATTTGGCTGCGGCTTTGGGGTGCGGGCAGATCGAACAGCTGGATTTCTTTATTCAGGAAAAACGGAAGCTGGTTGAAAAATATAAGGCTTATTTTGCGGATCAAGCGGAGATCACTTTCTTTACGGAGCCGGAGGACTGCCGTTCGAATTACTGGCTGAATGCGGTGATCCTAAAGGATAGAAATGCCCGGGACGAATTTTTACAATATACCAATGACCACGGAATCATGACCCGTCCGATTTGGGTACTTTCGAATAAGTTGGATATGTACCGGGGATGCCACTGCGGGGATTTGTCTAATGCGGAGTGGCTGGAGGACCGGGTGGTGAATATCCCAAGTAGTGTGATCATTAAAGATTACTATAAAAAGATCAGTGATCCCCAGTTTAATCCTTATCATAATTTAGTGTAATTTTTCTTTCTCATTTATTCCTTATGTACAAATTTTTGAAGGTTGTCTTTGACATACTGCTGGCACTTATTGCCTTGGCGTGTGTGTCGTGGCTGTTGTTGCCCTGTATGCTGATTTTGTGGTGTACAGGAGAACATAAGGTATGGTATCTGCAAAAAAGGGTTGGGTATAAGAACCGGATGTTTTCTATTTTTAAATTTGCCACCATGCTGAAGAACTCCCCCAATATGGGGACAGGCAGCCTGACAACCCGGAATGATCCGCGAGTATTGCCTTTCGGCCGTTTTTTGCGGAAGACGAAGATCAATGAATTGCCGCAGATATTGAATGTGCTCAGTGGAACGATGAGTATTGTAGGGCCTCGTCCGCAGATGAAGGTGGATTTCGAACGTTTTCCGGAACATGTACGGCAGGTGATTTATAATGTGCGGCCGGGAATCACGGGGATCGGCTCGATTGTTTTCCGGGATGAGGAGCGGTTGTTATCGCAACCGGGGATCGATCCTGTCGTGTTTTATACGGAGAACATCGCTCCGTATAAAGGTGAACTGGAAATCTGGTACCAACAACATGCTTCGTTATGGCTGGATTTGAAACTGATTTTTCTGACGGCCTGGGTGATTGTGAAGCCGGAGAGTGATTTACCATTCCGTTGGTTAAAAGGATTACCGGAAAGACCGGAGTATTTGAAATAATTTCTTACCTGAATTTGAAATCAAATTAAATCTAAGTACATGTTGAATGTCAGTCAATTTATAGCCGACCACATTACAGGCCGGCAAGAGAGTATGTTCGCAGCGGACATTGAGGCGAACCGGGATAAGCTTCGTGCGGAAATAGAAAGGAAGAGTGTTTTGGTGATCGGCGGTGCCGGGACGATCGGTTCGTCGTATATCCGGGCGGTGCTGCCTTTCCGTCCTTCAAAG
>ENA-UEPL01002997-UEPL01002997.1-human-gut-metagenome-genome-assembly--contig:-NODE-2997-length-10385-cov-4.996702_pt1 | contig 10385 bp, 15 predicted proteins | sample MGYA00242896_ERZ507908 | MGnify/ENA primary metagenome ERZ507908 (study PRJEB26167, sample SAMN06115518) | human gut metagenome | host: Homo sapiens | place: China:Chongqing | collected 2015-08-20...
CATTTGTTTAAGTGTTTCAACAAAAAATTCCAGTTTCTATAAAGAGCAAAGGAGAATGGTCATGATTGATATGCAGAATCAAGAGGAAATTCCGATCTTAGAGGATTTTGAGGCATATATTAGAAATCCGGTATTTATGCAATTTTGCTCCGAGATTAAAAAGAAGTACAGGTGCAATGAGAAAATAGAATTTAGCCGTTGTAGTTGGGAACGTGGTTGGAATGTAAAATTTAAAAAGTCTGGAAAAAGCCTGTGTACCGTATATCCCAGGGAAGGATATTTTACGGTACTGGTTGTGGTTGGAGAAAAAGAAAAAGAAGCAGTTGAAGCTATTTTATGGGAATGTACTTCAGAATTAAGAGAACTTTACGAAAAAGCAAGATGGGGAAATGGACAAAAATGGCTTATGATTGATTTAGAAGATCAAGGAGAAATGTTTGCGGATGTACTTCAGCTTATTGAAATTCGTAGGAGATAATTAATTTTGGAGTGTGGAACAAGGAGTAAAGACGGAAGACTGCGAGGTAAATGATGAAGGCGTATGAAAATAAAGAGGAACTAAAGGCAGAAATCAAGAGGGCTTACGACAAATATATTGCAGAGTTTGAGGATATCCCAGAATCCTTGAAGGACAAACGATGTATGGAGGTGGATCGAACACCTGCAGAAAATCTTGCATATCAGGTTGGGTGGACCACATTAGTATTGAAATGGGAAAATGATGAACAGGCTGGACTTCCAGTGAAAACACCATCGGATGGTTTTAAGTGGAATCAATTGGGGGAATTGTATCAGTGGTTTACCAATACCTATGCCAATTTATCTCTAAAAGAACTAATGGGCATGCTGGATGATAATATACAGAAAATTTTTACAATGATTGATTCTATGACGGAAGAGGAGCTATTTTTACCACATAAAAGAAAGTGGGCAGATGAAGCTACCAAAACAGCAGTATGGGAAGTTTATAAGTTTATTCATGTAAATACAGTAGCCCCCTTTGGAACATTTCGGACAAAGATTAGGAAGTGGAAGAAGCTTTTACTTTGACACACAGATAGAGTTTTAGAAAATATCGTGCTTTTTTGTGCAAAAGAAAATAAATATATAATGCTATTTGGAGTGCATATTCGGTTTCAGGATATGCACTTTTTTTTAATAAAATAAAAAGCGACAAACATTATTCAGATTCAAAGGGTATGAAATTGTGATAAATCTATACGGTATGCTTTGATGGTTTTTGAATTTAATTTTTTTATTGTTTCACATGTTTTGAGATATTCGGATATAAAATTTGATAATTGATCCATAATAGGCACCCTCCTTTGTTTTTTTCAATTATGAGTGCCTATATGGAAAATGTCGATTTTATTTTGGGAAAAACTTATTTAAAGTTTCCAGTGTCCCCTTTGCAGAAAATCCCCATAGTATGCTGCTAAGAGCGTTAATAGCAGCCTGCCTCCTTCGGTAGTACGTCCGGTAGGAGATACTGGGAACGTGCTTTTCCAACTCTTCCAGGATTTCCTCTGTGTTTTTCAGTTCATGGGGAGACAGAAAGGCGTAATATAATATCCAGTAATATTCTTCCCCATGTTTATGATTTTTCCGGAGCAGATCCACAGAAGAGAGAAGCAGCTTTATCATTTTGTTACTGCGGGCAATGCTTTTTGCCCATTCTTCAATCTGGCTGTCTCCCAGATCTGCTCCTGCAGCATAGATGGAATCTAGAAATTCGTCTACACTGGTGTTGTATTCCAGTTGGAATTGAATTTCTACCTGCCGGACAGCAACCATCAGGCTATAAGTAGAATCCCGGTAACAACGGAGCAGCTTATAGGTATCATGGTACAACGGATTATTTTCTACTTCAGCAGAAACAGGGTGGTGATTTTTCTTTGCCATTATACAACCCCTCCTTTCAACAGAACTTCTGGGATTTCAGCGAAGGCAGGTAAGGTATGCGGCAGAGGCGGAGTATGCCCTGGGACGTTGGTGACGGCGGGATTTTCCGGTTTTAGTTTTAACTCAAACTGATAGGCGGCTTTCCCCCAGGGGCAGATAATACGTAGTGAATATAGATATATACTATCCTTGCAGGCTGATAAAGGAGATAATATATACTTTGTTTTGGGGCATCTACAACAAGAAATGCCTTGTATTTCCAGTATTTCAGCGACTTTGCGAACAATGGCTTTGATGTGTGATTCTGGAACGCAGGAGCCTTCCTGTGAAACGATGATTTGTTCGTCAGTAATAGATTCTGAAACGCATTCAGAATTGTTTTTGTCAGGCAAGGTATTTTCGGTTATATGTATTGGCAGTTGCATTTTCATGGCAATTTCCTCCTTATCAATCATGACATCACTGATATTAAACATAACGGACAGATAATTACGTAGATATACCATGCTGCCATGTTTCCCGGAATAGGAAATCAGTGTGATCATGTCGGTATCTTCAAGTTTTTTTAGCAGACGGGACACAGAAGATTTCGACTGTTTCCAACGTCTGGCAAGTTCCTGATAACTGAACAAGGGATTTCCAGTCTGATTGCGAAAATATACTACCGGACCGGCATCAGAGCCTTGCACAGATGGATCATTATAGACTGCATGAATCCAAAGATCCAAAAGAGCATCCATTTCCGAACATTTTCCTAGTCCGATTAGTTTATGAACATCTGCGATTGGAAAAAAGAAAAACCCGATGTCTTTTTTGCATGGGTAATTATAGGAAAGGGCAGTATTATCTTTTGGCCAGTCTTTGATCTTGTATTGGATAATCTTATTTTTTTCGTGTAGTGAGTAGGTTAGAAGGTTTTGCTCTACCAGGGTATCCAGTATGGATATGACCTGGTGCTGGAATTTTTGGCGGAAGTGAATCTGTAGTTCTTTAAGAGAACAGATCCATTCGCCAGGAACAACTTTGTAAGTAAGGTGTTCGATGTTCCGATAAGAGGAACTGTAATTTGCATAAGAACATAAAATGAGAAAATAAAAAAGACAGGAACCTCCGTTGGTACGGATGCTTCTGTCTTTCATAAGGGTTTGTATAAATTCCCGGTAAATCCGGCAGCGTGGAAAATCCACAATTTGTTTTAATTCTAATTGATAATTCACGATAAACCTCCATATAATATTGTAGTTGTAGTAAAATAATTGTAGACGAAAGATACTAAAATGTTTATAATATGCCCATAGGGGTGCTAAGTGGCATAGATTTGGCACAGTAAAATACCTGATATGGCATGAAAGCAACATGAAAATTAGGGTGGATATAGGGTGGACAGTTTGGAAAACCTTAGAGTTTTAGCGGGTTCCAAGGATTTTTTCCGGGGTCTGCAACACCTCTATCACCAGTTCAAATCTGGTTGGCGCCTCTTATAAAAACACCCGGAATATTTATTTCCGGGTGTTTTTGTGTTAAAGAATACAAGAAAAGCTGCCGGTGGCAGCCTCTCGTATATTAGTTCATTATAATTGAATCTTCTTTAACATATGATCGACGAATACTTTTGCATGCTCCACATCCAGATCATCCGGATGAGTAAGTGCAAGATCGAAATTTTGGATAAAACGATCGATCTGGTCGTTATTCTCGTCAGTTCTCATGGATTCATACTTCATACGTACCTTCTGCGGCATCTTTCCCTGACAGATAAAATATCCAAGATAATCGTTGTCTGCTTCGATCCAGGCACTGACGCGTCCGGCAATATCCTTATAATATTCTGGAGAATCCCCCATTCCGCAAGTTCCGAATAAAGCGATCTGTTTGCCGCTTAAGTCACTTAAGAAGTCACTGACCTCCATACTGCAGCTTCCGCGGTGCACGCAGAATCCGATGAAGTAGACATTGGCTTCCGGAATTGTCTTATCTGTATCGATATCGATCAGATCTTTGGAATTGCCGGGAAGGCGCGAGAAGATAGATGCAGCAATTTTCTTTGTATTTCCGGATTCACTCTGATATAAAACAAGATAATCCAACATAAGAATTCCTCCTTTTTGCGTTTGCTGATGGTCACAATTTATTGTACATCTGGATTACATTGAAATTTCATGAGTTACATATAATGGCCGCCGCTGTAACCGCCCGGGGCACCGCAGCACATTCCGCCGCTGCAGCATAAGTTGCAGACGATGTTGGCAATACATAATTTTACACACCAGTCGCTTCCACCGCCGAAGGTGGTGGTATACGGATTCTGGCGTTGGCGGTACCAGCTTCCGCCACTTTCAAACTGGTTAACTAACATCTGGTATTGATAGTTGGCTGGTTCCATGCGGAGCGCTTCTTTGGCATGCTGAAGGGCCGTTGCATTGTTGCCGAGACCGGAATTGGCAATCGCACTGTAGTAATACCACTGGGCAGTATGCTCGTTGATTCCGTTTAATACGTTCATTGCTTCCTGATACCGGCCGTTGTTGATGAAGTTGGCAGCAGCTCTTAAGTGAAGATCCTGCTCACTTTCCTGACCTGCATTACCTGCATTACCGGTCTGTCGGTATTCTCCGTAGAAGCCGCGGAACGGACCATATCCGTTCTGGCTATATGGACCGTAATTCCCGGAAGAGCCGTATTCCCGCTCTTTCATGATCTGCTGATAGGCCTGCTGGACTTCTTTGAATTTCGCCTCTGCCTGATCCTTGTTCGGATTATTGATATTGGCATCCGGATGATATTTTCGGCTGAGGTTACGATATGCTTTTTTTATCTCGTCATCAGAAGCATCACGGGATACTCCTAAGACACTATATGGATCTGTCATTGTTTTTGATCTCCTGTTGTTGAATTATCTGTATCAGGATGTGGATTATCATTTGTGGTTCTACCGGCAGTGGAATTGCCGTCAGCAGTATCTGCAGCGTTGTGTGTATTCTTGCCGGCGAGTCTTTCGGATGTTACGGCAGTGTATCTGCTCCATACTCCGGAATAGAGAACGTTCCGCAAGATCTCTGCATGCAGCAGTATCGGAAGCCGTTCGAATTCCCTGGAGCATTCCGACATCATAAGCGTCAGAAGGCTGCGGCAGTCATCTGCAAATGCAGGATCGTCCAGGTATGCCTTCCTGAATGGATTATAGCTGCCGGATTTGATGTCTTTTTCGACATCATCGTAGGCATCCATCAGATAGATGAATTTTCCGAGGAAGAATCCGATCTTACGAAGAGAGGATTCCCATTCATCGTGGCGGTATGCAAAAATCTCAGCCATGATATTGCCAAAAAGTCCGGACATAAGATCCAGATTCTGTTCATTTTCTGCCTCATATTTTGAGATTTGGGCGAGATTTTCTGAGATGACCTTACATTTTACGGGATATAATTTTTCAATCTTCTTTATCTTTGAATGCAAAAGTTTTGCGGCAACAAAAGCTTTCTTCCTGTGTTCGTCTGCCCAGTCATCTTCACACTTATAATAAGATAACAGCATGTTGATGGCTGCGGCATATTCAGTAAATTCATTGGTCTTTGCCGCATGCTTTTGCATGGGATGTGCAATACAACGGACCATCTCTGTCTTCGTGTCCGGTTCATAAAGACCGGTGAGCAGGATCACAAGAAATGTCATATCAAAGGATAAAGTCACCTGACCTCTTCTACCATAACATTCTTTTAAGACTTTGCATAGTCCACAGTAATAAGAATGATAGACATCATAATCTTTGAATTTCATTTCGGCTTTGTTGATAGAAATATAACCAAACATGGGAACTCCTTAGCTTCGTTTGATAAATCTGGTGTTACACTTCGGGCAGCGGATCTCAATCTTGCCTTTTCCTTTTGGAACACGGATCTTCTGTTTGCATGACGGACATTTGTAAATGTGGTGTGTCTTGCGCTGTGTTATCATGTTACGCTGCCTGTAGAAAAATGTCCGGATGCCGCGTGTCATCTGCAGATATTTCTGATTCTCGGCGGCTCGTTTGTAAGTATTTTTGGAAAACATCCGGAAATAAGAATAGATGATACCGGCCCATGCCAGCCAGGAAAGGATTCCCCGATGCGTCCATCCTGCGATCAGCATAAGGATCAGGGATCCCCAGATGGTAAATTTGCCAAAGGAATCAACACCATATCTTCCGTACATAAAACGTATAAATCTGTCTTTTAGTTTCAATTCATTCACCTCTTAAAATAGTACTTGCAATATACATTTAATCATACGCCGGGAATAGGAAAAATCAATAAACAGAGTATTAAAATTTCTAAAGATTTTAGATGAGAAAAGTGCAGAAACTGTGGTGGATGTGTTAAGATAAGAATGTTAATTTCGTAGAACAGGGTTGATAACGGGGAGGAGGCAGAATATGCAGAATCTGACGGAGCTGATCAGAGAAGATATGAAACCGGCACTTGGCGTGACCGAGCCGGGAGCTATCGCATTTGCCGTGGCAAGTGCGAAGAAATATACGGAAGGTAAGATTGTAAATGTACATGTGGCATTGAATTCCGGTATGTACAAGAATGCATTTACCTGTGGAATTCCTAATTCGGAGAGATTCGGCAACTATTATGCGGCGGCACTTGGGGCGGTAGCGGCAGATGCGGAAAAAGGACTGGAATCGCTGGCAGATATCACACCGGAAGATGATGAGAAAGCGGCGCAGATGGTGAGCGACGGTTTGGTGGAGGTGGTTATGGATCATGTCGGATCCGAGATCACGATCGATGCCGTGGTGACAACGGAGAATAACCGGTGTAAGGTGATGATCCGGGATGCACATACGAATATCGTAAAGATAGAAAAAGACGGCATTGTAATATTTGAGACAGAAGATAAGATGTACAGGGATGAATCCCGGAAAAAGCAGGCATGTCCGGTAATTCACGGATATTCCCTGGCAGAGATTCTTCGATATGTAAATACAGTTCCGGTTGAAGAGATTGCGTTTATAGAAAAAGCGTATACGATGAATCTGGAATTATTAAAAGAAGGACTGGCTTCGGACAGGGCAGTGTTCGCAAAGAAACTTTATCGTGAGAATGGCAACCGGATCATATCCGGGGATGCACTTAAGACGGCACAATTACTGTGTAACGGTGCGATAGAGGCCAGGGTTCTGGGCCTTTCCAGACCGGCTATGAGCATTACCGGGAGCGGTGCACACGGAATCATTGCAACGATGCCGTTGTATGCGTACCGGCATGCCAATGAAGATAAGACGGATGATGAGACACTGTGGAGAGCAACTGCACTCAGCTATCTGATTACAATGTATATCAAAGAGTACTCAGGAAGATTATCGGCATTTTGCGGCTGCGGGATTGCAGCCGGAACCGGGATGGCCTGTGGACTGGCATATCTGCAGGGAGCGGATGGAGAAAAACATACAAAAGTGATTCAGAATATGGCAAGCGGTCTGACCGGAATGATCTGTGACGGAGGCAATCACGGATGTACGATGAAAGGGATCGTGGCAGTAGATGCAGCATTCCGTGCAACAGATATGGCAATGGATGATATCTGCATAGAAAATATTCATGGAATCAACGGCAGGACCCCGGAAGCAACTATGAAGTACATGGGAATGATCGCATCCCCTGGAATGACAGGGACGGAAAAGACGATCGTAGAGATTATGGAATCGAAAAAGTAAAGAAAATAGAACAGCACAGGGAGGGATCGAATCCGGAATGAGAAATGAAAATGCAGACAATGAAAGAAAAAAACATCATCGCGGAAGAAGGCGGAAGAAAAAAGGGAATATAATCGCCAATGTGATTCTTATGATCGCACTGATCGTATTCTGCGTGTCGGGCTTTCAGCTGTTTAAGATCGGAAAAGGTTATCTGGATGGAAGAAGTGAGTATGATAAAGTGCGGAAACTTGCGGTGACGGATGATAAGAATAAAAATGATAAAGATAAAAATTATAGTGAAGACGGAGATGATACATTCTCTGTTGATTTTCAAAAACTGCTGGAGATCAATCCGGATACGATCGCATGGATCAGATTCCCGGATGAGCCGAGTCAGATCAATTATCCGGTTGTTCAGGGAACGGATAACAGTAAATATCTGAAGAAAACATTTTCGTCTAATGAAAATACGCTGGGAGCAATCTTCCTGAATGTTGACAATCAAAAGGATTTTTCGGATAAAAACTCTGTAATATATGGACATAGAATGCGGGATGGTTCGATGTTCCGTCACCTGCAGGATTATGATACCCGTGAATTCTGGAAGAATAATCCATATTTTCACATATATACCGTTGATGGAAGAATTCTGAAATATCATATTTATTCGGCAGGACAGGTAGTCGACACTTCGGAATCGTATCAGACAACATTTGAAACAGATGAAGAATATCAGGAATTTTTGAATATGACGCAGAGTACTTCTCTGTATAATACCGGCGTGGAAGTGACAACGGCAGATACGATCGTTACATTGTCGACCTGTACCAGTGCCAGTGATAATCACCGGTTTGTTGTAAGAGGGGTAAAAGAGGAGGAGACGAAACAGTGATGAAGAAAGAATATGCCTATGAAGTAGGAGATGTGGTAACAATGAAAAAGCCGCATCCATGTGGAAGTAAAGAATGGGAGATACTAAGGGTTGGAGCAGATTTCCGACTGAAATGTATGGGATGCGGACATCAGATCATGATCGCCCGCAAAATGGTAGAAAAAAATACAAAAGATTTGAAGAAAAAAGCTTGAAAAAATCGAGACTTTATGGTAACATAGGAACTCGTGATACAATAATTCTGTCCTAAAATAGAGACAGAAATCCTTGCTCCCACATAAGATGAGCGGGGGCCAAAAGACCAGAAGGAGGTGCAAGACGACATGAACAAATATGAATTAGCTGTTGTTGTCAGTGCAAAAATCGAAGACGACGAAAGAGCTCAGGTAATCGAAAAGGTGAAAGCATTAGTTGAACGTTTCGGTGGACAGATCTCTGACGTTGATGAATGGGGTAAGAAGAGATTAGCTTACGAGATTCAGAAGATGAAAGAAGCATACTACTATTTCATCCACTTCGAGTCTGATGCTGAGACTCCAAGCGAAATCGAGCAGAGAATTCGCATTATGGACAACGTTATCAGATTTTTATGCGTTAGACAGGATGCATAAGCAGGAAGTAGAGGTATAATATGAATAAAGTAATTTTGATGGGACGCTTGACAAGAGATCCTGAGGTAAGATATTCACAGGGTGAGAATTCTACAGCGATCGCAAGATATACATTAGCTGTAGACCGCAGATTCAGACGTAACAACGACGGAGAGCAGACAGCTGACTTTATCGGATGCGTTGCTTTCGGAAGAAGTGCAGAATTTGCTGAGAAATATTTCCGTCAGGGACTGAAGGTTATCGTAACCGGACGTATTCAGACAGGAAGCTATACCAATAAAGAAGGTCAGAAAGTATACACAACAGATGTTGTTGTAGAAGATCAGGAATTTGCTGAAAGCAAGGCAGTAAGCGACGCAAATGCAGGAAGTTTCCGTGCGGCAGCTCCATCACCGGCTCCGGCACCAGCCACACCAGTATCTGATGCAGGTGACGGCTTCATGAACATTCCGGATGGAATTGATGAGGAATTACCTTTTAATTAGGCAATAGTACCGTGCTGTGGTACTTGCCGCATTTCATTTTGTTGAAAGGAGAAACCAAAATGGCTTACGATAAAGGAAATCGTCCAGAAGGCGGCTTCAAGAGAAGAGGCGGCGGACGCAGAAGAAAAAAAGTTTGCGTATTCTGTGGAAAAGAGAATAACGAGATCGATTACAAGGATACAGCAAAATTAAGAAAGTACATCTCTGAAAGAGGAAAAATTCTTCCTAGAAGAATTACTGGAAACTGCGCTAAGCACCAGAGAGCTCTTACAGTAGCAATCAAGAGAGCACGTCACATCGCTCTTATGCCATACGTACAGGACTAATATTGAATGTTGAAAACCGTCAGTGCATTGCACTGGCGATTTTTTTTATGTATGGGTGCTTGATATTTCATAAAATAGCGAGTATACTATATAAAATATGTGCAAAATGCACAAGAATATATGGGAATACACTAGCATAAAGGAATGAAGAGATGAAAATTTTACTGGTAGATGATGAACGGGAAGAAAGAGAAGGGATTTCCTGGCTTATAAAGAAATATAAGTATCCATTAGAAATCGTGCAAGCAGCAAATGGAAAAGAGGCATTGCAATGTATTGAAAAGTACAAAATAGATATTTTGTTTACTGATGTAAAAATGCCTGTTATGAATGGCCTAGAATTGGCGAAAGAAGTGTATAAACGATGGCCGGAGATTAAAATTATTATTTATAGCGCCTATGGGGAATTTGATTATGCAAAACAGGCATTGGAAGCAAATGCCGTAAGTTATTTGTTGAAACCTATAGAGATTGAAGAATTTCAAA